>Ga0105055_10003113_pt1 | contig 25400 bp, 22 predicted proteins | sample BON03_FD_78090 | JGI IMG/M metagenome (GOLD analysis project Ga0105055, IMG submission 78090) | Freshwater microbial communities from Lake Bonney liftoff mats and glacier meltwater in Antarctica - BON-03 | ecosystem: Environmental > Aquatic > Freshwater > Ice > Glacier meltwater | place: Lake...
CATTGCGCGATAGAGACAGAAATTGCCAGGCTTGTGAATCCCACCCCAACCAGATGAGTCAATTCGACGCAACAACGACGTGACCCGCAAACCTCAACTTGCCCGAGGTTTTGCCCCTGTTACATCGCTGCGTTCACCGATCGCATGGCGCGGCGTAATCACATTCCCTTTTCAGTCGCAGTCCTTCGCACTCAGCTCATGCGTCCTCCTCGCCATTCTCTGTGGCATGGAAATTTGTCTCCAGGCCAGCGCCTGCAGGCGGTACCCCACCGGCGGCGAGGTCGGGCAGACCAACGCGGACAGGTGACTGCCGCAGAAGGGCGCGCACCTTTGCCTCATCGCCGCTGAGGCGGGCCTTGAGCGCACGCGCAAGCGCATAATAGGCGCGCACATACGGATCGACGTCGCATAGCGCCGGAGAACTGAGGGCCGACGCATACCCCGTGTCCGGCATCTGCCAGCCGTATCCATAGGTTTCATCAAGATAGCGGTCCGGGTCGTCGGGAATATTACAGGTCTGCCCCTGAAAGTCGGCGGCCTTCAGCCCGAATGATGTGAAGCGCCAGGCCACGTCTCCGACAAGCCGGCCCAGTCCGCAATGAAGGGCACCGTCGCCTGGCTCATACAGGAAAATGTCGACGGCGATCCCTTCGAAAGTGAGTGGAAAATAGCGGTCGCCCGGCCGCGCCCGCCGGTCGAGCAGGAGGGCAGGGTGTTCGCGGATGACACCGGCCAAATCAGGTCCACCGACCGCGTCGGCAAGGACGCCGATATCGACATCCCTGTCATGCGCCAGCGGGGCGCCGTCCCGATAAAATCCAAGCAGGGTGCCAGCCGCCAGAAACCAGGAAATGCCGGCAGCCTCCAGGATTTTTCCGATCCCGCACAAGGCGCGTGCCGCCGCGTCCGGACTGAAAGAGGGGGACGATGGCCCGTCGGCAAGGCCGTGCTGGCCGGGAGACAGGGCATACTGCTTTTGTCGGAGCGCCTCACGATAGTCCCCCGTCTCGTACGAGGCCCTGGCCAGCCAGTCATGCGCGGTTGACCGGTCGTGGAACCGAGCGGTATTGCGGCCTATGAATTCGACAGCTTCGTGGCCGCGCCGGGCATCGAGCAGGGACCTCACACAGTCGGAATAGTCACGCGGACTTGCTTGCCCGCTACCGCACCGGCGCAGAAGCGCGTCAGCCCGATACGCGATGGCGCAAACCCGTTCATCCTCGTCGGGCGTGATATCCGCAATCGATCCCCACGCTTCCCACGCATCCGGGGAGGATCCGACGCTCCTGCGGAAGGCCCCAAGGGCCGCCGACCGGTCCCCGCGTGCATGCTGGGCAAGACCGCGTCCATGCAGGGCGCGCCAGTTCGCGGGGTCGAGGGAGAGGAGCTGATCGAAACACGCCAGTGCATGATCGGGTTGTCCGGCCCGCAAGTAGGCCGCAGCGAGCGCCTGCAGGACAATGAATTGACCGGGGCGAAGGCGGTTGGCTGCCAGCAGATGGGGCAGGGCAGCACGAGGCTGGCCTGCCGCCAGGTATTGCCGACCCGCTTGCAGGCATTTCTGCCACGATCCGGACGGACCGTCTCTGTCTGGCAGGAATTCGGATGTGCCGGTTCGCATGGAATGCCTTCCTTTGAGGCGCATGGCGCGGGCGGATCGACCCGCAGAAAGAAGAAGCGGCCACCGGGATATCACCTGTACGGTGATGCTGCCCGAGATCCGACGCGAACTGATTGAGCGCTGCACAGTCAGGCGTGCGATCGATTCCCCTGTCTTCGGATCGCGAGTCCAGGCGCCGGTCCGCCGGATAGCCCTGTATTCTTGAAGCTATCTGTGTTAAACCATAAGTGGGAAAATTGTGCAACAATAAAGGGACTTTTGAGGGTGCTGCAGACAACTTCCATCCTCTGCCACGACGCGCCGGAAGTGTCATGCGGGACTGATGTTTTGAAGAGGTACCATGACGATGCACGACTATAACGGGTCCGCCGTCCTCCATGCGATCCGCCTGATCACGGCAACAGGCGCCAGTGCCGAGACGATCTCGGCCCTCGCCGTTTTCATAGAAGCATATGGCTTTGAGAAGATACTCCTCGGTCAGCTCGTCAAACCCATGAATGTTCCGCTTAAGGATATACTCTATCTTTCGAACAGGTCAGAGGAACTCAAGGCTGCAAGGCGCAGCTGGGGCGCTATCCTTCACGATCCGATTGTCTTCTGCGCCGTGCGGTCGTAACGACCTTTCAAATGGGCCGAAGCGCGCGCCCATGCCACCCGGGCCGGGCGTCGTACCGTCGATACGGTGCGCGATTACGGTCTGCCCCATGGCATGATGTTTCCCATGCACGCCCTCGAAAGCGTATCCGGCGGGGTCTCGCTGGGAGGCGGGGTAAAGCCTGATCTGTCGCCGACAGAGGTCGCCGAGCTGGAGATCGTCTGCCAGATTGCCTACTATCATCTTGAAGCAATGCTCGGGCCGTTTCCCTATCAGAAGGTAGCAGAACTCACGCTCCGCGAGACCGAGTGCGTCCAGTTTGCGGCCGCCGGAAAGTCCAATTGGGACATTGTCCATATCCTGGGCATCCAGGAGGACACGGTCAAAAAGACCTTGCGCCGGGCAAGGGACAAGCTTGATGCCGTCAACCGGGCGCATCTGGTTGCCAGCGCCATCGCCCGCCATCAGATTCTCCCCTGACCAGTCACCTAAAGGGGACATTACCCGTGCTCCGATCCGCGACATGCTCCTCGTGCTCAAAAGGAGTTCAGCAAATGTTTCAGATCGTCACCCCGGACAAACGTCATGAGCACTCAGACATGCTGGATGAAATGTATCAGATGCGCTACCGCATCGTTGTCGGCGAGTGGGGATGGGATATTCCGGGCATCGAGGCGGGTTATGACAAGGACCAGTTCGATACCGACGAGACCGTGTATGTCATCGCCCTGACGGCCACAGGGGAAGTTGTCGGCACATCCCGCCTCAATCCGACTGTCGGCCCGCACATGCTGAGCGAACTGTTTGCCGATTATTGCAACCTGCAGCCCTATCCGGTTGGAAAAGACATCTGGGAATGCTCCCGTTTCGTGACGGATCGCTCTCTGACAACCGATCCGGTCGAAGATTTCCGTTTCAGGTGCCGCATCGGCCTCGGGCTGACGGCGTACTGCCTTGACAATGGTATTGGCCGGCTCAGCGGGTTGACCCACCAGAAATTCTTCAACCTGGTCCAGCGGGTCTGGCAAACCGAGCCACTCGGACTTCCAAGGCGGGAAGGCGACAATTTGGCGTGGATACCGGCTGTGTCGACGATTGATGAAGCGACATTCGACCGTCAGCTTGATCGCTATCGCAATGCCGAGGCCATCGTCGCCGGTTATGCCGCCGCATGGATCGAGCGTCAGCGGGGCAAGGTCGCATGACCGGCCTCATAAGCGCGCTTGTCACGCCGGCCCAGCAAGCGGCCTTTGACCGGGACGGTGTCGTCTGCATCAGGAACGTCCTCACGCAGCAGAAGATAGACGACCTGCGCCAGGCAGTTGCCGGTCAGATGAGCGGCCTGCGCAGCTCGCCGACGGGCTATGACTTTGCAGCGCTTGCTGGCCAGGTATGGGATGAAGACCTGACGGTCGATTCAGGTGATGCAACCCGTTTCGACATGCAGGCGAAGAAGGCGCTCATCAAGTCGGACGGCGGTGCCCGCCCCTCCAGGAGGAGGATCCATCAAGTGAGACCGGCCTCTTCTTCTATGATGCTGCAGCCTGGAAGCATGATCTCGTGGTTCGGAAAGTGGCCTTCGATTCCGGTCTCCCGGGAATCGCTTCTGCATTGCTCAATGCGCGCTACCTGAATTTCTGGGAGGACACGACGTTCGTGAGGGCTCCCCATACACGCCAGAAGACGGCCTTCCATCAGGACCTTGCCTATTTCCAGATCGCGGGCGACCAGTGCGTGATAGTCTGGATTGCGCTTGACCGGGCCAGCCTGGAAAACGGCATCACGCAATATGTTCGCGGCTCACACAAATGGAGCCAAGTCTTTGCGCCGAACGTGTTTGTCTCGCAGATACCTTTCCGGACGTCTCCGGAAAAGCGGTGTCCCGACATTGAAGCTGCGCCGGAAGACTATGACGTCATCTCTTTCGCAGTCGAACCCGGTGACGTCATCATCCATCATGTCATGACGGTTCATGGAGCCGGAGGGAACAGGTCCGATACCTGGCGGCGGGCCATGTCCTTTCGCTATTGCGGCGACCGCGTGCGCTACCTTGATCGGGCCGGTGCGATACCTCAGGTGGGGGTCGCGCGGGACCTGCGTGATGGTGACCGCCTGTTCAGCGAAGACTATCCAATTGTCTGGCCAAAGCCCTGGCCGGGGTTCAGACTGGCTGATGCATATGGTGCCGGAAATACCGGGCCGGACAGGATTTAGCCCGGGACGGCCGCCCCGGCGACTTTCAGTTCGCCACGCCCCGCACGACGTCGCTCTCACGCGAATCCAGGCTGCCCGATGATCTCTCGATCATGCCATATCGGGTTCATACCCGATTACCCCACCCGCGAGGTGGGCGCCGCAGAGCCTCGACCTCAAATCACAACTGGTCTATTCTTTGTAGTATAGGAAACAGGATCACAGGATCGGGGGGTGTGATTGAAGAAACCAGGACCAAAGGGACATACAGCACGTACACCAACCGATGTTGACCGCCTGGTCGGCATGAATGTCCGCAAGTTGAGAACGGCGCAGGGTATGACGCTCGTTGAACTCAGCAAGGAGCTCGGTATCAGCCATCAGCAACGCCAGAAATATGAGACTGGCGCCAACCGGCTCACGGCCGGGATCCTCATGAACCTCTCGGGCATTCTGGGTGTGCCGCTGGTAGCGCTGTTTGAGAATGTCGCTGGTGCCGACACCGGGCCAAAGACCAGGATAGACCGGTCACGGACCGTGTGTCATCGGGTCATAGATCACACCCCTTCAGGACATAAGCTCGACATGATGGCGAGCGTGCTCAAAGTCATTCACCACGGCATACTGAAATGAAGAATGGCCACATTGCGTTCAATTATAACAAATTATCCCACTAAATTGAATTATTAACAATTGTGGGATAAATTGTTTCCATGTCCGCCGTGAAACCCTTTTCAGATGAGCAACTCAGAACGCTCATTAATTTACGCCAGCGCTATGAGGTCTGGATGGACGCCGAGCAGAATCTCGCGGCCATGCCCTATGACCTGCGCCGCAAAACCGTTTCCGGTTATGACTATCTCTATGAAATCCATGATCGCAGCGGCAATGGCAAAAGCCTTGGGCGCTGGAATGACGATCTTGAGGCGAAATTCCTGGCCTATCGCGACGAAAAGACCGCCTCGAAAGCACAAAGGGATGGCGCACGAGAGGTACTGGATGAGAGTGCGCGACTCTATCGCGCGCTTCGCCTCCCATTGCTTTCAAGCGATGCAGGTCCTTTGCTACGAGAGATCGACAGACGGGGGCTTCTGGGAAGCCACCTGATTGTTGTCGGCACCAATGCGATGGCCGCCTACGCGATTGAGGCAGCCGGCGCGTTGATTGATGCGCCGGATGAGACGGAGGACTTCGACCTTGCCTGGTCGGCCGAGCAATCGGAAGAGCCGGACGCTTTAGTCTGGGATATGCTCAAATCAGTCGATCCTACGTTCACGGTTAATACCGAACGCAGCTTTCAGGCGCGCAATTCAAAAGCTTACGAAGTGGAAATCCTGGTTGCGCCGTCGCGGGCCGGGAACATGAGCAAAACTGATCGTCCTAAACCCGTTCCTCTTCCAGAGCAGGAATGGCTACTTCTTGGGCGGCCTGTTGATCAGGTGGTCGGATGCAGGGATGGCACACCGGCGCGGATCGTGGCGCCGGATCCTCGCTGGTTTGCGCTACAGAAACTGTGGATGTCCGAGAAGAGGGATCGCAATCCGCTCAAGCGTCCGAAGGACCGTCGACAGGGCACGGCGCTTCTCAATGCCATCTCTGGCACCATGCCTCAATATCCACTCGACAGGGAATTCGAAACCGCAATGCCTGTCGAACTGGTGCCATTCTATGATGCCTGGCGAGCCGGAACGCTTCAATAGCCGGTATTGATCTCCAATATAAATTCTGGAACTTTAGCAGAGGACATTTTCCGGGGGTAATGTCCCGGGACGCCGGGCTTGAGATGACGATTGTGCAACCTGATGTCTGGAAATTCGCTGTGGGGGAGCTTAGCCATTCTGGTATTCCCACTTGATGTAGGCCTTGGTTTCGGAGGCCCATTTTTCGTCGATTTCGACGAGGATGGCGGTGGCGAGGCGCAGGAGGGCATCTTCGCTTGGGAAGACCCTGACTTTGACGGTGCGCCGCTTGAGCTCCTGCTGGATGGAGCGTTCGATTGGATTTGAGGTGCGCAGTCGGCGGCGATGGTGCTCGGGCAGTGTGAAGACGGCGAGACCCTGAGGCACGTTCTGTTCGAGCCAGTCGGCCAGCTTGGGGGCTGTGCCGCGGTAGCCGGCGACCAGCTCGGCGAGCGCGGTTTCGGCCTTGGCCAGCGTGGAGGCGTTCCACACGCCGCGCAGATCGGCACCGATGCGCTTGCGGATTTCGGTGTTCGGGGCGTGGTGGATGGCATTCTGCGCCAGATGAAACTGGCAACGCTGCCATGTGGCGGCGCCGAGGACTGCTCGGCGTGCAGCACGCAGTCCTGCATGGTCATCGGAGACGATAAACTCTACCCCTCGCATGCCGCGGGCGACGAGGCTTTCGAGGAAGTCGCGCCAATGAACTTCAGCTTCCGAAAGGGCTACCGAGATGCCCAGCACCCGTCGGCGCTCGTCCGGGCCGATGCCGATGGCCGAGAGTATTGCAACGTCGCGGACGATGCCGCCGTGGCGCATCTTCTCGTAGCGGGCGTCGATTATGAGATACTTGATTTCACCCAGCGGCCGATTGCGCCAGGCCTCCAGTTCATCGTCAAGCAGCTTGGCCGCACGGCTGACCTGGGAGGAGGACAAGCTCTCAATCCCGAGCTCATGCATCACGGCTTCCACATCGCGGGTGGAAACGCCTTTGATATACATCTCGGCGACCGCCAGCATGACGGCCCGGACCGACCGTTGCCCTCTTTCCAATGACTGGGGATAGAAGGGCTCGTCCTCGTGTCCGGCGGTCTTGGGCACCTGCACGTTCACCGTGCCCGCAGGCGTGTCGAGGCGCTTGGACTTATAGCCATTGGCATAGCCGCGCCGGTCCTCAGTGCGTGCATAGTGGCTGGCACCAAGGAAGCGCTCGCGTTCGACCTGCATTGCCATCTCGAACACGCGCGCAAAGACCGAAGCGATCTCGCCCGGGCCGTGATCAATCAGCTGTTCCAAGACGGCCTCAATCGCTGTATCCTTGTTACTGTTCATTCGCTGTTCTCCACGGTTGTTTTGCAACTCCATGGAATACCAGATTGGGCAGCCCGTGCTGAGGCCCGCCTCAGCACGGGCTTTACGCCACAACCCGCAAACGAATTTCCAGACGTCGTGTTACACCACCCCTATGAGCAGGCCGTCCACGTCATCAAACGGCTGGGCATGGGGCAGGTGGAAGTCGAGGAACAGTTCCGGCGCGCTGTCTTCAACATCATGGCTCGCAACCAGGATGATCACGTCAAGAACATCGCCTTCCTGATGGACCGATCCGGGCAATGGTCGCTGTCACCGGCCTTCGATGTCTCATGTGCTTGGAATCCGGGCGGCGAATGGACGGGCCGCCACCAGATGAGCCTGAACGGCAAGCGCGATCATTTCACCCGCGAGGATATTCTCTCGTTCGCGTCTAATTCGGGGATCAAACGGGCCAAAGCGATGGAGATACTGGCTGACACAACCGCAGCGCTTGAGCAGTGGCTCGCGCTAGCATTCGAAGCTGGCGTGCCTGAACGTCGCATAAGGTCAATTCAACAAGCGTTCCGGCGAGACATCTGACATCTGTTTTCAGAGACCGGCGAACTTTCCGCCCAGAAGGCTGCACTTGATGAATACGCCATTGCAGATGTTACCGACCTCCGGGGCTAAATCGTCGAGGGGAATGGCCGCTTCTGCGCGATCAGCGAAAACGACCGCGAAGAACGCATCGGCCAGAAGCAAAGTACCATGAACTCCAGCATCATCCTTAAGTCTTTTTCCGGAAATGTGGCGATTCATTATGGCCGGGAACGGCGTGAGCCGCGAAACCAGCAACTGTGCCAGAGATGTATTCCTCTATAGGGGGCTTACAAGAAGGGTCCCGAAGCGCGACGAGAACAAGCCAAGAGTTCGACACGTGCACGGTTCCCATTTCGCATTGGCACTCGGAGATTGAAGGTCTATTTGAGCGTCGACATGAAGCGGAAGATGTCTTCGTCGTCATTGAAATAATGAAGCGATGCCCGAACAAGCGCCGTTAGTTCGGACGCCTCGTAATCCAGTCTGCCGAGCCCTTGGGACGCGACTGAAACCATGATTCCCGCGCTTTTGAGCCGCGCCGCTGTCTGCACGGCATCCTCGCTCGGGAGCAGGAAAGTCACGATGCCGCAACGCCGGTGTCCCAGATCGTGCACTGTCGCGCCGGGGATATCGGCGATCTGTGCGCGCAGAGCATTGGCGAGATCGCTAATGCGCGCCTCGATAACCGGCATGCCGATGCCGCGCGCGTAGCGGATCGCCTCAGTCAGGCCAATCTGTCCTGCGACGTGGCGTTCCCATGTCTCGAAACGTTGCGCGGTTGCCTTCAGCGTATAGGCGGCAGGCGCGGTCCAATCCGCAGAGCGCAGATCGACGAATGGCGGCTCCAGTTTGTCGATAAATCCGCGTCGTACGTAGAGAAAGCCAGTGCCTCGGGGGGCTCGCAAATATTTCCGGCCGGTCGCGCAAAGCATGTCGCAGCCGAGCTTGCGGACGTCGACGTCAAGCTGTCCGACCGATTGGCACGCGTCCAGAAGATAGGGGATACCATGCCGGCCCGCGACGGCGCCGACAGTTTCGGCTGGATTCACCAGGCCGTTATTTGCTGGCACATGTGTCAGCGCGATCAGTTTGGTCTGCGGCGTTATCATCGCCTCCAGCGCGGCGACATCAACCTGGCCCGAAGCATCACTCGGCACCAGCTCGATTCTGATGCCGCTCGTTTTCGCCCGGTGCAGCAGGGCCAGATAGTTCGAGACGTATTCCGATCCATGCGTCAGAACGTGGTCGCCGGGCTCAAATGCGAGCCCGTAGAATGCCAAGTCCCATGCGCGCGTTGCGTTCTCGACAAAGGCGATTTCCTCGGTCTCTGCCCCTATCAGCGCGGCAGCCTCGGTGTAGAAAGCGGCCAGATCCCACTCAGCCGCTTCCTGCGCAGCATAGCCGCCGATCTGCCGTTCCAGCTCCAGATGGCGCAAGACTGCCTGGTGCACCGGCTCTGGTGCCGGCGACGCACCTGCATTGTTGAAGTGAACGTACGATTCGCACGAGGGGGTGTCGGCCCTCAGCCTGGTAATGTTCATGCTGACACCGGCTGGAGCAGGTGGCGTTCAGTTTCCTCTGAAGGCAGTGTCTGAGGAAACAATTCAGATTGTCTTCCCGTGTCCCGTCGGCGGCGTTTAAAAAAAATTATCTCGTTGCCGCTACCGCGCAGAGACAGGCAGCCGGAAACAATCAGCGAACAGAGACCAGCCATATCATTTCCTTTCTACAATGTCGGTTGCTTAGCTTGCCGACGTGTGGCGGACGGATCATCATGCAAGGCTAGGCGACGGCAATCCGGAGGCACCCTCCTTGAGTTTATCAAGTTTGTAAGTGCCGAGCGCTATTAGTGTCAGGTTGAAAGCCGATACGATGAACAGGGCAGGAAATCCGCCGAGGTTGGACAGGATACGAATGCCGTCTATTCCTGAAAAAGTGATCATTACCCAGGCCGATATGCCCACCACGCTCGCCCAGATAAACTTCACGGCCACGCCGTGGCTGCGCGGGATGTCTTCGGGCCGGCCATTGAGGGTTATGCCGGCCAGAACATCGGTGTTGGAGTCTGCGGCTGTCACATAGGACAGGAAGGACAGGATCACCAGGAAGGCGGCCAGTGGAAGGCTGAAAGGCAGAACATCCACCAGCGCATAGAGCACGGATTCTGGACCAAACAGGTCAAGCGACTCTTTCAGCAGGCCCGGAGTGCCCAATTCCGTCTGCAATGCCAATCCGCCAAAAATCGACATCCAGACAATCGAGAAGATCGCAGGTGCCAACAGATTGACGAGGATGAATTCCCGAACAGTGTAGCCCTTGGCGATCCGGCCGAGGAACATTGCAGACATGGGCGCCCAGGCAAGCCATGCCGCCCAGTTGAATACGGTCCAGTCATTGACCCATTCCCGGTCATTGAATGGAGCCAGCAGCAGGGAGCGAGGAACAAATTCCATCGTGAAGCTGATCAATGCCTGGCCGCCCATCACCAAGACTTCGCGGGTCGGCCCAATCAAAAGAACGAAAAGCGCAAGGGCAAGAAAGCCCCGCGTGTTGATATCTGACAGGACGCGTATGCCTCGCTGCAGTCCGCTCGCCGATGACAGGAAGAAAGCGCTCACGATCGTCACCCCGACGAGGGCTGTGATCAGCGGACCCGTACCCAGGCCAAACAAGCGGTCGATGCCACCAGATATTGACAAGATGCCTGCGCCGAGTGTCGCAGACAGGCCGAAAAGCAGAGAGAGAACGCACATAGCGTCAATCAACTCGATCACGCCATCGGGCAGGGTACGACCGATCAACAGGTTGATCGGAGAGGAAATTGAAAAGCGCGCGCCAAAATTATGATAGACGAGCGCGAAGGTCAGGGCGGGTACGGTGTATATTGCATAGGGGGTAATCGACCAGTGCATAAACAGGGATGTGAGGGCGAATCGCGCAGCGTTTTTGGACCCTGGCTCAATGTCCAGTCCGCCTGGATTGTACAGGTGATACATGGGTTCGGCTGTGGCCCAGAACAGGATTCCTATGGCGATGGTCGTGGTCAGGGTAATACCAAACCAGTTCCAGCGCGACAGTATTGGTACGGCGTCCCTACCGCCGATGCGGATACGGCCCAGAGGCGAGAAGAAGGCCCAGATGCACGTCACGACGAAGGCGAACGCGCTAAAGGCAAAGGCGTCGGAGAACGTACGGAGGATCCAGTCATTGATCTGGGTCGTCACATCACGTGTTGCCTCGAAGTCGATCAGGCTGGCGGTAACCATTATCAGGAAGAGCGTGAGGGGAAGCCCAAATACGATCGGTCTGACGGATATCTTTCGCATTGATGTATTCCTTTGAGTCCCGACGTCCTCGCCTGTCTTGTTTCAGACGGCATTCGTGGCGCTTTTAATCGTCGATGACAAGAAGTGCGACGGCAAACAAGCCGTCCGGATCCGAAAAAAGGTGCGTCGTTGTCCAGCCCGCAGCGGCGCACATTCGCTCCATGTCCGTGGGACTGAACTTGCGCGAGTTCTCGGTATGGATGGTTTCACCCCGTTCAAAGCAAATAGTGCACTGACCAATGTCGACCACCTGGTCAACGAGGCTCTCCAAATGCATTTCGATGCGCGAGTATTCCTCGTTCCAGATCGCCATATGCCTGAATTGTTCAATCTGGAAATTGGCTGACAGTTCGCGATTGATGCGGGTCAGAATGTTGAGGTTGAATGCAGCTGTGACTCCTTGGGCATCATCATAAGCGGGGATGAGAATATCCTGCGATTTCCTGAGATCATATCCCAGCAGAAATTTCGCATCGGCTCCCAGGCTTACCCTGCACTGCGTCAGAAAATTCAGGATTTCCAGGTCGTTGAGGTTCCCGATCGTGGATCCGGGAAAGAATCCCAGTCTGGGAACAGTCTGAATCTGATCCGGTAAAGCAAGCGGTCTGAGAAAGTCCGCGACACGCGGCAAAACCTGCAAGTCCGGATAGTCGCGCTGAATCTTCTGGGCAGCATCAACAAGGAAGGGACCGGATATGTCGATTGGGACATAGAAGTTCGGGTCGTCCAGGGCGTTCAGCAGGATTCGCGTCTTCACCGACGCGCCTGCGCCGTACTCGACGACCGCTGTGTCAGGTCCGACTTCGCTTGCCACGGATTCAGCATGTTCGCGAAGTATCGCGGTTTCGGTCCGGGTCGGATAGTATTCCGGAAGCCGGGTTATCTCTTCGAACAGCTCAGAACCGCGCGCGTCATAAAGCCAGCGACTGGGCAGGGATTTTCGGGGTTGGCAAAGCCCGTCAAGCACATCCTCTTCAAAGGCATAAGCATTTTTGTCCCGGTCTTCAGATTGGGTATAGGCCATGATCAGGATTCCCTCGCGAGGCGCAGGCCGGCAAATTGCCAGCGCATAGAAGGCGGAAAGAAGTTCCGGTAGGTGGGGCGCATATGGCCTTGCGGCGTGACGCACGAGCCTCCGCGAAGGACCATCTGCCCGCTCATGAACTTGCCATTATACTCGCCGACCGCCCCCTTCGCGGGCTTGTAGCCGGGATACGCAGTGAACGGACTGGACGTCCATTCCCAGACGTCCCCGAAAAGCCCTTCTGGGCGTTCGCCCATTGTCTGGCACTGTGGTCGCGGTTCCAGGCAATCAAGCTCGAGAAAGTTGCCGCAAAAGGGACCGGACGTGGTGGCGTTCTCCCATTCCTGCTCTGTGGGCAATCGCGCTCCTGCCCATCGCGCATAGGCATCCGCTTCGTAGAAACTAATGTGGCAAACTGGACGCGCTTGCCTGACAGGCTGCGGCCCGTGCAGGGTCATGGTCCACCAGCCACCTTCGCGACGAAACCAGTACTCAGGCGATGCCCAGTTTTCCGCACTTGCTCTCGCAAAACCGTCGGAAAGCCAGAAGGATGGATTGCTATAGCCATCATCCTCCATGAACGCCAGCCATTCCGAATTCGTCACGCATCGATCGGCCAGTTTGAAAGGATTGACGATGACATCATGAGCGGGCTGTTCGCAATCAAATGCGAAACCGTCAGCATCATGTCCTATCGCGACGATGCCACCCTTGAACGATGACCAGGTAAGAGGCGTCTCGGTTGCGGCCTTGGGCTTGGGCGGAGGGCCTCCGGCAAATGACGGACGAAGTGGGTTCTGGGCAAACAAGTGAAGAATATCGGTGAGCAGAAGCTCTTGATGTTGCTGCTCATGTGAGAGACCGAGTTCGACGAGCGCCGGATCGAACAGTCGGTGATCTGCGAGAAGCTGCACGACGTGCTGATCGACATGGCGGCGATAGTCCAGCACGGTATCGAGAGAGGGCCGCGTCAGCAGCCCCCGCTGTGGTCGGGGATGCCGCGCGCCTACACTGTCATAATAGGAATTGAACAGGTAGCTGAAGCGAGGATCGTACAGAGCGTCGGAACCAAGGGCAGGCAGGACAATAAATTGCTCAAAGAACCAGGTCGTGTGTGCCAGATGCCATTTTGCAGGGCTCGCGTCGTCCATCGACTGTGCGGTCGCGTCGGCGTCAGACAGGCTCTTCGCGAGGTCGCAGGAAAGTTCACGCACGCGTTGGAATGTCAGTTTTCTGTCAGGTTGGGCTGCTATGGCTTGTGCTCTCTCGACGATCTGCGTCCGGGTGTGCATGTGTTTCTTTCTGTATCAGCCGGATCGCCGGCGGACGATCCGTGAGTAAGTTCAGTCGGCTACCGGGTGTGGCAGTTCGAATCCGAACCGATCGCAGTCTTTCCAGGCGTTCCGGTCATTGCCATAGGAAGGTAGGCCTCCGGCGTCTTTCAGCAAGCGCGCTGCATGGATGAGGTTCCATGTCATTATCGTCGTGTTTCGCTGCGTGAAGTCACTGTCAAAGCCGGCAGGGCGTTCAGAGTCCTGGCGGTCCCCGAATGAAGGCCCCGGGCCGACTTTACCAATCCACCCGCAATCGGCCTGTGGAGGTATCGTGCATCCAAGGTGCTGCAGGGCATAGAGAATATTCGCCTCACAATGTTTCAAGCCGTCCTCATTGCCTGTAATCATGGCCCCGCCGACCTTACCGTAAAAGATACTCTGACCCTCGTCGTTCAGCTTGCCAGACATTCCGTAAAGGCGCTCGACCAACTTTCTGCAGAGCGAGCTTTCCTGCCTAAGCCATATAGGTGTTCCGACGACGATGATGTCAGCATCAGAAATCGCAGACCATATGCTAGGCCACTCATCCGTATCAAAACCATTTTGAGTCATGTCGGAGAAAATCCCTGGCGGAACGTCATGGTCGGCAAGGTGAATATGAGTGATCTTGGTCCCCGCTTTTCTCATGATATTTTCAGATGTGTCCATGAGCCTGCCCGTATGGGACATGCTGGGATCGGGCTTCAGGCTGGTATTTATGACTATGGTGGAAAGGTCTCGCGCCGCTGACGGCAGTTCGTCTCTGTCTACAACGTCCATTGATATTTCCTTCCAAAATAGCAGCTCCTTTTTTCAATGCGCCAAGGCTAAAAAGGTTCAACTCGCGTTGCCAAAGGAAAGGACAATAAAAGGGTTCAATCGCCTGTTTTAACTATTTATTCTCTTCGCGCCAAATTCTCCCTACGATTTTCCGCCTCAATTTTAGGTGAAAGGGTACGACAGGACGTTCAAAATGGGGTCCTCTGACAACGCTGGTCTGCCATCTTTCCAAAAAGTGGGGGGGCTGGTCATTAGAGTCGGTCATCGCAAATCCCGGTGGACTTCCCCCGGTTTGCTGAGGTCGAGACTGATACGAAGGTGTTCAAGAACGCTGTAACACGAAACACTGCGACGATCCCGTCCATCACGCGCGGTTCGAAGTTGGAGGTCAACGAGAAGTATTTCACGAAGGCCAAGAATTACTATGTGGTGCTGCAGGATGACGGGAATCTCGTTGTTTATGACAAGGGCGATGCGTTCATATGGGGTAGCCATAATGATGCCCAGGCACCTCTCAACGGCAAGAGTGCAGAACTTCAGATGTCCGGCAATTTTGTCCTTCTGGATGCGCGCGGCGCTGTCATCTGGCAGACCAGTGTCGAGAACCCGCAGGCCGTTCTTGCCATCGAGAACCGCCAGCTGAAGGTCGTTGACCAGTCCAACCAGACGCTCTGGCCGAAGCCCTAGACCGTTAACGGGCCAGCTCCTGCTGCATTGCGTCGCGCAATGCAGCAGGAGCTGGCTCAACGTCCGACAAATGATTGGGGTGCATCGAGGTCATGGGTCATGATGCCCCCTTTTCGTTTCAAGGGATGGTTGGCGGCGAACAGCGCGCGCAATCGGGATGAATATCCGCGTATTACAGAACGTTGAACATTACAATAAATTGTGGGTAATTTGCGCGTGTAATGATGATTGCGTGCCGTTCGCGCCTCGACAAAGGGGGTGGGTTGGGTTGAGCTGTGTGTCCTTCTAGTGTGCTTTTTATGATGGAGGGCCCGCGATGAATGTGGTCCGCACTGTGTTTACTGCGACGGCGTTTCTGGGCCTTGGGGCCTGTGCCAGTACGCCGCCTGATCTCAATGACAATCTGATTGTCCGCGGTGAGCGGGTGGGCGATGTCAAACTGGGCATGACCCTGTTCGAGCTGTTTGCGGCGAGGGGGACGCCCCGGACGACAACGCCGATCCCGAATACGCGTGCCACGACCTATTTCTATGACGGGCTGACAATTGCCGCCGACGACACGCTGTACTGGATCATCGCGACCGATCCGCGTTACCGCACCGAGATCGGCGTTGGCACGGGCGCCGAGCAGATCCTTGCGCGGGGCGCCTATGGCAAGCCCCGGTGCGTCGTGACGGGCGACGGCGTCACGGCCTATGATTATGACGATATCTATTTTGAAGTGGATAATGCTTCAGGCAAGGTCAAAGACGTCGGCATCCAGCGCAACACGCAGACCTGCGACGGTTGAACGCGTGGTATTCGGGGAGAGGCGCCGCTTCGCGCGGGGCACGCCACGACTTGTGCGGACGAGACCATGCGCGTGATCGTTTCGCGGGCCATGGTGAGGGGCTGAGCATCCCGGTCACTGGAAACACGTATTGGTTTCGGCGCGAAACGCGGCGGCGCCATTCTCGTTTGACGGGTGCAGTTGGCGGGGTCGTTCTACCCTTAGGTGCCTAAATAGAATACAATTTAGAGTATATTTGCGCAAAAGGGGCTTGTGTGACACAGTTTTGTATACAATAAGATATTTGCAAACGAATCTTATTGCGACGTAAGTTTTGAAGAGCAGCGCATGACAAGCGTCTTGAGGGAGCCCTACGAAACAGTTGGAAAGCAGATGCCCGAGGGGCGCCTCGGCTCTGAAATGCATTGTGGCAGTCCTGCACCGCGTCGCGCGAAGACACGCATTACCTGCAGCACTCAGGGGAGTGAGGCAGAGGGAGTAAAAACAGATCTCAAAACGAGACTAATTTGAGGAAACGAAATGCCAAATGGATCTTTAAAGTCTGCGCTTCTTGCGACATCGATGCTGGCCTGCCTGTCAGCGCCGGGGGTGGCGACCGCGCAGGGAAGTGATGCGGACACTGCGACCGACGCAGAAAATCGCCTCAGCACAGTGACGGTTACGGCGCAAAAGCGTGAGGAAAACCTACAGGATGTGCCGATTGTGATCACCGCATTCTCGGCGGCGACAGTCGAAAGTCCTGGCGCGGTCGATATTACTGGACTGAACGGCCTTAGCCCGAACGTCGTGCTGCAAACACAGGGCCTGATCCCAAATGTTCCGATGGTGGCCATTCGGGGCATCAGCCACAGCGACCCCGACCCCAACAGCGATCCTAAGGTCAGTACGATCATTGATGGCGTCTACCTGCCATTTACCTCTGGCACCATGCTCGACATGTTCGATGTGGAGCGCATTGAGCTAATCAAGGGTCCTCAGGGCACACTTTTCGGCAAGAACAATCTTGCCGGAACGCTCAACGTCATTACGTCGCGTCCGAAAGATGATTTCGGCGGCAAGGTGCGGCTTACCGCTGGCGAAAATGGATTGCTTCAAGGTCGTTTCAAACTGGACACCGGCCGCTTCGCCGATGGCAAGCTTGCTGCCAAAATTGCCGTCAATCTGCGCAAGTATGATGGATATTCAAAGAATATTATCACCGGATCCGATCTGAATTCAAGCGATGTCAAGGCCGTCCGCGGCGCGCTCACATTCGATCCAACTCCCGACATCAGCTCTACCTTGATCGTCGATGCGCTGAAGGAAGAGATCGTCGGACCAGCCGGGCATACTGTCGATGACGGGTCCGCGGCATATCTTCTAATCCCGCAGCGGGCGCGCAACGATATCCGTGTCTCGGCATACAATTTTGATCCGTTTACAAACACGGACACGACCGGCGTGTCGTGGGAAACGAACTGGAAGCAGGATTTTGGTACGTTTACGTCCGTTATCGGCTACCGCGAGATTTCCTATCTCAACCATGGTGATTTCGACGGTCTGATAACGCCTGAGCCGGGGCTCGATGTGACCCGGGATTTCAACAGCGACGCCTATAGTGGTGAATTCCGGTTCGCATCCGATACCGGAAGCGCATTCGATTATGTTGTTGGCGTTTACGCAAGCAAGGACAAGTTCACCCAGATCAATACCGTCTTGCCGTCTCCGCCGGTCGCAACGAGCGGCGTCATAACCCAGGAATCACGCAGTCTCGCCGCCTTTGCACAGGGCGACTGGCACTTTGCCGACAAATGGACGCTGACGCTCGGTGGACGCTATACTCAGGACGAGAAGGACTATTCGATTGACTCGAAAGTCTTCATCGGCGGAGTGCTCAACGTCCCGGCTTCCTTTGCGACAAGCCTGGATGCCAGCTGGAACAATTTTACGCCAAGGGCAGCGATGCAGTATACTCCGACTGACGATGTACGCCTCTATGGATCTGTCTCTACAGGATACAAGGGTGGCGGGTTCAATTCACGCGGCACCACAGTCGAAACTATCGGTCCCTATGATGAGGAAAATGTCACCGCCTACGAAATCGGCATGAAGAGTGATCTGCTGGATGGCAAGATGCGCCTGAATCTTGCGGCATTCTTCAACAACTACAAGGACCTTCAGGGCTCTGTTACCAAGCTGGGTGCCGTGCGCGCCGAGAGTTCGACAGACAATATTGCCGATATTGAGACATCCGGATTTGAGGTTGAGTGGCAATGGCTGCCGACCGACCGTCTCACCGTAGCGGCCAACTTCTCATACCTCGATGCCAAGTACACAAGGTTCTGCCAGGATGTGGATGGTACGTTCACTGCTGCCCAGACCGCACCCGGACAATGCAGCCCTGCCGTGGAAGTCGTGCTCAACGGCACACCGACCGGCACGTTTGAAGTGCCTGTGGACAGTACCGGCCTCGATCTCGCGAATGCGCCACCCTATAGCGGAAGCGTGATCCTAGACTACGTGGTTCCGGTCGCAGTGGGTGAAGTCAAGGCACATCTGGATTTCCGGTACACCGACAAGTACAATACATGGGGGCGTAGCAATGACCCGGCCTATTACCGTGGTTCAGTTATCCTCGTGAACGGTTCCATCGCCCTTGCAGGGGATGAAGATCGTTGGCAGTTGCAACTTTACGGTCGCAACCTCACCGACGCGGAAGTCATTTCGGGTGCCGCCCGTTCTGGCACAAGCCCAATAATCCAGTATTATCAATCGCCGCGTGAATTCGGTATGGAGCTGACCTACAGCTTCTGATCAAGCAACGCGTTTGAAAAATAGTGAGTGATAACATGAGACGTCTAACAGCAGGCAGGTGCATCCGGATGACATGGCGAAATCGCTCTGGCCTATTTCTGATGACCTGCCTGCTGGTCGCCTGCGCGCCGAAGGTCGCGACGGTTGCGGACGGATCCGTAATTGATGCAACCCCTGTGGCGGCTGCAGATGAATCGCCCTCCGACTGCGGGACGACCCCTCATGACGGGACGTCGCTCTACTGGGGCGATATACACGTTCACACAGCCTACTCGCTGGACGCGTATGGGTTTGGCACGATGGCGACACCGGCAGATGCCTACCGGTTTGCGCGGGGCGAACCCTTCACGCTTGGCGGGGAGACGATGACACTTTCGCGACCGCTCGATTTTGTTGCGGTAACGGATCATGCGGAATGGCTGGATATCATGTATATCTGTACAGATCCGATCAAGCTGCATGAACCCTATTGTGACCGGCTTCGGCAAAACAGTACGCAGGCGACAGGCAGCAAGGTCTTCGGTGACTACGTGATACCGACAATCACCCAGGTGAAACCGCAAGTGACGCCGGTCTGCGAGGATGATCCGGACCTATGCATGGCTTCGCTGAATGATGCATGGACGCGCGTGCAACAGCAGGCAAATGAAGCAAACGACCCGTGTAATTTCACCGCGCTGATCGGCTTTGAGTGGAGCGCAACGCCGAGCTATTCTCACACGCACCGGAACGTCATCTTCCGCAGCGAGTCGGTCGTGCCGTTTCCGATCGACTATATTCGTTACCCGGAGGTGGGAAAGTTGTGGTCTATGCTGGATGAGAACTGCAAGGCCGAGGATGGCTGCGATGTGATCACGGTTCCCCACAATACCAATATGGGCGACGGGATGAGCTTCGATGTGGAGTCCGAATCCGAGCGCGATCTCGGCTTCCGCACCCGATTCGAGCGACTGGTGGAAGTGACCCAGCAGAAGGGCAGCAGCGAATGTCTGGCGCCGTTCGACGAGCGCCTCACTTCGGACGATTGCAATTTCGAGCTATTTACGACACAGCACTCGCGCGCAGTGCCGGCGGCTGATTTCACCGAAGCGGAGTGGGAGCAAACGCGACAAACCTATGCGCGCAGCCTGTTGTTCCGTGGGCTGCAGGCGTTTGACGTTTCCGGCGACAAAAAGCGGAACCCGCTTCAACTTGGTTTCGTCGGCTCAACCGATGCGCATACGGGTGTTCCTGGATTTGTCGATGAGGAGATGTGGCAGGGTTCGGTGTTCAGCATGGGCGACTTTGATCGCGCGATGACCCGGAGCCAGTTCAATCCGGGCGGCATCGTTGGCATTTGGGCGCGTGAAAACACCCGCTCGGCGATTTTTGACGCCATGAAACGGCGCGAAGTCTATGGCACCAGCGGCCCGCGGATCGCCGTGCGGTTTGACTCGAACCCGAATGGAAGCCCGCTCGCGTGCGATGCTGCGGACGTTCCATCTTCGGCCGAGGTTGTCATGGGCGGGCAATTCGTCAAGGCAAAGGGCGCTCCCGCCTTTCGCGTGATGGCCCTGCCGGACCAGATTCCGCTCGACAAGATCGAGATCATCAAAGGCGAATGGAAAGACGGGAAAATCCATGAAAGCCGGTCTCAGATATGGACCGGAACGAGCGGCAAGGGGCAGACCTGCGTCGTGTGGAGCGACCCTGATTTTGACGAGACCGCGCCGGCATTCTGGTACCCGCGCATCCTGCAGGAAGAAACGCCGCGGTGGACCGAGTTCATGTGCAAGCGCAAAGGGCAATGCGACGCGCACCCCGAGGCGATCCAGAAGGTTCAGGAGCGTGCGTGGGGCTCTGCCATATGGTATTTGCCGGACCACGCCAGAGAATAGGGGACGCCGACCCCGAAAGCGGAACTTTCGTCTGACATGCGAGGCGATTCGCAGCCGGTGACATAGGCGGGGAGGTGCAGGGATGCGCCCTGAATGGCGAGGATTTGGTGCATTCCGGGGCGTGCGCGCTCACGGATCATCAGCGAGGTGTCGCAAACGAATGATAACCGCTATCATTATGGCTATGCCTTCGCAGGAAGTGGCATATATCGTGCCGATGGGTGATTTCAGTCCCAAACGCGATCCCGGTCGGGGAAATATCTTGGAGATATACAATGAGCGCCGCAGCAGACCATGCCTACAAGATCATTCGGGGCAAGATCTTCGAAGGTGAACTGAAGGCGGGCGAGCGTCTGAAGGAAGCGGAATTGTCCACGGTCTGCGAGGTCAGCAGGACGCCCGTTCGCGAGGCCTTGCGCAAGCTTGAGGCTGACGGCCTCGTTTACATTGCCGCCAATTCCGGCGCTGTCGTGGCGGAATGGAACGAAAGCGATATCCAGGACATCTATGCCGTGCGCGTAAGGCTGGAGGTTCTCGCGGCGACCCTTGCTGCAGAGCGACGGTCGGACGAGGATCTTGTCCAGATGCAGGCCTGTGCCGAGGCCATGAAGCGCGTATCGGAAGCGGAAAATGCGCACACAAATGATTCCGAGATTGCCAGCCTCAACAGCCAGTTTCACCATCTGATCATCACTGCGGCCAGAAGCCGTGCTTTGGCTGCGGCTGCGGCGCAGGTCATTGAAGCGCCTCTCATGCTGCGCACGTTTCGCCGGTATGCGCCGGAACGGTTGATGCGCAGCGTGTCCGACCACTTAGAACTGGTCGCGGCTATCCGGGCGAAGGATAGCGCATTGGCCGGCAGCCTCATGGGGGGGCATATCCTGTCCGGCTTGCGCACGCTGGTATCACCGCTGGAATAGGGCTCCGGGCGAACCGCGCAACGAATTGTATATTTGTCCTGCGTAATCGGCCGAAATAATTGCCATCAACCTCCAATTTGTATACAAAAAAGCCGAGACGCCACTTGAATGGCGCCGGCTGAAAATTGGAGGAATTGGTGTGAGTGCATCCCCGGAACTGACAGTCGTAGCCGATGGTCTGCGCTTTCCCGAAGGGCCGGTTGCGCTGTATGACGGGTCCGTCCTCGTTGTCGAGATCGAGCGGCAGACATTGTCTAAGGTCTGGCCGGATGGCCGGATCGAGATCGTCGCGACGCTGGGGGGCGGCCCGAATGGGGTTGCCATCGGTCCGGACGGGGCTGCCTATGTGTGCAACAATGGTGGATTCGAGTGGCACGAAATCGGTGGCGCGCTCATCCCCTCACACAAGCCTCATGACTATTGCGGCGGGTCTATACAGAGAGTAGACCTTCAAAGCGGTGAGGTTACCCTTCTGTATACTGAATGTGGCGGGAAACTATTGCTCGGCCCGAATGACCTCGTGTTCGATGCGCATGGCGGTTTCTACTTTTCCGATCATGGAAAGTCGACCGATGATTATCGCGAAAACGGCGCACTCTATTATGCGACGTCTGATGGATCGACGATCAGCCGGCTGAAGGATGGACTGCTCGGCCCCAATGGCGTGGGGATATCACCGGACGGAAAGCGGCTCTATGTGGCGGAGACGCCGACCAGCCGGGTGTGGGCCTTTGACATTATTTCCCCCGGTGTGTTCGGCGACGCGCCGACACCCTTCCAGCCGGGGCACCTTGTCTGCACCTTGCCGCAATACCGCCTGCTCGACAGCCTGAAAGTCGAAGCTGGTGGCCGGATCTGCGTTGGCACGCTGATAGATGGCGGCATCACGGTTTTTGACACGGAGGGCGGGCATGAGTTTGTTGCCTTTCCCGGCGAAGTGGGGGTCACAAATCTCTGCTTTGGCGGCGATGACATGCGCGACTGCTGGGCGACGGCGTCGCCGTCAGGCCGGTTGTACAAGTTCCGCTGGCCCCGCGCCGGCCTGCCGCTGGAATTCAACGCGTGACGTGCGGGCGGTGGCGCCCGTTATGTTGTCCATTCCTGCGCTGAACGCACGGCTTCGCGCACCTTTCCAAGTCCGCTGAGCAGAATGACCGCAGCCAGCGGGATGAGCGTGGCCGAGGTGAGCGCGAGAGACTTGTTCAGCGCGGCGTCATCCTTGAATACATAGTCGGTCATCGCTGCGACCACTGTGGGGCCAAAGCCGAGGCCGACCAGGTTTGCGATGAGGAAGTAGAGCGCAACCGCCTGACCCCGCATTTCGTTTGGCACCATGAGCTGGATGACGCCGCCTGCGATGCCGCCCTGAAAGGCCGAGAAGAAGATTGCGCCCGAGAGGCAGATGATGCCGAGTGTCACCGAGTTGGCGAAGCCGAGCATGGCCGCAAATGGCAACATGCACAGCATGGAGAGAATGATCACACGGCTATAGGCATCGAAGGTCGACCGGGAGAACCAGCGGTCTGCCAGCAGGCCGCCGCACATGAGGCCGCTCGTGCCCATAACGATCATGACGATGCCGAACGTGAGACCGGCGTCCGCGCGGGCAAAGCCAAAGGTGCGGATGAGGTATTCAGGGCCCCAGATGTTCAGGCTGAATACGGCCATGATATAGATCGACACGCCGAGAATATGGCTAAGAAAGGCGCCCTTGCGGGCGACGAGGAAGGCGACAACCTCGCGCACGGGAATGGCGGGGGGCGTCGCAGTGGCGAGCGTGCCGGGAGCCTGTATCCGGCCACGACGGGCCGGTTCGCGAACGGTCATCATCAACAGCGCGATCAGGATGCCGGGAAAGCCGACGGCAAAGAAAGTGATCTGCCAGCCTTCCGTATGACCGAGCAGCGGAATGTCGATGGTGCCGAGGCTGAGCGCATAGTGAACGATCTTGCCGCCGATGATGTAGGCGAGGCCAGACCCGACGGTGACCCCGATCGTATAGACGCTGAGCGCGCGGGCGAGAGACTTCTTCGGGAAGTAGTCGGTGATCATGGAGTAGGCTGCAGGGCCGAGCGCCGCCTCACCCACGCCAACACCGACCCGCGCGGCAAACAGCGACCAGAAGCCCTGTGCAAAGCCGCAGAGCGTGGTCATCACGCTCCAGAACGATATGCCGATGGCAATCAGCACGCGCCGGCTGCGGCGATCGGCAATACGCGCGAGTGGCAGGCCCATCACGGCGTAGAAGATGGCAAAGGCGAGGCCCGCGAGCAGGCTGAACTGTGTATCCGAAATATTGAAGGACGTGCGGATGGGGCCTACCAACAGGCCCATTATCATCCTGTCTATAAACGAGAACATCTGTGCCATCATCAGCACCATGACGACATACCAAGCATAGAGCCCGTTTCCGGGCGGTGCGGCGACAGGTAACTCTGCGGCGGTTTCGGTGGTCAATGTCTGGTCTCCTGGGTGGGCGGACTGAGGGGTCGTAAATTTGCCGCCTCTGGCTGGTTCAGATGTAGGTCATACGAAGTTCGCGCTTCAGCACCTTGCCGTTGGGGTTGCGTGGCATGTCGGCCTGCAACACGACGCGCTTTATGCGCTGGCGTTTGCCGAGGCGGGCATTTGCCCAGGTGAGGATCTCCTCGGCGGTGTCCGCCGTGGCGCCGGACCTCGGCACGACAATGGCGATAGGCGTTTCACCCCATGTTTCATCGGGCACGCCGATCACGGCGATTTCGGACACCATCGGATGATCGATCAACACGGCCTCGATATCGATCGGGTAGATGTTCTGGCCGCCGGAGATGATCATGTCCTTCTTGCGGTCGGTAATGTAGAGGAAGCCCTCTGCGTCGGTGCGGCCGATATCGCCTGTGCGCAGCCACTTCACACCGCGACTGTCGATATATTCGGCTTCCATTGTCGCTTCGGGCCGGTTGTGATAGCCGGTCATCCAGTGTACGGAACGGACGCAGATTTCGCCCGTACCGCCAAAGCCGACCTCATTGTCATCGACATCGACCAGGATCAGGTCGTTACCTCGTACGGGCTTTCCGACGGAGGTGAGCCGGCCATCGGCGTCACCCGGCTGGAGCGTTGTCATGAAGCCTTCGGTGAGGCCGTAGAGCTCGATGACGACACAGCCGAAATTTTCCGCGATGCGCTTCTTGAGGCTTTCATAGAGGGGGGCGCCGCCGGAGATTACAGCCTGGAGGGACGCTACGGATTCCGGACGAAAGTCCTCATGGTCGAGTACGCGCTGGAACATGATCGGCGCCATGAATGTGTGTGTCACGCCATATTCCTCGACTGTCCCGACCCAGAGGCCGGGGTCGAACTTGTCGCGGATCACGCAGGTTCCGCCGACGAGGAGCGAGCAGAAGAGCGAGCCCCAGGCGATGCTGGAATAGAGGCCAATGGCGCATATCGACACGGCATCGAAATGATAGCGGTGGGCGAGGGAGAGTTCGTACATCGACTGTATGCGCCGGCGGTAGAGATGCGTGATTCCCTTGGGCAGGCCCGTCGTGCCGGAGCTGTAGATAATGTTGCAGGGATCATCGTCGCCGATCTCGATGCCGGGTTCGGCGTCGCTGCATGCGTCGCGCCAGGCCTCGTAATCGTCGGTGCCGGGCAGGGGATCGTCTGCGCCGAACACGAAGTGCCGGGTTCCATCGGGCAAGTCGCCATGGCGGCCGGTCAGGCGGGCGAACTGGTCCGGTGAATAGAATACAGCCCTGGCATCGGAATCGCGGAGCATGCCGACAAGTCCGTCGTCCTGCACTGCGACGTTCAGGGGCACGATCACCGCGCCAGCTTTCAGCACGCCATACATGATCTCCACGTATTCGGCGCAGTTTGACATCAGCACGGCGACGCAATTGCCACGCCCGATGCCCAGTA
>Ga0105055_10003114_pt1 | contig 25390 bp, 21 predicted proteins | sample BON03_FD_78090 | JGI IMG/M metagenome (GOLD analysis project Ga0105055, IMG submission 78090) | Freshwater microbial communities from Lake Bonney liftoff mats and glacier meltwater in Antarctica - BON-03 | ecosystem: Environmental > Aquatic > Freshwater > Ice > Glacier meltwater | place: Lake...
AATACATCTATTGCAGCAGTCAAGTACATGAACCCCTTGGCCATCGGAACATAGGTGATGTCGGTCGCCCAGACTTGGTTGGGACGTTCAATGGCTAAGTTTCGCAGTAAATAGGGGCGGATATATTCTCGCAATCCCATTTTAGTAAGATTCTTTCTACGATAGATAGTCTGCCGGCCCATCAGGCGAAAGAGTCTGCGAATACTTTTAGGACCAACCAAGAAGCCCATTCCTGCCAGCAAATAGACCATCGAGACTACGCCGTCGGTAGAATGGTTCAGTAGATGCATATCCATGATCAGCATCATTTCCAGATTCTCGGGCTTCTCTTGCTTGGGCTGATAATAGAAATTACTTCTCGACACAGAAAGTAAAGCGCATTGTTGACGAATGAATAGCGCTTTGGATTGGGGCTCAATCATCTTGATCAGACTTTTCATATCCCCAGTTTCTTGCAACTTTTTTTTAAAAACTCATTCTCTACTTTCAGCTTTCCTATCTGGGAGTAGAGTAACTCAATATCTGGATCAGACTCATCCTGCTTTTTTGTCCCTTTATCAAAAACACTAGCCATGTTTTCCAGGAACTCAGCTTTCCATTTGGAAATAACAACTGGACTCACCTCAAACTTTACTCCAAGCTCAGAGAGTGTATACTGGTTTTTACTAGCTTCAAGAGCAACTTTAGCCTAGAATTCTGCTGAAAATTTGCGTCTGGTTTGTTTATTCATAACGGTAAAATTTAAGTTGAATTTTTAATTTAACCTCTGGTTCTAATTTTGGGGAGTATTATACTTGCCCTGAATGCCAGATGAATTTGGTGAAAGTAAGTTCTTTAGAAGCATCTGTTTTGGATGAAGACGGCATTTCTGACAAATCAATTTTTAATCTTACATCTGAATGGAAGACTCAGCATGATGGAACAATTCATCTGGCTGATCTGAAAGGAAAAGTATTGGAGTAGTAATGATCTATACTTCATGCGAAATATCTATACCAAAGAAGCTAATCCAGATGTTGATTATGTATTGGTAAGTATTGATCCAGAAAAGCTGAAAGCCTATTCAACAGAGGAGCACTTGGATGGAGATCAATTGATCTTGCTGCAAGGTAGTCTGGATGATGTGAGGGAATTTCCGAATATGCTCTCATATAAAATACAAAAAGATCTCTCCTGTCGATTTTTCGCATACGAGTATTATTTCTGTTTTCGACAAAAATGGCTTGTTACACTATCAGCAAGAAGGTCTTTGCGCCAGCAATGACAAACTTGTAGAAGAAGTGAGGAATTTAAATAAAGAGTCCTTTCACTAATTTGCAGAGCCGCATTTCTGCGAGTAATGTCAAAAACAACCTAGCGTATTGTAACTCTAGGATTTAGGCTCCATCAGTAACTCCTGTCTTTGCAGGCGTCTTCCGTCCCGTATGGCATAGCAAATAAGCTACTGGCATCACTGAGGGAGATTATATTTGAGGATCACCGGGTCTATGTTTCTTTTTCAACCCATTTAAGAAATTTCTTAAAATTTGGTCTTTGCAAGGGCGGAACTGCGCCTGGGTAGGCTTTCTGAAAAATGCACTAAGTTCATGTGGACTAATATGCATCCCTACAGAAGAAAGAATTACTAACACATCATCCTCTTTTAGATTTAGTGCAATACGCAACTTTTTGAAAATGATATTATTATTTAAGGTTTTTTCCGGAGTCGGCTTCGCTCCTTCTTTTTCACCTCTTTTATCAATAATAAAGCCATTTAAAAATGCCGCTAGATCTTTATCAATAATGGATTGGAAGAACGGTTCATCTTCATTTTTCAAATAATTTGCAACCTCCTCACGCTTGAGATCTAATCCTCCAGCTTTAAAAATGCTGACCATTTCAGGGTCTTTGAAATTAAAAATATAACGGATAGTCCGCAAAATGTCTGAGTTATTCATGAATATATATTGTCCTATTTTAATTACAAAGGTAAGGATGAATAGGGAATTGGTTAATGGGTTTGAACAATGAAAATTATTTAAGAATTCCTTTAAAATCACTCCACCTCAAAAAAAGCAAGTATTATATAAACTTATTGAAGAGTTGTTTGTTGAAAAGCTATAAAAAACAAACCAATTCAAAATGAAAAAATTAAGATTATTATCATTCTTAGCAGCCGCATCGGTAGCTTCATTTGCAATAAGTTGTGACAACAAAACTACGACAGAGTCAGAGGAGACAATGACTGAAGTAGTGGAGGAAGTTCCAGCAATGCAAGCATCTAATACTGTCGTTGACATCGCTATCGGATCTCCAGATCACACCACACTAGTAGCTGCAGTTCAGGCAGCTGAGCTAGTAGAAACTTTGAAAGGAGAAGGCCCATTTACTGTGTTTGCTCCGACAAATGCCGCGTTTAGCGCACTTCCTGCTGGTACAGTGGAAGGTTTACTGAAACCTGAAGCAAAAGCAGACTTGACTTCAATTTTGACTTATCACGTTGTCGCTGGAAATGTAATGTCCAGTGATCTTTCAGATGGCCAAATGGTAACAACATTGAACGGAAAGCAATTGAAAGTAACGATAAAGGATGGCAAAGTAATGATCGGTGATGCTACTGTGGTAGCTGCAGACCTAGTTGGTTCAAACGGCGTCGTTCATGTGATTGATAAGGTTTTATTACCATAAATAGATTTTTAGAATCAAAACAGCCGAGAAATTATATTCTCGGCTGTTTTGATTTTAATGTTATTCTATCCTTGAGGTACCGATCCTTGAGATACCAACTAAGCAAAACTGATCATCCAATTACTCACAAACCGATCAGTAAGCATCCCTAAATAATCTCCCCCCCCCAAAAAAACATGCTCATAGCCACTTTCCGGTCAGCTGAAAGCTTCTCAAAAAAAGTATCTGCTTTTTCTTTGGATTCGGTGTTATAGAAATAGAGAAATTAGTACCAACAGTAAGCGGCCAGTCGTGCGTACCAGTATCACTACCCTTTAGCCCGCATTCCTTACTGATTGGCAAAAAGATGTGCATAATTTTATTTCGAGCTTCAACCGCTACTGTTTAATTGGGATCATCAGGCATGTCTGATAACCTACCCACATGAGCAAATTCTCCTCCAAAAACTGAGCGATAGAAATTGAATGCATTTTCACAATTCCCATTAAAGGTCAGATATGTGTTTATAGCCGTCATAGTATTTAGGGTTTAATATGGATTTCATTTAGTTACTTTTTGAAAGTTACGAGTGTTCACAATAGAATGACTTGTAATTAGTTAGTTGGAAGATCCCTGTACGAAGATATGCGGGGTTGACGCTTCACCTGCCACAGCGAGGAAGGCCAAAGGCCGAAGGATTTAAGAGTTGGTCAAACCCTATGTTAGCACTTTAAATAGAGGTGGATTAAATCCAATTCTTTTTCTCAAACGCTAAAGCCCTTTCATCAAAATCAATCGATCTATGTAGCTGTCTATTTGCTGCAAAGCCTTACTAATATCCCTGTAGTCTGGCTGCACCTCATCGCTTTTTGCAAAACACACGGGTGAAGAAAATTCTATTTCCGTAGAAAAAGTTCGTTTTATAAAGTTACTATCTATCAACTTTTTACGCTCGATTCTTGCACTAATTCTTTCCAGTAAAAAACCAATATCCGGAATCGGCGAAATACCCGTTACTCTCAGCTCTTCAATTAACTTTTTCAGAATATCATTTTCTTCGCTAGTCACTAGAACGTCATTTGTTAGGAATACTTAATTTAAGAAATTAACGCGACATGACTTCTGAATATTACACCTCCTTTAGCTTCCATTTGCCCTTTTTGAAGAAATAGAGAGAAACTATTGAATGAAAACTATGGCTAAAAGCTATGGAAATGAATATTCCCAAATGCGCCATTCCCAGCGGAAAAGCGAGTACATAGGCTAGCGGAATCTCGATAAGCCAAAGCACTCCAATATTTATCCAAGCTGGTGTTTTGGTGTCTCCTGCTCCATTAAAAGCCTGTGTCAACACCATCCCAACTGCAAAGAAAACATAACCAAGCGCTACAACCCATAGACCTTGAGCGGCTACTGACTGTACCTCTGGAATATCTGTAAAAAAGCCAGCCAGCTGCTGGTTGAAAAGTAAATAGATGCCCGTCACCGAAGCCATGAATATCACGGTGTATCTGGTCGTTATCCACACGGCCTTTTCAGCACGATCAGGCTGTTTGGCTCCCAAATTTTGTCCCACTAAAGTAGATGCAGCACCTGCTAAACCCCAAGCAGGTAAAAGCGTGAAAATCAATATTCTAAAAGCAATCGTAAATCCAGCCAAAGAAGCAGATCCAAACTCCGCATTCATTCTCGTAAGGGCAATCCAAGACACCGAATCAATCAAAAATTGCCCCATTCCACCCACAGCGATCTGCATGATTTTGCTGATAATTTCCCAAGAAATAACAATGTTTTCCTTTAAAATTTTCAGCTTATGCTTCCCGTTGAAAAGATGATATAGCTGATACACCACACCTATTCCTCTTCCAAAAGTGGTTGCTATTGCAGCTCCTTCCAGACCGTATCCTACCCAGTTTCCAATTCCGAAAATCAGAATTGGATCCAAAATCATATTCAACCCATTGGCAATCCAAAGAGATCGCATCGCATGATGAGCCTGACCAGCGCCGCGAAAAGCTCCATTCAACAGAAACAAAAGCATAATAGCCGTATTTCCCGCAAAAATAATCCGTGTATAACTGACGCCAGTGGCGATGACTTTTGGCTCCGCTCCCATCAAGCCCAAAATATCCGGAGCGAATATCCATCCCAATATCCCAAGTAAAATTGATATCGCACCACCAACAATAAGCAGTTGAAAAACTGCCGCACCGGCTTCAGCATATTCCTTCTCTCCAAACCTTCTTGAGATCAATGCAGTGGCAGCCATACTAATCCCAAACCCCATGGCATAAACTAAGACTACCACAGATTCCGTCAAGCCAACTGTGGCGATGGCATGTTCCCCGAGTTTGGCAACAAAAAAGATGTCTACCACCGCAAAAGCCGATTCCATCATCATCTCTAGGATCATAGGAATCGCAAGTACGAAAATGGCGGTTTTCAGTGGGAGACTGGTAAAATCCTGCTCTTTGCCCCGCAGGGCATCTTTGATTAATTGCCAGGTCATTGGTGATAGGAAAAATTATAAAGGTCGAAAGGAAGTGAAATTTGTGATGACCGAAAAATCAACACAGTTATTAAAGAATTACCATTTACATAGAAGACACTTTTTATCGCTTTTCACCGCTTGTACCCCATCATACCATAATTTTTATGAATATCCACTTTTCTCCCAGTTGACATTATTCCTAAAAATATTCTTGACAAGCTCGACCACCAGAGTTATTGTAATATTAGATAGGAGCGGGAATTGCGTTCATGGCCGCATTTCCTGCTCCTGCTCCTATCTCAAACTCAATCCGTATACCGAGGCCGCCTGTCACTGGACAGGTTTGCCGAAGTTAACTATTGAATCTAAACTTAATTCTGGAGTTGAATGCATTCATAAACACAGAAATAGTCCTCTCAACTCATTGAACTTCTATCAATTATCACATGTACCTTAGGATGAAGCCATAAAATTGAAGCAGGTAAATCTGTCCTTATTTTCCCTTCTAAAAGTAAATCCAAGGCTGGCTTTTTCCCCTTTCCACTGATAAATAGAATGACCATTTTTGATTCCATAATATTCCCAATCCCCAGCGTCATACCTTGTGTCAATGGAACATCCACTTCTTCAATCATCCCACTTGCTAAGGTCACAGGATGCAGTTTGGCCACGTGGCATTTCGGTTGTAGGAATTCGCCAGGTTCGTTCAGAGCAATATGACCATTGATTCCAATGCCTAGAATACAGATATCTATTCCATCGGATTCGTCTAGTTCCTTCTGTATTCGTTTACATTCAGAAATTGGATCTTTTGATTCTACTTCAAATGAAATGTATCTATCATATTCGATACCCAACTTTTTGAGCAGTTTTTCTTGAATGTCATATTCGGATGTAAAAGTTGACTCATCGTCCAGCCCAACCCATTCATCCAGCTTGATCACTTTCATCCAGTCAAAAAAACCGTGAGATTTTTGATGCTTTTTCTCCATCAAATGATACAATCCAGCAGGAGAATTTCCACTTGCTGCGCAAAGAAGCAAATCCGGTGTGATCTCAACTTCGGCATGCACTAGCTTGGCTCCGAGTAGCGACATTTCATCATAATCTTTGCAATAATGTATTTTCATATAAATGGGAATAAATGTTAGACTATATTTTTTACGTAATTATCCCAGAAGGACATTTTTTTATTCTTTTCGACTGAAGATACTACATAGCGAAACAGGCGGGTCACTATCAGAGATATACAATCCCACTGATGATTTTACCTTTCTGCAAAAAAAGCAGATATAATAGTATGCAATGATAACTCAAATCTATCCGGCCGAGACTGCTAAAATAAGCTGTTACCTGCTAGCACATCTTTAAAATAGTTTAAAGTACCTTCTCTGCGATATCTGAGTACATTCTATGGTTAAAAAATAGAGACTATCCGATTCCTGTACTCATCCAATCGTCCCTATGTCTCAGAGTTCTGATCTTCCAGTGACCCGTTTTGTAATAAATAAAGGCAACTAAAGCAGCTACCAGATTGGATAATGGAAATGCCCACCAAATCCCTTCGAAGGCCAAGTCGGTTCGTTGAGAGAGGACAAATGCCAAAGGAAAACGTACTATCCAAAGACTAAAAACAGAAATCAACATGGATGCCTGAGTAAAGCGAGTTCCGTTAAACAAACCATTTAAGACTTGCTGAACTCCAAGTAAACCAAAACTTGGTGCCATTATCCGGATAAATCGAGCTCCATCTTTAATTACCTGTGGATCATTTGGCACGAAAAAAGCTGTCAACTGCTCGGCAAAAGCGAACAGTAAAAGCCCTATTCCTGTGAGTCCGAAGAATGCAATCTTCACACTCAAATCCCCAATTTTCTCAGCGCCTTTTATATTCCCAGCTCCCACTTGCTGCCCCACCAAGGTGGTTGTGGCGATGGCCAACCCTAACGCTGGAACGATCACCAAACTGAGAATTCTAGCCCCTATACCATAAGCAGCCACCACATCACTTCCGAAACTGGTCACCAACATCACCATCACAGTCATAGCGGCAGCACGAGAAGATTGCTCTAAACTGGCCGGTATTCCAAGTTCAAACATTCTTTTGACCCACTTAAACTGAGGCCACATGTGAGCTAATCTGATTTTTATGCCATGTTTTCCTCTGAAAAGAATAAGAATCCCTATCAGTGCAGAAATCCCTTGAGTAATGACGCTGGCAATCGCAGCTCCTGCCACCCCATATCCAGGAATAGAACCCAAGCCAAAAATAAAAATAGGGTCTAGAAATAGGTTTAAAAGCACTGTTCCAAAAACTATATACATGGGTAGCAACACATTTCCGATTCCTCTCATAAGTGATTGAAAGACAAAGAACATGAAAAGGAACACAAAGCCCCAGGAAGAAACTTTGAAATAGGTCACTGAATCATCTAAGATTTCAGGCCCCACACCTACCAAATTCATAAGGGGCGAGGCTGAAAAATAACCCAATACGGCAAGCATAATGGAAACTAAGAAAACAATCAAAACTGTTTGCGAGGCACTGAAATCAATCATTTTCTGATCATTTGCCCCTTTATACTGAGAAATAATTACCGTCCCAGCAAGTGTCAGACCAGCCCCTAGCGAAAGAACAAGAAACAAGATCGGAAAACTAATACTTACCGCTGCCACAGCATTTGCGCCCAATCTTCCCAGCCAGAATGTATCTATCAATTGATAAGCAGTCTGAAGGATATTGGCCATGATGATAGGCCAAGCGATCGTAAAAAGTGTGTTGATTAAGCGGCCTTCCTTTAGCGTATTGTTTTTTTGCATAGTGTTGAAGAGTAGGTTTCAAGAAACCATACGCTCCAAAGTTCAAGGTAAAATCTGTAAAATCGAAATATTTCCCCCTAGAATAGTAGTAAAAAACGCTATCCCAAATTTAAATCGCGTGTGATAGTCCAATTAATTACACCACCTTTTTAGTATAAATATTGCCAAATCTATCCTTCACTTCTACCACAAGATTATCTTTTGAATCCGGGTTAAAAAAGAACATGTGATCATTTAACTGAGGTTCTACCCAAGCCCTTCTAGCTGGTAGCGCAGGCCCGGTATGCAACTCCATACTCCATGGATCTTTTGCTACAATTTTCTCTGGCGAGCCTTTTTTCACTCCATTTTCAAACCAGCTAATCTCCCAATCCGGATCATAATTCCAGCAATTTAAGCTCATTTTATCTGGAAAATCTGGATGATACCCAGCTTCATAAACCCGAAATTGCTCATCAATATCCAATCCAGTTCCTTTGTACTTCCACTTCAACTCAGAGCCTCTTGCCTCATAGACGGCATAGCCACTCGGTGTGCCGTCGTGACAAATCGGGCCTGACCACCATGCCCCACAGACTGTTCCATGGCAATGCTCATACACATGACCCATGATCATGTTATCATTGAAATGTGTGTGTCCAGAAAGCAAATGGGCATTATACCCTTCTAGCAAGCGATACAAATGCTCTCGATTGCTGACAGTTCCACCAATCGTATCACGATCTGGATACCTGGTCACAGCTCCAGTGTAGCTAGGAATATGAAGAGAAACAACCACAGTTTTTCCTTTTTCTACATGCGACAGATCCTGTTCCAGCCAAGCCAACTGCTCTTCACTCAAATACCCTATGTACTTACTCCCTATATAAAAAACATCGTCTAAGACAACGTAATGAACTTCTCCTCTATTCCAAGAGTAATATGTTGGCCCAAAATGGTTGTTGAAAGTACTGCTGCTCAACTCATCTGATCTGACTCCCAAATCCATATCATGATTACCAATCACTTGAAAAAATGGCGTGTCGTACATCTGCACACTCTGGTTGTATTCCTTGAATAATTCCAGATGATCAAAAACCAAATCACCGCAACCTATCCCAAAGAGATTAGGATCATTCAGTGATTTGATCGTTTGCTGTACATCCGGAGCAGAAACAGTAAGAAGCTGATTCGCCTCGAACTCATTTTGTATCTGGGTATCAGAAAGCAACAAGAAATGATGGTTTTCATCACTTGAACCAGACTTCCGCAGATCAAATGCGATGTCCTGTTCTGTTTTAGCTTTATCTATTATTTGGAAAAAATTCGCAGACCCATTGGCTAACTTTTTTATCTCAAAACCAGAAGGAATGGAAATAAAGACAAAGTTACGATCTGACCCTGAGAGCAAATCAAACTCCCCAGCAGAATTAGTCAGTACTACTGATCGGCCATCAGAAACTACAACTCGATAAATACCTTTCCCATCATTCAGCACCCGTCCTCTGATTCTTATGGGTTTGAAAGCGGTGGTTTGTGCTGTGATCTGTGTATTTGCAAAAAGCGTTTCCTGAAGTCCAAAATATCCTACCGAAGTAAGTCCTAATGTTTTGATAAAATCTCTTCTTTTAAACATGGTCTGCTAGTTCTTATGATTGTTTTGAGTTTGTGTGAGGGTTGTTCCCCAAAAATGAGAAATGCGTTCAATTCTCTCTCTGTCGTTTATCAAACTTCTCTATTTGTTAACCTTTAATCAATATAGAATTTATGCTTTCAAACTTAATATACATTGCATTTTATCCTAATAATCAAGAAATTAAGCTAAAGTTCTATTCAGTAATCTATCTGATTTTTAAAATTTTTACCTTATGAAAAGGAAATTTTCAGATTTGCATTGTCATAATCACATGCGGGCACATCTACATATGCAGGAAAAAAGAGCTGCCTATGAAAAAAGGGACGAATTCAGTCCGTGGACGGTCATTTCATCCAATAGAGCCGGATATGTAAAAGGCAAAATGGGAGCTTCGTACAGTCAATGTGACCTCGTAAAAGCCTGGAATGGAAATGTTCGACTCACATTCAACTCTTTGTATCCCCTTGAGCGACAGTTTGTGCTGGGTTTGGACAGAATCAATTCAAGTGATCTACTGAATATTATTGTCGGAGTTTGCACCCATGATAAACTCCCTCTTAGGGATCTAATCCAAACTTTTTACATGCGGATTCCGCGTAAAACTGTCAATTATGTACAGTCTAGCAGGTATGATTACTGGGAATCACTGAAGCGAGAATTCGAATTTGTACTGATGGATTCTGGTAAAACAATTGAATCCAATAAGATACATACAACAGGCATTTTACGTAGGATTTTTGAAAAAGAGAAGAAACGAGCTAGCAAATTTAGCGATGAATTATGGGCAGAAAATGCTAGGTATTTAATTCCCGATTCTAAAAATACGTTGGAAGAATCCCTGCAAAACGACGATGAGATTACGATGATTCTCACTATAGAGGGTTCGCATGCGTTGGGAACTGATCTTTTAGAAAAAGGAAAAATCTCCATCGATGAAATTTCAAGTCGAATTCAAGAAATCAAAAACAACTGGAGCGTCCCCGTTTTCTTCATCACTTTTTCCCATCATTTCAATAATAATCTTTGCGGACATGCGCACTCAATTCCTGACAAAGGCAAAATTCTATTGAATCAAGTTGATAACATGAACGAGGGCTTTACCGATCATGGCAGACGAATTGTGCTGGAGTTATTGGGGTTGGACAAAAATCTCGATAAAGACCCAAAGTTAGGATACAGAATTCTCATTGATGTCAAGCACATGAGCGCTTGCGGACGGCAGGAATATTACGATCAAATCGTTCGACCTTGTCTGGCAAAAGGTGACACAATACCGGTTATCGCATCACATTGCGGATATTCGGGAGTCAAAACCTTGCAGAATCACATAGACTGTTTCGAAAAGGAAAAAGATGATTTCTGTGATGAAAGCGAAAAATTCAATGCTTGGAATATTAATGTCTGTGAAGAGGATATAGAAATGATCGTGAAAACCGATGGACTATTCGGCCTTTCCTTTGATCAGCGCATTCTTGGAATCACCAAAAAAAGCAAAAAAACCAAGCGCAATGGGATCGAATTGCTTTGGGACAATATTGAAGGAATAGCCAAATCTGCGTATGCTAATCCAAATTTGAACGAAGACGAGAAGTCTAACATATGGAAATGCATGACGCTGGGCACAGATTTCGAAGGCCTGATAGATCCTATTGACCACTATCCTACCGTACTGGAATTTCAGCTTTTTTCAAATAATCTGATTTTTGAGATCGAACAAGCCCGGAAAGACCCTAACGCAAACCACCTTGCACATCTCAACTCACGGGAAGATACAGAAGCACTTGTAGATGATTTTTGCTACAATAATGCAGAGGCATTTGTGAAAGCTAACTATCCTAAATAGTCTGAAATCTCTGCTCTTGCTACTTATTACTTATGTCTAGCTACTTTTAAAATCTATTCATCTCCAAAAATCTCCTTCACTACCCAACCTTTCCCCCACTCTTCTATTTCTCTCTCAGACCAAAGTTCAGGGTAGAAAATCACTTTTTGGAAGCGAGGAGGCAGGTATTTCTGCCAGTTGGTACCGCCAGTGGCAGCAATATCCACAGGATCTCTTTGCAGAAAACGGACCGCAGATTTATAATGAGCCAAAGGCCAGAACACATTTGCCTTTAAGTCAAATTGCTTCATCGTCGCAGTCAATTCCTCGGAAGGATTAGGCAAGTCTATATAGCGTTGCCAAAGATTTTTGCGCCTATAGTCATCGATCAAATCCATTAATTTCTTACGGTATTTGGCTTCAAAATTCTTTAGCGTAAGCGTCTTCTCTCCAGTTGCCAGTTCGATTGCCCCTTGTTGCCAATAGAGATTTTCGAAAATCTCATCTGTAGGCGTATGGAAATCAGGATCTTCACGCATATTCAATGCCACCAGATTAAAAGCGTCCGCAGCCATCAATTCAATTTCTCGATACTGAGCACTTTGAAAACCACTGGAAGGAAGCAAAGACATTCTGAACTTTAAAAACTGCTCCTGCTCCATTCCTTTCCACATCACTGCAAATGAGCCAATCAACTGATCAAAATACATGTTGATCCGCTCTAATCTAATCTGAAAAAATTTCTCTGTAATTGGCTGTTTCTCTGCAATTTGCTCCATTTCAGAAATAATGAGCTTAAAATACAATTCAGTAATCTGATGATAGATAATAAAAATCTTTTCATCTTTTAATGAGGTTTTTGGCTGCTGTAGCGAAAGTAAAACATCCAAATTGATGTAATCCCAATAGGTCAAATAATCAGCATACTGCAATCCTTCCAAGTACGAAAGCATATCTTGACCAGAAGCTTTGAATTTCTTCTCAAGCAGCTCTATTTTCTCTAATATCTTCGGGTCAAATTGGGACTCTTCCATGCGTGCTTTTAGTATAAAAAGGTAGTAATTTCGTCTGCGATCTATTTACTTAGAATCTGCTGGGGATTTTTAAAATCCCGACAAAAGTCACAGATTCATTTTAATAAACCAAAAAAACTATGGAGTCAATTGAAATCCGAAAGTCTTTGAAGCAGGACCTATTTGATGGAGTCGATTTTTTAGATCTCGATGACTTGCTCACTGATGAGCATAAATTAATCCGAGGTTCCATCCGGGATTTTGTCAAAAAGGAGATCTCGCCCTACATAGAAGATTGGGCTCAGAAGGCTTATTTCCCAACCGATATCGTAAAGAAATTTGGTGATGTGGGCGCTTTTGGCCCCCAAATCCCAGAGCAATACGGAGGTGGTGGATTGGACTATATTTCCTACGGTTTGGTCATGCAGGAGATCGAGCGCGGTGACTCTGGAATGAGATCCACGGCATCTGTACAAGGATCTCTGGTGATGTATCCCATTTATAAATTTGGATCCGAGGAGCAACGAAATAAGTATTTGCCCAAACTAGCTTCCGGAGAAATGCTGGGATGCTTCGGACTGACTGAGCCAGATCATGGATCCAACCCTAGCGGAATGGAAACCAATTTCAAAGATATGGGCGACCATTACTTGCTGAATGGAGCCAAAATGTGGATTTCCAATTCCCCACAAGCTGATATTGCTGTAGTATGGGCGAAAAATGAAGAAGGAAGAATTCACGGATTGATTGTGGAGCGGGGAATGGAAGGATTCAGTACGCCAGAAACCCACGGGAAGTGGTCACTTCGAGCTTCATGCACAGGGGAATTGGTTTTTGACAATGTGAAGGTTCCAAAAGAAAATCTCCTTCCTGGCAAATCAGGTCTTGGTGCTCCGTTGATGTGCTTGGATTCAGCACGTTTTGGAATTGCCTGGGGCGCGATTGGAGCTGCCATGGATTGTTACGAATCTGCAAGAAGATATGCAGCTGAGCGCATCCAATTCGGCAAACCCATCGCAAGCTTTCAGTTGGTTCAGAAAAAGCTGTCAGAAATGCTGACTGAAATTACCAAAGCACAATTACTGGCTTGGAAAGTAGGTAAGATGATGAATGAAGGAAAAGCCAAGACAGCACATATTTCTATGGCAAAACGTAATAACGTGGATATGGCATTACACATAGCACGTGAAGCTCGACAAATCCACGGTGGCATGGGAATTACCGGAGAATATCCGATCATGCGTCACATGATGAACTTGGAATCGGTGATCACCTATGAAGGCACACACGATATTCATTTGTTAATATTAGGTCAGCAGATTACAGGGATTCCGGCTTTTGAGTAAGAATTTTCAGCGGAGATCCACTTAGTTTTCTCGGATGGATCGAGTGGGTTAAAATAATCTATTCTTTATATCAATAAACAATATGATATCGCTGTATTTGTTTTCAGCAATAGCTATATTTTTAATCATTTGGTTTGGTCTGAAGAAAAGGTGGAAAATACTATTTTTTACGATAGTTAGTCTTTTACTCATTACAGTTGCGGGATGGCTTTTATTTCTTCAAACAGCTCCAAAAGCATTTTGATCAAAACATTAAGATAACTTATATGGAAAATTGAAGAATACTTGGTTTCAGAAGAAAATACGTAGGATTTACATGAAGAAATTTTAGTATCAAAAAACCCTCGAAAATCCATTTTACGAGGGTTTTTTCATTATCTACTACTCCCTACCGCTTCTGCAGCTTCCCTACGAACAGTCGGTTATCTGGGCCTTCTATCGTGATCATATAAGTTCCAGCGGAGAGACGGGATATTGCTAAGGTCACTTCGCTTGGACTTTGATGCACTACTTCTACACTTGAGCTAACTTCTTTACCATCCGTATTATAAATTCTCATGGAGTTCTCGGCAAATCCCAAGTCTCCCGACGCTTGGATTTTCACCTCTGAGGAAGCGGGATTTGGATAGATTTTCAGTTCCTCTGATATCAAGATGCTAGGATTGAGAATCCCTGAAATTGTCATCGTGACAGCATACAGCCTGCCTACACATCCGGCTTCATTGGTCAATTCCACAGTGAATTCTCCCATTTGGTTCACTGTCAGCTTTTGCAGAGTGGCCCCGACAATTATATCGTCATTTCTATACCATTGGTATCTGTATGCACCTTCAGGAGCTTTAAGAATATTTCCATCCTCCACGATTTCTCCAGTTGGCAAGGCACTAGTTTCCACTTCGAATTTGGCTGTTTCAAAAAGACAACCTCCAGCATAACGAATAACAGCATGGTAGCTTCCACCGGCATCTACTTCTAGCGTTTTGTCTTTTGCTCCGCTAATCTCAGTTCCATTTCTCCTCCAACCTACTACTTCGAATGCGGCCTCAGACATCAGAGACAGTGTTTGCTTTTCGCCAGAACAGATAGAACTGGTACCAGTACTAATCACTGGCTTTGAATTACTGGATTTCACTAAGACTATCGCTAGTTTCTCGCTTACATTTCCTGCTTTATCTACAGCTCTAACTTCTATCGTGATTTCTTTTCCTATATCCTCACAGCCTACTGATTGTCTATTAAGTGTCACTTCTTTGATCCCGCAGTTATCAGTGAGAGAGGCTATAAAATCTTCCGAATTCAATTCCACGTTGCCTGTGACCAAGTCAACAATCACCTCCGCATTTTTGGTGACTAGGACTGGATTTGCATTATCACTAACGACCACTTCAATTGACTTTTCCTGAACAACTCCTTTTGAATCAGTTATCTTGACTACAACCGTATTTGAAGTAAGATTTTCGCAGGAAAACGTCGATGTGCTTAACACCAAGGTGTACTCCGAACTAATCGGCCAATTCGTGAAAACTTGCTCAAGTTTTAAAATCGCCTTGCCGTCGTCACCTAGTTCCAGCTCTACTTTATCCTTTACCAAAGGCCTCTCTGCAGCATTTTCAAAGGTAACCTCAAGTGCATTTGAAAAAACAGAACAGCCATTTCCAGATTTAAGCTTTGCCCTATAGAAACCTGTCGTGCTAACGGTAAGCTCTGTGAGATTGCCAGTCGAAAGCTGCTCATCTCCCTTGTACCAGGCTTCCACAGTATAAGCGAACTCTGAGCCCAATGTCAATTTCACTGAACTTCCATTCACTCCTTTGATAGGACCGCTTATTGAAACCTTCTTACTTTCCATAGTCTCTATCGTCAGATAGGCAACTGCTTCTGAATAATTCCCAGATTTATCTTTAATCAGGAGATTAACTTTAATTGGAGTTTTGGTATTTAAATCATCGCAGCCAAGCGTCTTGGGAGTCACGACTACCTCTAACTCATCACCACAGTTATCGCTCAGGCTTTGAATAAAAAATTCAGGTTTAAGTTCGAATTGTTGGCTATTCACTAGATCAATCACAGCAGTAAAATTCTTCACTTGCAGCTTAGGAGCGATTTTATCTAAAACTGTCACTTTAACGACTCCACTCCACTTAACTTCACCGGATGCAGACACGTTGATTTCCACTTCTTTTATACCCAAATCAGCACAGCTATACACTAGCTCTCTGGAAAACTGGTACACATGATCAGCCGAATATCCCGAACGTAGATACTGCGAAGCTTCTGTAGTCACTTTTCCATTTTCATCGAGATTGAGCGTAAGCCCATCCTTGAACATAGGAGATGCAGAAGTTTTCCGCAACGGGATTTTCAAATTGACCACATCCTTATATACCCTTCGCTCCACTTTCTGAAGATTGTAATTTTGATCCATCACAGGAAAGGAATAAACAGGGGTGAAATTGATCAATGCATATTCCTGATTACCTTCTACCATTTTCTCCAAATTCACTTCCAAATGCCCGTAATGTTTTCCTCCATCTGTCAATACTGGATTGGCTCCAGAGGTATTCCATTGCTCTACTGAACTCTGATCTGCAGACCATTTACGATAAGGATTATAGTCTAGCGTGTTAAACGGATTTCCTGACCAATCTCTCTTCTCACCTCTAAGACCATCTCCAGCGACGCCCACATCATAATACATGATGCCTTTGCCATCGCTATCCTCGTCCACAAAACTTCTTTCAAACAATTCATCATGTCCCGAGAATACCGCAATTACACCATATTCTTCGAGCATAGGATTCAGTATCCGCATCGGAGTACCTACTTGTCCTATAGAGAGCTCATGATTTAAGGGAACCCCATGTTCACCTGATGAAAAAGCTATGTGATGGTATTGCACAAAGATCAATTGGCCCTTTTCTCTCGCATCTTTTAGGTTTTCCTCCAACCACAAATATTGATCACTACCAGGTCCGAAACTGCTCAAATCCTTTCCTCCAGCGGCATTGTACTGTGCTTGGGTATAGTTTTCCTGCGTATCAGTACCAGGCACGGTATATTGCTTTCCAGTAAGTTTTGTTTGGCCATCAAAATCGGCAGGAGTCTGGTCTGGCGTACCATTGCTAGAATCTAGTGTCAAAATAGTCACTGGCCCATAATCTACTCTGTAATAACTCTGTCGGTGCTTTTGCAGGGAGTCTTCCGTCGGTGTTTCAAAATACGCATGGAAACGCTTTCTCCCCAGAACCGGCACGAAATCACCTTTTTCATTTCTACCGTATTCTCCATTTATCCCCCCATATGCCTCCCAATTTCCCAATGCCGGAATGATTGCATATCTCGACAAACCTCTTCCATTAACACCTGCATTTTGTCTGAAAAACTCATCCCAAGCTGGCTGATATCCTGCTCCCTGAACCAAGTCCCCTGGCATGATGATAAAGTTAGGATCTCGTGAGTTGATGATTTTAAGATTTTCACTATAGCCCTTTTCCTCCGTCAAAAAATAATTTGGAAGCTCAATCCCCTGCTCGGTTGTTGTGCCAAACTTCTCCTTCCATAGCTCTGGAATAGTAGTAATCGGTCGAACTAATGGGCTTCCTGGATACCATGCTCTATTAGTCACTCTACCTCTGGGATCTGTTTCAGAATCTGCCAAGGCTATAAATCTGATTTTCTCCCAGCTGGATGTGGATGAAGGCATCGTGAAATCACCTGAATAGTTTACTCCTCCGAGGGTTACTGTGTATTTCACCATCGTGTCTGCTGGCAAATCTATAGGATACCTATAGCGAAAAACCTGATCACTTGCTATCCAACTCCCTTGCTCCAAACCTATAAGGACTTGGTTTTTTTCCTTTTGAGTATAATAAATTTCAGGAACGGCCTCTGCAGTGACTTCACCTTCGTAAATAATCGACCCGGAAGCTCCTATGAGTTTGATGGTACTTGACGTGAAAGAATTACTGAACCACGTAAGCTGAATTTTACCATTCCCATATACTTGCAGGTAAGGATAGATCCTAAAAGGGTTTACTTCAGTAGGCTTCAGAGATGTGAAAACCAAACAAACCACTAGCCCTACTACAAACAATACCTGTCTTTTCATATCCAAAAATTCGGGGATATAGCATTTATCCCTTCCAGATAAATACAAACCTCTATCCCCTAAACTACAAAATATCAGGTTATTTCGTAGTCGGCGGAAAAACAAATTCCCCTTAGAATAGATTGTATATCCGTTTTTAACCAGAAACCATATAAAAGCTATAAACTATGGTCCATTCTAAAATTCTCGCCAATTCGACCTTTGGTCTTCCATCCAGTAAATCAAAGGCAATAATGGGTTTGGTATCATAGCGTATAATGCTATAGAAAATTTATTCCACTCTACTTTTAATTAAAAATAATTGAACTGGATTCAAAGGATCGTTACTAAAAATATATATGTTTCGCTGATCAATTCCTTTCCTTCCTTTAGGGTCAAATACTACTTTGAGCTCAATCGATTCCCCAGGATCAAGTGAGGTTTTAGGCAATTCAAGTGTTAGACATTCGCAATTCCCCTGGATTTTCTTGATCTCCAGAACTTGCCTTCCTCTGTTATTCAACACCACGTTTTCTACTTGAATATCATTTGATTTGATCGTTTTAAGGTTAATTTCTTTCGGACTGATGACCAGTTGCGGAACTAGATTCAAGTTATCTTTTGCAAAAGGCGCATAATACTCAAATACGTCTGCGAGCACATCAAGACTAATAACTGTGGTACTATCCTGCCAATTAAGAGAGATGTGATCTTCGAAAAAACCAAGATCCTCTTTCATCGCTCCGTCATAAAACACCTGAAGTAAACCCCGATCATTTGGCATAATTGAATCCGTAAGCTGTATCACTTGGATATATTCAGGGCCAACAAACTGAAGGCTATCTTTATAGTATGGCTTGTTTCCAAAATTGTAAACTTCCACTTGCTTCAATTTTGGCTCATTAGTAAACACCTCACCAACATTAATCTTGGCAAGACGAAAGCCCAAATCACCTTTACGTGTTCTATAGGTTCCTTCAGGATCACTTGACCTTGGGATGGCATTTCCCTCAATAAAAAGTGTGTCCTGAACACCAAATAAATTCCCTTTCACTACGATCATTCTTGAGAAAAAACCAGCACCAGAAGAGGGATCAAAGGAAACTTGCAAAACCCCACTTTCGCCTACCTGCAACGTGTCCTTGGTATATTCTACGGTGGTGCATCCACAATCAGTCACAACAGTTTCAATGAAGAAAAGTGAATCCTGGGTATGTGTAAATTGAAATTCTGCCACTTGTGGTCCCTGTTCTTCCAATATCGTCCCCAAGTTCACCTTATTCACTGCCCAGATCAATTTAGGAGTTATAGTGTCTTGAGCTAGTGTAAGTTGGGAGAAAAAACAAAGTAATAAGAGGGTGTAAAAGGTTTTTTCAATTCTAATCATGCCCGCAATTAACGCATAATTTCAAACGTATTATAGGCTGATTTACTTAATTTGCACCAAAATTAGACCAATGGCAAGAGTACTTACAGGCATTCAAAGTAGTGGCAGACCGCATTTGGGGAATATCCTCGGCGCAATCGTCCCTGCAATTGAACTGATCAAAGAGAACAAAGAAGAATCTTATATTTTTATTGCTGACTTGCATTCATTGACCACATCTAAGGATGGTGAGCTGAGAAAGCAAAACACGCTTGCAGTGGCGGCGGCTTGGCTAGCTTTTGGGCTGGACATTGAGCATACTACATTTTACCGGCAGTCCAGAAGACCTGAAGTAGCTGAACTGAATTGGTATCTAAACTGCTTCACTCCTTTCCCCATGCTGGCAAATGCGCACAGTTTTAAGGACAAGTCAGCCAAACTTTCTGATGTAAATGCAGGTCTATTTATCTATCCGGTTTTGATGGCTTCGGATATTTTGCTGTATTCAGCGGATTTGGTTCCAGTGGGAAAAGACCAACTGCAACATCTGGAAATGGCTCGGGATATTGCCTCTACTTTTAACAGAATTGTAGGTGAAGATATCTTGACTATTCCAGAAGCCCGAATTGATGAGGTAGTGAAAACAATTCCAGGTACGGATGGCCAGAAAATGAGTAAGTCTTACAATAACTTCATTGATATATTCCTTCCTGAAAAAGCGCTTAAGAAAAATGTGAATAGCATTGTGACGGATAGTAAGGGTTTGGAGGAGCCGAAAGATCCAGATACTGATAACGTGTTTAAGCTCTATAGTTTGGTAGCTTCACCTGAGCAGACCAAGCAGATGCGAACAACCTACGAGGGGGGGAATTATGGCTATGGCCATGCGAAAAAGGAGTTTATGGAGCTGATCCTCGATAAATATAGAAAAGAGCGCGAGCTTTTTGACTTTTATATGAGTCATCCTGCTGAAATTGAAATGAAACTTGCCGCAGGAGAAGAGAAAGCAAAAGCAGTCGGAGCGGAATTGCTTGATAAAGTAAGAGTGAAGTTGGGGTTTAAGTAAACTATCAACCATTGAGGCGTCATTTCGACTGAGGGACGAAGGAAAAATCTCCTCGAAGGTTTTGATTTCTTAATTTATACAAAAGGCTCTGTCATAATATGACGGAGCCTTTTGTATTTATATTACTGATCATGCCTTTGGCACTCTGTGTATCGTCACTGATCATACTAACCCGGAATTACATTGTGGGCATTTTTAGGCCTTGCCTTTGACAAGGAATTTTAAAATCCAACTGATGAGCTTTGCCAACGGCACGATCAGTATTTCACACATTCACAAAATAGATTACTCAAAATAAATTTGTCCTCTCTGCGAATCGTCTCGTGCTCTGTGGTTAATAACTTATAGAAGTATTCGAGGTCTTTAAGACCTCGAATACTACCTACTTTACAAATTCCTTGAAAACCACCGTAGCATTGTGCCCTCCAAACCCGAAGGTATTGCTCAAGGCAACTTTTACTTTTTTCTCGACAGCATCTTTGATAACAATCTTAATTCCTTCTGGAATTGCGGGATCCAGATTTTCAGTATTGATAGTCGGAGGTACAACACCGTCATTGATTGCCTTCACGCAGAAGATCGCTTCAATAGCTCCCGCAGCTCCAAGTAAATGGCCTGTCATGGATTTGGTAGAAGAGATATGCAAATTATCATAAGCACCGCCAGAAAGCCGCGAAATTGCCTTAATCTCACTCAGGTCACCAGTTGGTGTAGAAGTAGCGTGAGCATTTAGGTAATCCACTTCCTCAATACTCAAACCAGCTTCTTCCAAGGCAAATTTCATACAATGGTAGGCGCCTTCTCCTTGGGGATGTGTAGCTGTCAGATGATATGCATCAGCAGTCATCGCAGCGCCTACTACTTCACCATAGATTTTGGCACCACGTTTTTTAGCATGTTCATATTCTTCAAGAATCAAAGCGGCCGCTCCCTCTCCCATCAAAAAACCATCCCGATCTACATCAAAGGGTCTAGACGCAATTGCAGGATTTTCATTTCTCGTAGAAAGAGCTTTCAACGCATTGAAGCCTCCCATAGCCGCTTCCGTGATAGGAGCATCCGAACCGCCAGTGATGATCACTTTAGCTTTTCCCCATCTGATGTAATTGAAAGCATCCATGATTGCGCTGTTGGAAGAAGCACAGGCAGTGACGGGAGTATAATTGATACCCATAAAGCCATACCTCATCGAAATGACTCCTGAAGCCATATTCACAAGGTATTTGGGAATGAAGAAAGGATTGAATCGTGGGTTTAGATCATTTCCCACAAACTCTTTCATCTCCTTTTCAAACGTATTCATACCGCCCTGACTCGTACCCCAGATCACTCCTCCATCAAATGGTGATTCCAGTTGGGACACATCCAACCCCGAATCCTCCATGGCTTCAGCTGCTGCATACAAACCATATTGGGTATAAAGATCACCTCGCTTGATCTCATTTCTGTCGAGTTTCAGCGTGGGGTCAAAATTCTTTATTTCGCTGGCAAATCGCGTTTTGAATTTCTCTGCATCAAAATACGTGATAGCACCAGCTCCGCTTATACCTTCCTTCGCGTTTTGCCAGTTGGTCTTCACGTCATTTCCTAAGGAAGATAAAGCTCCCAAACCTGTGATTACTACTCTTTTTGAATTCATTGATTTAATGTATATCAGGGAAAAAATATTTCAATTCGAATGAAAAAACCCGGCTATTCACCAGGTCTTTCAAATTAGTTATGTCTTAAATTAAAATTCTTGATTCTAAAATCTAACATCTTACTAGTTATGTCTAGATACTTACTACGAATATCTTGATACTTATTCTCTTATCTACTTCTCCAAAGATCCTTCAGCTGCTTGCCATTGATCAGCATTACAAATCGCGCAGGATTCGGAATCAAAACAATACGAACATCTTGCTTGTCAAACTGCTCTGATTCGATCGGCACGCCTTGCTGTCCACCAACCTCAAAGCTCACGATACCATTGGCATCAGGAAGAAGTGGTCTATAAGCATTTGCTATATAAGCCGTTGGCAAAAGAATATCAGTATCAGACTTCAACTTATCATGAATTTTCTCCATTTCAGTTTCAAGTCTATCCTCGTAGTGTTCGTTGAAATCATCCTCCAAATCATGAAGCTCTTCTTCTAGCTCATCATAGTTCTTGTCGTTATAATCCATAGCGGCAAGTTGATTTCTTTTTTCTACTATCTCGGTAAGCTCCTTATCCAGCGTATCCCAATTCATTCCGTTCCTTTTTTTGATTTGAAATGCAAAGATGGGGAATCCCTTTTTTTATGAAGAATTATTTCTAAGAAATTAACTCACCAAAAGGATTTTTCCATTTCTTCCTGGCTTGTTGTAGGCTTCGATTGCGGCCTTCACTTCTGTCAACGGAAACTTCTCAGCAACTTCTGCAGTAGAATCATCACTCATCAAAAAGCCTTGAGTTTCTTGGTAAAGTTTAGCTCTTTCTTCTTTTGAAATCCTCTGCAAAACACCGCTTAGCCAAAATCCCTCAATTGTAATTTCTTTAAAAATCATTGTCCCAGAATTTATAGGCATATTCTGCATACTTAACGCACCAAAAACATACATTGTACCTAGCGGCTTGATACAGTTCAAAGCTTTAGCACCAAGTTCTCCACCCACTGCATCAAAAACTGCGGAAACCCCTTCGCCTACGGCCTTGGTAATTACCTTTCTCAAGTCCTCTTTCTCAGTATTGATTACCAAGTCTGCACCGAGATTTGCTAAGTAAGATTTCTGCTCATCGTGACGTACCGTACAAGCCACTTTTATCCCTCTCGCTTTTGCTACTTGAATTGTAAATTTGCCGAATGCGGAAGCTCCAGCAGTAAGCAATAGCCACTCTCCAGCTTTCAATTCAGATTTATTGACCATTGCTACTGCGGTCACTGGGTTGACAAAAGCCTGACAGGCAACTTCAAATGACATCCCTTCTGGCATAGGTATAACCTGCTTGGCTGGAAGTGTGATATATTCTCTCCAAGTTCCCATGCTGGTTCCCTGAGCGGAAAACATCACGCTAGTTCCTACCGGTAGCTTACCTTCTGCATCAGATTTACTCACTATTCCAGCGGCTTCGAATCCAGCACTACTTGGTAAAGTTGGCTGAATTCCATAACGACCCTGAATAAACATCAGGTCAGAAGGATTGATGTTTCTTGCCTTCACCTCAATCTGAACCTCATCCGATTTTGGCTCTGGAGCGGGTGATTCCCTTACCTGCAATACGTCCGCAGGTATTCCTGTTTTTTCAAAAATTACTTCTTTCATAGTTTGCTATAATTTTGAGTTTGGCAATTATTATTGGATTAACTGGTAATAATATGCATTCGTTCAGGCTTACTATCTATCTTTTTTTATCTTGAATGAAGAAAACAAACCTACTTATGGATCTCTCTTCTCTATTTTCCCTCGATGGAAAAGTCGCACTCATCACTGGTGCCAGCAAAGGAATCGGTTTCAGCATAGCAGAAATTTTTGCAGCAGCTGGTGCTAAAGTCGTGCTTTGCAGCCGAAAACAAGAGGCTGTTGATGAAATGGCGACCAAACTTAAAGCTAAAGGTTATGAAGCAATAGGCATATCTTGTAATGTGGGGAACATGGAAGAGCTTTCAGTGTTGGTGGAGAAAACAATTAAAGCATACGGACAGCTGGATATTTTGGTGAATAATGCCGCCACTAGTCCAGTCTTCGGCCCTGTACATGAAACGAGTACAGCAGCTTTTGATAAAATCATGAACGTAAATCTGAAAGCTCCATTTGAACTTTCAAAACTTTGCTGGCAGCATCTGAGAAAATCATCAAATGCGTCAGTAATCAACATCGGTTCAATCGGTGGGATTTCTCCCGAACATGGCTTAGGCATCTACAGTGTGAGCAAAGCAGCATTGATCTCCATGACCAAGGTTTTGGCTAAAGAATGGGGAGAAGCTAAAATCCGAGTAAATGTCATTTGCCCCGGTTTGATCGAGACCAAATTCTCCGAACCGCTATGGTCGGATGAGAAAACAATGAGTATGGTAATGAAAAAACTCGCTATCAAACGCGTTGGCGAAGCACATGAAATTGGAGCAATGGCTCTTTTCTTAGCTTCACCAGCATCGGCTTACACCACAGGTGCTGTCTTCACTGTTGATGGGGGACTTACTATTTAACTCACAGTAAATCACTACTTAATGAATATTTCTAAGATCGGTATTATTGGTGCGGGAAACCTTGGGACCCGAATAGGGTTGCAAGCGGCAATTTCAGGTTTTCAGGTCAATTTGTATGATATTCAAGAGAAAAGCCTGAATAGATCGCTGGTTTCTATGAAAAAGCTACTAGCTCATTTAACACGAACACAGCAAATTAGTAAAGAAATAGAAAGTCAAGTTTTGGAGCGGGTTGCCTTTTTTCAAGACCTCAAAGAAGCCCTACAAAATGTGGATCTGATCAGCGAAAGCGTAGTAGAAGATGCCGATATCAAAACTAAAGTTTGGAAAGAAATAGGTGAAAAAGCTTCAGAACATACCATTTTCACTACCAATACCTCCTATCTCCTCCCCTCACAGTTTGCCGAAATATCAGGAAGACCAGAGAAATTCTGTGCTTTTCATTTTCACGACGTTTTCTATTCGAGAGTCGTGGATATTATGCCGCATGCAGGCACGGCAAAAGAGATAATTAGTATTTTAGAAGACCTTGGAAGAAAGTTAAATCAAGTTCCTATTTTAATCAAGAAAGAAAACTCCGGCTATATTTTTAATACCTTATTAATAGCCTGGATCGATGCGGCAGGCAGATTATTAACAGGAGAAATCGCTGAAGTAGAAGCTATAGACAAGTCTTGGATGGTCAACTTCGGCATGTCGGCTGGTCCATTCGGGATCTTGGACAATGTGGGCTTGGATACAGCTTGGCATATTACTAGTTCTAGAAGAAATCCAGCTTCTCGAGCATTTGCAGCACTTCTTAAAAACTATATCGATCAAGGGAAATTGGGAACAAAGTCTGGCGAGGGCTTTTATAAATACCCTCATCCTAGGTATAAAAACGCAGGTTTTTTAAAATAATCTAAACAATCCCGGCTTAAAAAGATCTAGTTTATGTATCACCTCGTAT
>Ga0105055_10003115_pt1 | contig 25386 bp, 12 predicted proteins | sample BON03_FD_78090 | JGI IMG/M metagenome (GOLD analysis project Ga0105055, IMG submission 78090) | Freshwater microbial communities from Lake Bonney liftoff mats and glacier meltwater in Antarctica - BON-03 | ecosystem: Environmental > Aquatic > Freshwater > Ice > Glacier meltwater | place: Lake...
AGTGAACTACTTTTTGAATTCTTTTATAAAAGTGAACTACTTTTGAATTTTTTTATAAAAGTGAACTACTTTTTGAATTTTTTTATAAAAGTGAACTGTGTTGTGAAATTCACCCAAATTTTTTCCCAAAAACAACAAAATCGATTTCTGAACGACACAAAATCAAACTGCTACCTGCCTTCAGCCATGCCAACAACTATTTTGCTAAATAATAATAAAAAATACTTTTAAAACACATGTGGACGGATGCGGCAACTGATGTTAGTGCAACGCATACAATACATTAACTTCAGACAACTGCGCGGTTAAATTTTCAAATGACGTTTTCAATTAGAGTCACCATGTGGATGTACCACGGAAAAGGGCATTCGAATTAGAGAACCAAGCATGCTATCGAGCAGAGGCGTTTAAACCTATTCAAGATCCAGCACAAATCACCATTGTTTGTTTTATTTTGTGTGCTACTCCTCCGTCAAACATCAACACGCTAACTTGAAGCACGAGAGCAAGCTTGCCAAATAAATGTCGTATCTCATCGAATGTGAATAGTTTCTTCTTATTAAAACATGCCTCTCAACAAGAATATACTCCGATCGAATCTCACTATGGGCTCTTGATAGCAGATACACAAATGCTAGAGTAGAAACATGTTGGAGCCTCACATGGGCCAACTTAATCCCAGTGGTTTGGAACGCCTTTTCCCTTTTCCCTTTTCCCTTTTTAATTTACCAAGTTAGTGGCTCACCTTTCTAGTGCAAACAAACGTATGTTCGGCATCTATGCGTTCGTCACCACATCGAACTGGTTAGACTCTTAAGATTGTACTAAATTTGAAATGGGCTTTTCGTAGGTGGAGACTGGAGATGTCTGAACGCAAAGCATTCATAATCGCTTCACGTGCAACACCTGCAACACCCGCTGCAGATTGACAATGTGTTGTATTTTCTGCAGCGAAATGAATAATATCTTCGCGTTCTTGACTCGATTCGAACTGTGTGTTTGCGAGAGCAATGTTCAAAATAGATTTCCTGTCTCCCAAACTGGTTGGCCCTTGAAAATGAACATGCTCATCAAATCGGCCAGGGCGCAGAATTGCAGGATCTAGTTTACTGCGATCATCAGTAGCCGCTACCACGATGAGTCCATCGGTTGCTTTCGAGCACAATCCATCCATTTCGACAAGTAAGCAACTGAGCATGCGGTCCATAGATTGCTCTGAACTTGAATCGTGGCCTCTACATGCTGCAATTGCATCGATCTGATCCAAGAACAGAATACACGGGGAAGCACGAGTGGCACGCTTGAACACATCGACGATAGCAGCTTCTGATTCGCCCACTACTTTTGACACCAATTCAGGACATTTGACAGTAACGAAATTAGCAAGACCTCGGGAATCAACGTACTGTGCGATGGCCTTGGCTGTTAGGGTTTTACCGTTTCCAGAAGGCCCGTAGAACAACACACCGCGAGTGGCTCTAATATTATTGAGCTTGAGTTTTTCAGGTGATTCCAGCGGGAGCAAAATATGAGCTAGCACTGCATTCTTAGCCTTCTCCAGGCCACCAATAGTTGCATCCATAATATCCATGGGGCAGGATAGCTGAGTATCTACAACTTCGGCCATTGCCATGTTACTATGTCCTTTCAGACTTGATGTGATGGTAAATTGGAATGAAGATTGTATCATTGCAGGCAAGTCGTACGGCTTCGTGTAGCCTTTAGTTATTGCTGATACAAAATCACGGAAAACTGCTTGTAACTCTGCAGGCATAAGCCCATTCCCACGTCTGCCTATTTCATCTGACACGTAGTTCACCTGTTCCGCATCTAGCAACTTCTTCAGCAACACTTGTTCAGGTAACTTCGCTATTATTTCAATACGCGGGGAAACTCCCAAAGGGCCAGTCATGTGGCATATAGTTCCAAGGCGTTTAGGGTTCAGCATTTTCGGAGATACAAATTCCAAAGCAGACGTGATCCCAAGCACAAAGACATTGTCGTGCGACGCAAAAACATTGTCAATACATGCCAGCAGAAACGGCAAGTTGTCATTTTTGGCGCTGGCCAGCACGTCCAGATTATCCAAGATCACCACACACAATGGATACGAAGGTGCCTGCTCCATGAACTTTAGAAAAAGGATATTTTCTCCTTGCCCGACATGCATTTTGAAAATATCGCTAGGGTTGATTGTGATCGAATGCACCTCGCCAATGCGTAGGAATTCGCGAACCAGGGTTGTTTTACCGACACCAGAAGGCCCGTGCAACAGCATTCCACGCCCAAATGCATTCAGTTCTTTCTTTACTTTCGCGCTAATCCAGGCTGCAAGTTGAGTTGTTGTGTCTTCCACATGGTGTCCTAGCAACTCGCAGACGGTATCCACCCATACTTGTGGCGAAGGAAGATATTGTATTTTGTGTTGGATCTCTACTATATGTACAACAGTGTCTTCTTCGATGCACCCGATATTAGGACTATCGCAGCTAGTTACCAAGCCAAATGAACGGGAGTTCAAACGAACGAGACAGTTAAGCGACACCAAACGACGTCTTAAATCATCCACAACAACACCTTTAGGAACTTGAATCGTCACTGATGCACATGGTTTCAGGGCATCTGATTTGAAATCTGATATTCCAACCAGCTGATCCTTCTTAAAAGGTAGATCAGATGAAACCCAAATAGCTTCTTTCTTATTTTTCGCGGCAACATTCGTTCTTCGGAGAGCACACAATGGTCTAACACGTACCGGCCACTGCAACACTATTGCAAACTTGCATTGCACGCTATCAGTCCAAACGGTACCAGGCTGACAGGCGAGAACACCCCCTACCACCAACTTGGTCATTATTGCGCTCCGAAAAAAAATTGTATCCGTTATTATTCGTTCTTGCATGAAGCGACCTCGCCCGAAGGTTATTCCATCAAAGAATGACTCTGATCTTAAAACCAACCTAGTAAAGAATGAATCGGATCCTAAAAGCAACATATTAAAGGATGATAGGAGAGATGAGAGCCATTTGCCTGTCTTGATCAAAATAAGTAAAACGAAAAGGAAGAAAAAGAACAAAGTACCCGGCAAGTCCTTTGCTCGTGGGAGTTTATGTATTATTAGTAAAGACCAGACGGCTGTGGATGTTAAAATAGAAGGAGGTGAAATCGGTATGAATCTGGCATTCAAAAATGGCTTTTTAGAGATCTCCTCGTTTCCTGATTTGGAAGATGGATCTCGTAGCGTCGCCAAGGACCAAGGGTTGTTGAATATCGGCTCACAATTAATTAATATTGATGGAAAATCACTTGATGGGTTTACTCACGAAGGTGTATTAGATCTACTTCGTAGTGCAGTGAACCCACCTGTCCTTCGGTTTAAACATCCTTGTGCCCCATCTCCCGAAGTTGCTTGTATTGTTTCGGAGAATAGACCTTTGAGTGCTGCCGAAAAACGTCACTGGAAGAGCATTCAAAGCCAAATTAAGGTGAAAGAATTACCATTTGAAGTCACTTTAGCTCGTGAATTGGAAGCCATATTGCTAAAGACTCACTGTGTTCTTTGGACTAAGTTGAAAGGCTTGAGAGTAGCAGAACCTGGATCCCATGCTGTAGTAAGTGTGATTGATTTATCCATACGTGAGGCGCATCGAGTATATCTCGGAAGCCGTAAATCTCGATGGAGTAGCATCAAAAGAAATAAGAATAGTGGTTGTTGGGAATCTAGAATTTATCAATTAAGAATCAGTGCAGAAACTATATTTCCACTGGAGCCTGAAGTTCGTTTTGTAGGATCGTTTTCAAGTGAAAAACAAGCTACTAAAGAAGCCGATGCGGCACTTGCACTGCGAGATGCAGGAAAGTGTGGATTGGTTCCAAAACCTTGTTCATTTCTATGTTCTAGTAGTAATCCAAGTCACTCTAGGTTATTGACGCATCTTCAGATTCGAATTGTGTCTGATGCGTTTATTGGACTCAGTTTCTGGGAACGATGGCAACTTGCATGGAAAAGTTTGTTGGCTTGCAATGTATCACAAAATCATTTAATTTCAGAAGAGATATCCCGAATGCGCGGTGTTTCTTACTTTGGTACGCAATCAAGAGATCAATGGAAGCGTCTACCAATAAATGTGGAGTTTGTGTGTCTTGATAATTCCACTTCGCTTCCTAGCGGCCGGCAGATACCTTCCACTATTCCAGTTCATAATAGGGACCTGAAAAAGAAGACATTTGGGTTAAAGGATTTCACTACCTTTATGGACAGATCGAACGACTTTGGGAAGACCAAGTCGGGTATTTTTGGACACTTTTATGGTTCCCTGTCCGTTGATGCCAAGGCGATGGTGAACGACCACAGTCTTAGAGAAGAGAACCGTGTCAAGTCACTCAGACGAGCAGTTATCCTCCGTCCAAGTATTTTTAGTGCAGGTAACAACAACGATCAATCGAGTGAGATGCAACATTGGCGTATTGATAGGAGTATCACGAACGCAACAGTGATTCTGCAACGAATTTTTCGCAGACGGTTAAATGGCAAAGTTATTAAAGGGCTTTTGAAAACAACTTTAAGAGTCGTGTTGTTGCAAAAAGTGATTCGAAGATATATTGCGTGGCGAAGGACCTGTATATGGAGAGAGATTGCCAATCGAAGTGCCACCAAGATTCAATCTCTGCGTAGGATGTTTATTGCTAGAATGAAAGTTAGAAAAATTCGGGCTATCAAGTTACACGCGGTTTTGAGGATCCAAATGGTGATGAAGGTGCAACGCAAGCGGGCCATTGAACGATTGAGGATGCGATATGATTGGGCAGTTACTAAAATGCAAAAGATATATCGAGGTCACAATGCTCGTTGCTGGTTTAAAAGACGGATGGCAGAATTGTTTCATCGAGATGTTGTCATACCTGCTACTGCGACATTGCAGCGCGTGTTACGAGGTATGGTAGCCAGGAGAGTTGCAGCGTGTTTGCGCAAATTTAAGCATCACATCAACGTAATTGTCCCAAGTGCTACCATCGTTCAAAGCCTATGGAGAATGCAGGTTGCCAGAGCTAAATTAGCTCGTCTGAAGAAAAATAAGGACGCATCAAGAAGCATTCAAAAGATTCTACGAGGTCGATTGGCTAGAAACCGATGTTTTATATTGTCAGAGATACGGAAACTCGACAGAGCATCGACCCGAATCTCGTCTATTGTTAGAGGATACGTTTGTAGGCAACTGGTGAGATATTTGAAGGCAGAAAAATACCATGATACTGTCGTTGTTCCTGCCTGTGTTAAAATCCAAGGAGTATGGAGGTGTTTGGAGGCACGCCGAAGGTTTTATCTCATGATGCATCAGAATGGAGCGGTTCAAGTGATTCAAACGGCCTATCGATCACAACTAGAGAGAAGAAAAGCACGCGCTCAAATTGACAAGCTCGCATTCGCATACAAAACGAGACTCGCTACTCGTTTACAAGCAACCTTTCGAGGTTATCATGGTCGCAAGGTCTTTTTATTATTATCACGGCAGCGAGATGCTAGAAGACTTTGGGCGGTAAGCGTGATTCAAAAGTTTCGGAAGCAACTGCAGACATACCGATTAAAAAAACAACGCAAGAGGGATGGGTTGAAATTAGTGCATTTCTTAGACTTGGAAATAGTTGAACTAGACATTAAGGAAGTGGTTTCGGATATCCAAGATGCAGAATTTGAAATCGAGAGAGTTGATGCGTTGACCAAATATGCAACTAGATTTAAAAGAAAATTAAAGAAGGAAAGGCGTGATATAGAAGCACGTCTTCCTTTGGTAGAACACGAATTGAAGCAGCTGGATCCTGACGACGACTCCTTGGAGTCTTGGCGAGAAGCTTATGAGACCGAGATCGATCTTCTTTCAAATGGAATTTCAATGTGCAACGAGGATATACAAAGCAAGTCCTTTCAGCTCGGTTGCTATCATATGGAGCACCTGGATTTAGAAATGGAGCTAGAGGAATTAAAGATATTCATGGAATCCTACGCAGTGAAAAAGGTGGTACTTCTAGAGAAGTATCGTCTCGCGGAGATTGAACTTTGCAACATTACATTTGAAAAACATCGAGAACGTATGGTGTCGAAACAGAAGAATCGATGGCGCGTCAAAGATATCCGCAAGAAAATCATATCCAGGAACAACAACGAGAAGGTTTATTCGTCCAAAGACATCACAAGTCTTGACCGTTTGCATACAATCTCGGTCGACAAGCGTATCTTTTATCATGCCAAAGACCAGCTAATTGAATCAGTGCAAACCACTCGTGATAAACTCCACAAGAAAGCTCAAATTATTGAGAACGGAGAAGGGTCAGCTGCACTGCGAGGGACGTATGACAAAGTCATTAACGCAACCAAAGAGGTGCTGCAGCTATCCACATACGAATTGAGGCGCCCCAAAAAGGACATTCGAGGAGATCCTCGAAAGATTTGTTTTCATTGCGGGCTTCCGACGATCGCCTGTAAATGCTGCAGCATTTGTAGTCAGACATTTTGCATTTGTAACAATGATTAATATTCTCTATTCACAAACTGGTTCTATATCCTTTACTATGAGGCGCTGCTAAAAGAGCCGAATGTTCGCCATTGGAAGGAACTTGAGATCCTTCTCGTGCTCGTTGCAACAAGATAGCGCCAGCAATCGCCACCAATAGACCTAATGTGAAAAAGAAGCTGCTTTTAACTGTGCGAAATGAAGAGAACTCTTCAAAGTAAAGCATGCCACCCAGTATTGTAAGTATCGTGCTAGAAACTGTTAGCCAGGGAACCACGAGCATCGCCTCCCCTGCAGCTAAAGCCATGTTCAACGTGACAAAAGCAGCAATGGCAGCAATAAGAAACAGAATGATGATTATATAGGTGTAAAGGGAAGAGAGGAGGATCGAAACCATTGTTCCTTCTGAATCATGCGACACCATCGACACCATATAGCTGCAGCATTTACCCAGGAGAGTTGACACACTACCACATGTTGCAGAGAGAATCGTCCAAGCCAGGGCATGAACATGGTCTCCATATGTAACACTATGCATCCCCCACAGCAGACACCCAACAAAAAGAGATCCAATAATACTGCAGTACACAATAAACCACGGACGTTTGAAGTGACCAATCAATTCACCTAATGTCCATTTTTCCGGGGCGAGACCGGCATCGATGGAGTTACTGTTGGCCACCACTACGAGACCGCTTCCCACAATGATCATACATGTATATAAAATATCGCTAAGATGAATATGCTCATGGAGTATGATTCTCGAAAACACCAAATTAGCAACGAGAGAAGATAGACTCAATACAGCCCAAAGAACCTGCTCTATGAAAGACAACGAAACGAGATTAATAAGTTGACCTACAACATACACACCCACCCCAAGAAACCATTTAGTGTCCACTTGTTCGAATATTTTCATGGATGTTTGTCTGGTTACAGTGATGGAGGTGAATAGCGACTTTGGATCTTCCATGGAAGTTGCTCTCTCTCTAGCATCTGCAATGATATCATCTGCATCATGGCCTACTACTGATTTCATTAGTAGAAGGCCAACGTTAGACATTATAGCCGACGCCACACACAGCAATGACCCTATAGCAAAGTCACTCATCAATTTTATACCCAAAACAAAATGGATTTGCAAGAGAATTTTTTTTTAACGGATTTATTTTTACCACTTCATGGATCAACGAAATGCGAGACTAGAAAGACTTGTTATATAGGTACATCCATCCTGAAGGCGGGAATATACTAGTAACGCATTAGTCTGTGTTTTTTGACACGAATTGCAAAAAACGCTTTGCATATTTTGAAGGACTCACAGATGAAAAATTCCTATCAGATTCTTTGATAAGTTTGAAAACAAATTCCGTTCTTTTTTGGCATCAAATTGCTGAAGAATGTCAATGATTCCAAAGTAGTAAACTTCACCAAGGACATCTCCTTCCGTATCCATTGCCACGATGGGCGCATACTTCGAATGCTGTCTAGTTCGAGGATCTGATTCCTCTTCCTCTTCACTCACGTATCCTGTTTGCACCTCATGAGAAAAGCTTGCCCATGTGGATTGCAAATAGTCATCTGTTCGCAGGTCACAAGAATAAGAAGTCCAAGTAGATACTGAATTCCTACGACTTGTGAGTTCTCCAAGTATCTCATGAATTTCCGTGACTTCCGACACACTTTTCGATTTCTGACGACGAGTTCTTGAATCTAAGCGTGGTCGGTCGCTTTCTGTTTTACTGGATAGAAAGTCGATTTTAGGTGGCATTATATATGGAGACAAACAGAGATTGGCTGATTTAGGAGATTTCACTCTTACGTTGTTTGAAATTGCAGCGAGTGTTCGCGAAGATTCACCAGTCATTCTGGTGATGGACTTTGCGACAGGGAGAGCAAGTTTGTTATGCACTCCCACTAGCAACGAATAGTCCATAATATGCATACTTCGCAGAAAATGTGAGTCCTCCTCTAATTGTTTCAAAAATTCGTTTCTCCGAGGACCTAAGTGCAGTTTTACATTGTTCCGGACGAGATCCAGGTCTTTGAAGACTTGCTCACCTGGCTTGACGATTCTACCCTGAGTCGAACCCTTAAGATCATATACAGCGTGAATTTTCTTACTGGATGCATTCGAGTACACACTGCGCATGATAACAAAATGCAATTTTTTGCGAATGTGGGGTAATTTCACTCGGTGCAATCCGCAAAACGGTACTATAAGGCTGCTCTTGTTGTTAATCATGTACATATAATACCGTGGAAGAATCTGTCGCAAAAACTTGGACTCAGCTTTGCTCTGAGTTTTGATCAGATATGTTCCGTCATTTGAATAGAAGAAAAACTGTCCTGACTTGGAGTTGGAAATGAACTCGATGAAATTAAAGCTACCACACAATGCAATCATATAGTCCATGTCGTTAATACCGTAGCACTTACGCAGTCTCCTAAATATTTCTGGTGAGTAATCTTTGAACTTGAACGAATAGCCGAGTCGGTGAGGGGGGGTAGAGCTGGATCCCTGCGGGTCAAATGTCAAACTATCAGTGTGCATGAAATCATTTACATGCAATAACGTTTTTTCACCGATGGATTTATTAAGCTTCACACTTTGTCTTGATACAGAGAAACGAATTCCCACCATCATGCAGTAGGTGATATTGTATTGCTCATGCTCTTGGGTAATTTCTCCTTTCTTTTTCTTGCGCTTATATCTTGATGCATTCATACGTTTTAGTTTGGCATGTGCAAGCAAAGCTTCTGCTAGTGGTGAGTTATCATCAAAATCTTCTTTGAATTTAATGTGAGTTGGGTCACTATTGGTGTGTCGGAGCGACTTTATACGCTCTGTGTTGTCGGCAGGAGGAGCCATAGATAGCGACTTTAAAAAAACTGATTGAATATCGCCCCCCGATTCAGACAACACTTTGGAAGCTCCAATAGAAACCATTTATTCTGTACTAACTGTACAGTACAAGTATTAAATTTTTACACAACTCAGCTACAAAAAGCTGGTAAGCGATTGCTATACAAAAATATAAGAGTGATTTGCATGCGTTCAAATAGACTATCGTTTGACATGGACAAACCGGGGACATTGGCTACTTATTGGTGCACGGCGGGAATCGATTGGGACAACGATGACGTACTACAGGAGCCCAGTATCAAAATGATGGAGCGATTTCCACTGGAAGATTATCGCAACTGGCCATTAGACGACAAAATGGTTCATTTCGCCATGCCTTCTGGGGCTTGGCTGGAAGATGCAGGATGTAAGGATTTGGTGCAAACGAGCTACTTTACAACTACTGTTACCACAGGGGATTATTTGCACGGCTCGTGTTTGAAATTCTATGAGCCTGTTTCAAATACACCTCCGTCGCTTCGAGGATTGCTCAAATCGCGAGATAGTCGTCATCAATGGTTATGGGACATGTTTTATGACTATTTGCTGAATAACGGAATCATCTCTGGCGAGGTGCTCGCTTTTGTGCAAGAGTTATTCTCTATTGGTGGGGATGCACAGCTTTGCGTTGACTGCCATGGTAAATATTCGTCTGCTGTTTCCCAATTAGTTGAGATGAAGGACATGAAAGACGAGATTCTTTGTGATACATTGCGCCGCAGTTCTCTGGAGCTATTAAAGTCACCCTTTGACGATTTCTGGAAAGCAATGAGCGATAGCTCCATGATTTTTCAACCAAAGTGTATCATGCTTACTTCCTCATCACCTATATATTGTTTACTCGCCTGCATGTTGAAGGAACTCCTCAAAATGGTTCGCGAGTTGAAATTGGATATCTTAGATGCCATTGTCCATATTACCAAAGAAGTTCCTGAAGCCCCACCTGGAAAGTATTGCGTCAAATTCAAACTATACGAACTCCAACCAAAGTGTTTTACCTATTCGCGTCCACCTCTAAACCGTCTACCGCAACTGAATTGCTCACTTCGACCAATCTTTGAAAGTTTAAGTCCGAGAAATCTGATCAACGTGTTCGTATGCACTCTTCTCGAGCGCCGTATGCTGTTCACCTCATACGACCTGCAATTAGTTTCACAGGTCCTAACTGGAATTCAGTCTTTGCTCTTTCCACTTCGATGGCAATCTCCGTATATTCCTATCCTTCCTTCTTGCATGGTGGAAGTGTTGCATGCTCCTGTTCCGTTATTAGTTGGTGCACATCACGATTTGCTTGATCAGCTAGATCCTTCGATACTGGAAGAATTTGTGATGATCAATCTGGATGAAGATCGAGTGAATTTGCCCAAGGAAGTACCACCGCCTCCGTATGTGGATACTTTATGGGGCAATCTGAAGAAGGTTGTGTATACTGGTGATAAGTCACAGCCGCTAATGCGATATGGTTCCGCAGAGAATGTACTCGATACGAAATTAGATACCAAAAACAGGTCAGGAGAAAAGAAACTGTGGAGTTTTGAAGGAAAGAAATCACCGGTGGAAGACGATGTTTTTGACGAATACACTACTGATTTTACTGAGGAAAATACCAAATTAGAGAAAGTGTCTGTTGCAAATGTCAAGAGTATACAAGTATTTAATAACGCCGTTCGAAAATGCTTTTTGGAATTCTTTGCGTACCTTATTGGTGATTATAATTTATACCTGGGTGGCTTTGAAGTTTGTCTAGATGAACTTGTTAACAGGAAAGCATTATTAAGTGCCAAAGATGATGAGCATGCTGATTTTTGGAATGAATTTATTGGGACACAAATGACTCAGACGTTTTTCGAGGAACGAATTTATACGGGAGAAAGAAATTTCGAAATCATGTTGTTTGACGCGTGGGTGAAACACCTTGGAGTTCATGATGTTGGCAATGAAGGTCAAGCTGCAACATACAGTGTCGATGTGTCATTTTTAGAAGATACATCGCAATCTTTGAAGAAGGACTTCCTCATTCCACCGCCAGTCACGAAATTAGATACCACGAATGAAGTAGGATTTAAATTGGTGCATGAATGGAATAAATTGCCTCCCTTGCGAGAGTTGCCTTTGCTGAATAAAGTGTCTCAAGGGGACTTCACGATGCTTCGTGATATCGACAAAGTTCCTCATTTGGTGGAATCCGTCTATTTACATTTCTACACAAAATTGCGGCTTTTTCAGCCTCGATTCAAATTCGCTAGAGAAAAAGCCACATCTGGGCTTAAAACGATCGAAGCCATTTGCGAACTAGCTCAGTCGATCTCTGATGAATTTGCCCGTTATGGTGCGTTAATAGACCAAGTCAAGAAAAGTGACGCTTTTGCATATGATACAAACGGTTCTGCTGGGTCGTCTTTGTGGGGCGCCTTTGGTTCGGAGACATCTGCTGTAATTCAAGCTTCTTTAAAGTTGAGTCGTGACGTGGAATCCCGTGTTTGTGTACCTTTAAGAGAAAAGATTCGGGCCCTTACAACTGCATACAGAATCCTTGAAGGCAACAACGAAAACTGTCGTTCTACTATCATGAGAAGCAAGGCTTCCATGGAGACAGCCAAATTGCAAAAAGAAACAGCCTTAGAAGAACTTCAAAAATCTGACGAAGAGATTATCAAGATCGAAGAACAACTTCATACACTAGACGCTGCCTCCCCAGTCTCTGCAACTTCGTCTGGCTTTTCTCCCACCAGTTTGTCTCCTTCATTCAACTCACCCACAGCTGAGGATTCCGAATCTTACGCACAAGATGACGATGACGGTGCCTCTCTACTGACTGATGACACGCAAGATGAACGCTTATTAGAACTGTTGCCAATGCCTCCTCCTTTGGATTTAAAAGCAAGCAAGCGAAGAAGAGCTTCCCATTTTGTTCAAGCGGCCAATAGCTTCATTACTGGTTCTGGAAAACGTAGAAATTCGGAACCGATCAATAACCATAGTCTCCAATCAGCAAGACGCAAGCTGCGTTATAGTAAAGTTCTGTGCAGTCGGAATCTAGAGTCTAAATCGCTGGATTATTCGAAACAAGTAACATCGCTTGTAATGGAGCTGCGCACCTTTACAAAAGATTCAACAGCGAGTTTGAACAAGTACTTCGAATTTGAGCGTGACCGTATTGCTCTGGTTCAAAGCTCGATCAAAACATTCTACTCCTTGTTGACGGAATATTTTGATACGATGGATAAACGGGTTCAATGGATTGATTCAATTTTAACAAAATTCGAAAGGAAAGGAGATCATGTGTCCTCTTTGCCGAATCCTGCACTCAACGAATTTGGCGATGTGCATCCCACAGGGGATTTTAACTACAATTTCAATTTGCTCAAGTCAACATCCAAATTCTATCAGAGTGTGCATGGGGTAACAGAAGAAAGAGTCTTATTGATGGAACATACTAGTAAAAAAGTGTTGGAGACAATGAATGCCTGTGGCAAACTTGTTTTATCCATGGAAGTCGAAACATTGAAAGTCATGTTCACTGAGCTCTACGGATACTTGGACGGGTTTGCGAGTGATCATCGTCACGATGCAATATTTCTTCGCTCTTCTGTATTATCAACTTGTAAAGCCAATTCCTGTAGTATTGATGCCCTACTGCGTAGTGCAACCACGGAACACAAGCTACTTTCCAGTAAATTGGCTTCCGTCGAATCCTCATACCATAAAACCCAAAAGGCCCAGAAAAGGCTCGCTGATGCCCTTCAGGCATCTACGTTGGAGCTTGAACAAATTCGTACCTTGAAGACTTCGCTTGAACTACAGGTGCAGGCTAAAACTGAACGTGTTGTAGTCGGCGAACAAACTTCAGATCAACAGGCATTTCGAGGTGCAGTACGAAGCGTCTTGAAGCGAACTACAACCGAGGAAAGGTTTCAAAAGTGTTGTAAGAACCTAGAGAAAGTGTCTACAAGAAACGAGAGATTGAGTTCAGAGCTGAGATACACGAAATTTAGCCTCGATAGAATATTGACTGACAAGAAAGATCTGACCACCACGTACAATGGATTCTTAACAGAGTTTTCACGCAGTAGGCGTCAATTGTATGATGATCAATCGGTTACGTCTGCCACAAGTTTACGGACCTATGCATCAAGAATAGCCGACAGCTGTATCAAGAACCGCTGGAACATCACTCAAACCGCAACTGCCATCCAGTCTATTGATATGTCCAAAGACCTCGAAAAGTACTTAGTGGTAGCAAAACGGACTCGCAAGTTTGCTGAAGATGCACTGGGAAGATTTCACAAGTCTTATGGTTCTTCTCATGATGGGTTGCTTAAGTCGCCATCATCTCCGTCCAGACCGAATTCTCCGACAATTCATGAAGAAGCAGATGAGTTACCAAAGCTACCTCCTCGTCCAAAGCAAACTACCGAAAAAGAACACTTGTCGTTTTCTTCCAATTTAGCAGATTCATTGGGAGTCATTCTCAACCTGATGCTTTGTTCTAAAGAACGGTTGAAACTTATTCAGTCGTTTTTCGACCGCTTTAACGATATTCTGGCTGAAGGTATTGCAGGCCATCGAGTACTCGAGCAGTCAAGCGAAGGATGCCTTAGTTTGGTGGCAAGAGACGACGTGAAGTTGCTTCAAAAAATTAAGGAGGAAGGTTCGAAACTATATATGGATGCAAGATTAGCCAAGAAACAACTCAAGGAAGATATGCTGGTGCACATTAGAAAGAAGGAAGACTTAGAATCGGAATTGAAGAACTGCGAGTTGGCATTTCACAAAGCTTTAACTTTGGAGACCAAGGCCAAGAAGGAAGTATCCGAATACGATACTGGCCACTCGAAAAAGGAAAAGCGTTTGTTTGAATTACGAACTATTTCCCAGGAGTTAACCAATCAACGAGAACATGCCGAGAGTTTGTTTCGACAGCAGCGGAGCATTCACAGAGATTGCTCTTCCCAATTGCTGCAACAAATGGAAAGGAGTTTTCTTACCTCGGAAACTGCCTGTAAAAAACAGCTGTGTCGGGTTCAAGTTATCGGGATGATGGTTCACGAGTTAGGATCCACACTGCCTCGTGTTGGAGTTATTCTCAAGTCTCTAATGACACCACCTGTATTTTCACCAAATCCCACTACGCTGCGAACTGGTTCCAAGAGCCCGAGTTTATTGCGAAAGCTCACGAGGTCCCCTCAGCAGAAGGCCATTCGGTCATGGCTCCATGAAAATGTTGATTCTGAAATGGAGGTATTCAAGGACACCATTGACTTCTTGGTTCACCGCAGGATGACTTTCAATTCGATATTACATTCTTTTGAACGTATATCAAACGGCAACCAGGAGTCAAGTCCTGTTCCAAAAGCGCTGAAAAATGCATTTCATCTTCCAACCTTTGAAAAGAGCATCATGAAGAGAGCTTCTCGTCTAGGTGGGGCTGTCGCTCATGCTGACATAGGATCTACGACTCTCGAAGTTGCTTTTGATCGGATCATACATAGGTGGGATACAATATTTCACGACGTATTTGTCGAGGCTGACACCAGTTCTGATATTGTTCAAGTTGCCGTGCGAGATGCGTTGAAGACCTATGAGGATCTGGTAAACTCGTTGAAAGATGAGAATGGATTGAGGACATTCTGGCATAGAAAGTCTATTCTGAATTCTCCCACAGAAACGACTCCTGATTTTGAAAACATTGTTGAGCAATGTAATACGCTTCAAGGCTGCAAAGAGGTTGGGTTTAATAAGGCTCTGGCTGAGATTAAGGAGAGATTCGCTCCTCCAAGGCCCACTTTGGAACTATGCAACCTATCGAAGGAAGATTTAACTGTCATTGATATTGAAGCAGATGTACAAAGTGTTATTAAACATGTATTGCAAATGTAAAATTTGCTGTAATATAAATTTATTTCAAGAAAAAATTTCCATGGAAAACGTTGAAGGAAAGTTGTTATCTCGAGAACTCAAAAACAATTCGATGAATTTGGGTATTTTCCAACTCGATAGTAACGTTACTAACGTTAGTAATATGTTACTAACAATCAGGTGTTGCTTGCCACCCACAATATGTTGCGGGTAGCCCCCGTAACATATTCTTCGATGTGTTAGTAACGCCAAAATGGGCGATAGTCACGTTAACAATAGTAACATAACACATCATTGGTATTTTCTAAAACATTTTATCCGTTATATTTTTTATCGTGCATCTGTAAGGGTACTATTATAAACCATAGGCTACTCCTAGGAGCATCACGACCTTGTCCTTAGCAACGGCTAGTAAAGAAGTGGTCTTAGCAGCTTCTATTAGAAACCTATACTACTTGCTAGTGTGTTGGGTAGTGGAGTGGTTATGGAGAGGGTCATTGCTTCGTTGTGGGCCGAGGGAACCAGCTACTTAAGCCACTCATTGTGGTCGCACAAGGAGACCCCTAAGGCGGAGGACGAAGCGCGTAGGACCTCACGAGCTAGCAGTGATGGACTCTCCTCACAAAGTAGTGAAGAATCAAGTCATGGGACCCCTAGAAGAAAGTTTAACAAGGTGATGAGCTGGATGGTGTTTGGATCAAAGAAGATTCTTCATAAGAAAGAGCACCCGGAAGATACTCGAAATAAAAGAGCACCACAGGATTTATCGCATAGGTTAAAGAGACATGATGTGGTGGACCCTTCCGCGATGTCGGCTGTTGCGGTAATTGGCAGAGGTGGTTACGGGAAAGTGATGCTTATGAGATCAAAGGACGACTCAACTATTTTGGCTGTGAAAGAAGTATCTAAGAAGAACCTTGTAGAGAAACCAGACAAAAAAGTAGATGCTAACGCAAGTACAAAGATTGAACACGCTGAGATGGAAAATATGGTTCTCCAAGGAGCATCTGACCATCCATTCATCACTACATTTCATGGAGCATTTCAAAATAGAGAGAAACTATTTATTTTTATGGAGTACTGTGCTGGAGGTGAGTTGTTTCAACATATGCAACGACAGGGCGTTTTCACAGAAGCCCGTACCCGACTATACGTAGCAGAAATCACATCAGCTCTAGAATACTTGCACGGACAAGGGATCATGTATCGGGATCTAAAGCCAGAAAACATCTTGGTTGACCAAAACGGCCACCTTCGGCTTGCCGACTTTGGTTTGTCAATTCAGTTTGATAAGAAGGGTGACGACAGTTCCATGCGTTGCTATTCTATCTGCGGTACCCCAGAATACATTGCTCCTGAAATCATTTTAATGGCAACGAAGAAACGAAGAAACAAGAAACGAACGTATGGGAAGACTGTTGATTGGTGGGCATTGGGTGTACTCACTTATGAAATGCTTTTCCGAATTCCCCCATTTTACAATCGCGACCGAAAGACCATGTTGAACAAAATATTGGATTGCGACCTGAAGTTTCCATCCAATAATTCCAAGGCAAAACCAGTTTCCGAAGCTGCACGAGATTTTATCGCCTCCCTTTTAAAATTTGAAGAAAAGGACAGATTGGGTTTTGGAAATGAAGGATCGTCCAATGTGAAAGCCCATGCGTTTTTTGATACGCTTTCATTTGATAGGGTCACATCCTTTGATTACGTTCCTGAATTTGTACCGGATATTAAGTCGGATCAGGACACTGTTTACTTTGATGAGACTTTCACGAAAGAAGCTGTTAGACCGGATTCCATTTCACAATGTCCTTTTCACATAGAGTTGACTGGATATGAATGCTTGCCTGATACTTTTGACGAGGCTTTTTGGTACAAGTAGTTTTATATATTTGCTAACATAACAATTGTATGTAGAAACCTCCAAATCTGTTTCTGTAGAACAAGAAAGTCCGGCAGTATGATCGATTTTTATTATAGGTTTTTATCGCAGCAAAGTCGTCACATATTTTTGTCACATTGTTCCAGTAGGTTAGTATATATTCTGAGCTTCAAAGCACAACCAGGCATAATGCTTTTTTGATAACAGGCATCAAATTCGTGTTTTAGAGAGTGCCTTCTGTCAAGGAAAACTGAACTTGGATGTAAAATATCTTGTGGATGTTGCATTATTCGTGATGTCTTATGATTCACACAACCGGTGCACCGATTCTATGCAGCAAATGGTTGAGGCAATTGATGGACACAACAATTCACGGGCAAAGAAACATCAATGCGAAGACCATCAAGAGGGGCTACGACGAACCTAGCGACAAAACAACAGGGAAGATTCTCCCGCTGTTTCGGAATCATGCAAGAGCATCACCAAGTTACATTAAAATCAGCGACTACGCAATTCTATTTTGGAATCAACAATGTTAATTCTACTGAAATAAACTTCACTCTCGTGGCAGCTAATTCCTTGTTTGTCCCTCGTCACATAGTTCATCATCCGAGATGTTCTTGTCCCGAAATACTGCATTTTTAAGACCCATTTGGTAGCCCATTGAACCAGTGACGAAGTAGATATGTGGAAGGACGAACATGTAATCAGTGTGAATGACTTCACGGAAGAATCCGTCCAAGATATAATTTCATGTGCTGATGCATGTAGAGCTGCAGTATTACGGGAGCCGGGTCACAATGCAGACATCCTCTCCTGTTGCAAACACAAGATCATGGCATGCGTGTTTTACGAGCCGTCCACGCGGACTAATTGCTCTTTCACGTCGGCCATGCTTAGATTGGGCGGAACCCATATTCAAGTTAACGATTCTTCGTCGTCTGTCAAGAAAGGAGAGACGCTTCAAGACACGCTGCGCTGCCTCCAATGTTACTCGGACGTCATCGTTTTACGTCATCCGGATATCGGTAGCGCAAACCTTGCTAGCAGTTATTTGTCCAAGCCTCTGATTAATGCGGGCGATGGGGCTGGCGAGCACCCGACACAAGCGTTGCTGGACCTTTACACCATTTTGCGCGAACAGGGCGGCAGTCTCAACGGGTTGAACATTACTTTGCTGGGTGATCTTAAATACGGCCGCACGACTCATTCCTTAGCAAAGCTTCTCTCACTTTTCCCTGTGACATTAAACTACGTTGCTGTTCATGAATTGCAGATGCCTGACCACGTGGTGGATCATGTTGCAATGAATCCTAAAGTGGTGCAGAATACTTTTGATTCTCTCGAGGAAGTTCTCACTACGACAGATATTTTGTATGTGACCCGAGTTCAAAAAGAGCGATTCGCCACAGAACAAGAATACGAAGATGTTAAGAATCGTTTTATTGTTACGACAAAAGTAGTTGAAAGACTCAAGTGCACATGTTCCATCATGCATCCTCTTCCAAGGGTCAATGAGATATCCGAAGAAGTAGATACATTTCCAAATGCGGCCTATTTCAGACAAATGGAGAATGGGATGTATGTTCGGATGGCTTTACTGGCCAAAATATTAGGTGTCTTATAATAAAATAGCACTTTGAATTCATGATGATTTTTGAAATATATTAGGTGTAAATAGTTGTTCACACTTTGAATTCACGATGTTTTTAGCAAATCCGGGTATTTTGAAATGAGCGTCATTTTAAGTTTTAACGAAAAGGTTTTTCATTTCGAGTTTCCGCCAATAAGATTTGATGATGTCGCGCTTCTACTCTCTTTAAATGTTTCTCCGATAAATTGTCGTAGCAATACGGACAATAAATACCTTCCTTATACTTCTCTTCCTCCTTATCTTGAGGTGCCAAGGGATGTCTGCATCCAGGACAACTATCGTAATTGCCCCGTTGAAGGCTGTGATTCACAGATATTCTCTGGTCAAATACATAACACTCGCCTTCCCATAGAGAATCGGCCTTAGGAATCTCCTCCAAGTACTTTAATATGCCACCTTTCAAATGATATACATTATTGAACCCGCGGTGTTTCAAATAAGAAGTTGATTTCTCGCAACGGATACCACCAGTGCAAAACATTGCAATCTTCTTGCTAGGGTCGAGGTTCATTAAATGCTGTTCAGTGAATTCAGGGAACTCTCTGAAGGTTTCAGTTTTCGGATCCACCGAGTTTTTAAAAGTGCCCAGATCAACTTCATATTTGTTTCTTGTGTCTATAAGCAAGACATCTGGGTCTGAAATGAGGCTATTCCAGTCTTTAGGCTCAACATAGTTCCCCACCACACTGGTCGGATCCACTCCCTCAACCCCCAAGGTGACAATCTCTTTCTTCAGTCTCACTCTCATTCGTGCAAACGGCTCAACTATGTAAAGAGACTCCTTGTGATCTATATCTTTCAATCTCGTGTCGCTCTTAAGACGTGCTAGCAATGCATCAATGGATTCCCGACTGCCTGCGACTGTACCATTGATTCCTTCTGCTGCCAGTAGCAATGTCCCTTTAATATCGTACTGACCGCAAAACGATTGCAACGGCTCTCGCATTGCCTCGTAGTCCTCTAGCCTTGCAAATTTGTACAGTGCAGCCACAACAGTAGGTGTTTCCAACTTCGAAGTAGACAGGTTCCCTTCATTGCTTTCATCCATCATTGACTCAATGAAGGCTAGTGTCGATGGTTTAAGCACTTCCCGTGAAGTTGAAAGACTCTTAGTATTAATATTTCGTAAAGCTGTATTGGAGATCTTTGCCAACATGCACTGCAACTAATCAACCAACACAATTTCAATTTTCGACCACTAATTTTTTCCAGGAATTATTTTGAATTCAAAAACTGAAACATTTTACTCGATAATGATTCGCTTTACGTGAAGTGAACCATTACGAGCGTCTGCTGATTATGATGAGTGATCGTATAGACCTTGTTAGTATTTGCTTTTCGTTGCTCCGCGACGTTTAGGCTTGTTCCCCCTAATACCTAATCAACGAAAGAATATGACTAAACGCGTTGTTCTATTTCTCTTCTGTATATTTATAAAAGAATATTCTAAAATTAATTAATCGAAAAAGGAATGAAGAAAATCATCCATGTCTTGGACAACTGTTTCATCATTGTGTTCGGTAACCCAAACATTTAGTTTATCTTGTATGCTTTCACTTAAGAAATCACCATCAGTCTCCTCGAAATCGGAGCTCCAAAGCATTCTAGAAAATCCCGCTGAACCTGCAAGCTTGACGAGTTCGTTTGGATTTTCGTTGATTGATTCAGGATTAACTTCGAAATTACACTCGAAGAACGGGTTCTTTGTCGATTTATCCGTTGGTGAAATGCACGATGGAAACCTCTCATCCTCAAACTCCAAAAGAGTGGCAAAGTTGTTTGATAAACGGCGCTGTTTTTTGTGAGGGCGAGACATCAAGGGAGGAAAGGTGAAATCCTCTTCGTTCAAATGCAACTTGGTCGCCCTTGGAGAAGGATGCTCTGGAACATTCTTAGGTTTCTTTATAGAAACTCTGCTTTTTCCGCTGATACTTCCATCTTCGCTGGTTGAATCAAAGGTCTCACCGAGCTTCTCTATCTCAGTCTCGGAAATCAATTTAGTAGGGTCGGATTTGAACAATTCGAGTGCGGCAACAAGCCGTTCAGATATATATAAATTAGCTGTCCGGCGTTGATTCTTATCTTTGGCTGTGAGATTTAAATCATTGTACACAGTGCCTTGAAGCTTATGGTAGTATATCAGCGCGGCTCGTGCATCATCGGCGTTGCTTGTGTCAAATTCATAACTGCGTTCCTTGATAAGCTTATCTATTTGCTTCAGGGAGCGATAGTAGTAATCACGGATCTGAGCAGACGTCTTGTGCGTCAGCAGCTCGGCTATGTAATCTAGATCCACTTGGCGTTTCTTTCGAAGTGGAGATGGTGCTTCAGCATTCGAGATTCGGTTCTTTGCACAGGTCATCAATGCTGCGCATACAAGGTCTCTATCTTCAACTGACCATGCACAATACTTGCGCGAAGTACTTGGTTCTATAGTGGCAACTTTCATAGTACTTGTTTTCGTAGTATAGTTTAGTAAGTATGTAACTCGTTAGGAAGGAAGGAAATGAATGGATTGTGTGGGTTAGATGCTACAGGTGCATCCAAGTATATTATAGACTTGGTGGCCTCTAGGTGCTAGTCAATTAGAATATTGCACTATCTATGCTAACATCATTCCTAGCCGTACATCGTAAAAAAAAATAGACTTAGTCTATTCACTAACAATCTTGTAGTAGTGAAATGTGTGTAACAATAAAACAGGAAAGACCACGACTGTATCGTTGTAATATGAAGTCGACTTATTGATTCAATTTGCCCTTGTAAAATCCATGGGTGAATGAATCCATCAACGATAAAATCTGATAAATCGTCACGTGTCAATTTGTGTCCGATTTTCTAGGATTTCTTTTTTTGGCAGGAAACTCCTGGAAATTTGAAATGGATTTCCATGTAACACGTGCACACGATTTGCAACGAACTGTTCACTCACCCGGCACCGTGTTTCATAACAGACAAAACCTGAAAAATCCTCTGGGTCCGCTTTTTGATTTAAAGTCGCCTAGAAAATCACCGAATATTTTTGAAAATTAATTTTGATTAATTGGTCCACTTTGAAATTTTGAACTTCAACCAAAGTAGAGGGATTAGATAACATGAGCAATGCCCGTGTAACATGTGTCCATTTGTTTTACAGTTTGTATTGGAGTGGATCTCTCGCAATTCTAAACAACGACAACGAAAGTCACCTTCCTGAATTTTCGAGCGAGGGGACTTCATTTATATCTCAACACTCCAAACGAAATTGTAACGGAGATCACCCGCTACTGAATTGATTCATTGGAATATCACTATACTTTCAAATAAATTAAAAACAATCGATTTTTGTTGTTTTTAAAACAAAGCTCCAATCAGGAATATGGTCTTATATATTTAATAGCTAACGAAGAGCCGTCAAAATATCCATTTTGGAGACGAATTTCAGAATGTTTTCGTGGCCCTCGATTTTTGATATCTCCTCAAAGTGTCTCACAATAGGTACAGTCAAGTTCGAATGGCTGATGATACTGTGTAACATGCTGGACAAAAGAGGCTCTCCAAACCCTGTAAGGTCGCAATGCATTACTGAAGTCGAAGGGGTTCTCCCTATTATATCAAGACACATATTCCGCAAACTGCTCGGACTATATAGCACCTCGTTTGACTTCATTCTACTGCCTTCATTGGAAAGCGAATCTTTCAAATCTTGCATCTTGAACATAGTATCGTAAACGAATCACCATTAGCAATTCACAGACTCGGATACAAATGAATGGATATACGTTCTTGTCGAATGCACCGAAGCTGTGTAAGGTAGTCAAAGAACAAAAAGAAGCAAGTAGACACTAACTAATCTGGCACATCTATTGATAGGATGATGTCCCGTAGTTGCCGTCACGTCACTAACGTAGCTCTATTATCATTTCGACAATCGTCACCATCTTTATGGAGCGCTCGATTGTTGAGTAGTTCCACTGAACCCAAGGTTATATATGAGAACCACGACTCTAAAAAAGTGCGGTTGTTTTCTATAGTTGCGGTTGCACAAAGTGTGTATTGGACTGTTTTGAACGTCGATCAATTCTTGCTTCCTCAGATGTCAATAGATAAAGCTGCACTTGGTATTGAATCTTCGCTCATTGCTAATTTCGTGACATCGCCTATTTGGTGTGTTGTTGGAGGTGTATGTTCCGTAGCTGGCATCGTCTTTGTTAGAACATATGCGAAATCCTATGTGTCCAAAATAACTTTAACGGATTCTACAACTATCAATGTGCATGCTCATACTACTTTTGGGGCAGTCGCGCCTTCCATTAGTTACAAAATATCATGTATTAAAGTGATCAAGCCCAGCGACGATACGATATCCTTTCAAGTTCCTGATCGTAAATCCATGATGATTATTGATAGAAAAGGCAAATTTACAAGCCCGTATCCTAAATTTGTGGATGGTGTAGCGATGGAACCAGAATCGAGTCTCAGTTTTTCTGAGGTTGACTCGCCGCCGGAAAGAGCAGTCCTTGGTGCTCTAGGTGCTTCTTGGGTGCCTCCATCATTTCGAACAAATAATAGATTAGATGATATTGACCCAACTTCCCCAAATGCGTATCAAAAGCTTCGAAATGCTCGCCGCAAGATTTAAAATAAGTTATTACCGAATTTTTTTGAATTTTTTTTGTGCCTGCTGAGATAGACCCATGCATTCATTCCACTTATTATATTTCCTATGTGAAACTATAGTATTTTGAAGAAATTTCAAGCCATTAGCTCCCACAAACCAACGCTAGCTTTGTTGTCGTAATAAAGATCATGGGCCAGGAAGCCTCCCATACCCCTATAACAGATGCAGAGGACCTTCTGAAGAAACAAAGAGACGACAAGAGGTACTCCATGGAAGTCTCACGAAGTGCCAAACTGATACGCACGAAAACGAAGATGATCCATATGCGAGCTGGTACGGAAGATGTTTGTCGTCAGATACAAAGTACTTGGATTGATGAGCGTGAAAGGCTGGTACATACCTGGCACAAGCTGACAGACCCAGCGAAGCGAGCACTAATAGCAGATATAAGAGAGAAGGTGGTTAGTCGAGGAAGGATTCTCTACGGCGTGATTGCCCCAAAAGGAACTTCAACCCACAAAAAGTATAGAGTTGTACGAAAACTGGTTGAAAAGACGAGTTCTGAATTGTTTGACACTAGCATTGTTTATGATGACCTCGCATTGCCTCTGCTTTTGGACGATATTTTAAAACATGGTGGAGGCGGAGAAGTGATTCCTATTGGCTTGCAGATGGAAGTGGAGAACGCAATTGGGGATACAGAAGAAGTAGAGCAATTGCTTCAAAAGGCGTTAAATACTGGAGGTAATGAGTCTACAGATTCTATGAATTCACACGATAGCAAGGAAAATAACGATCGACGAAGTGGTTCTGTAAACTCGATGGCAGCAAATCGATCCATAAATTCAATTCACAGCGGATTCTATCCCTCCGGTCATAGCACAGCGAAGATGAGGCCTGGACCTTCTCGAACCATCCAAGATTTGACGTCTTCCATGGTTCCCTTCCAAGGTTTGCCCAAGCCGCTTCATGTAGAACTTGTGCTGAATCTCCTCGTGGAGTTTCGCAATGCATTTTTGGTCCATTTTGCTATTCTTGTATTCAGCGAATTGTTTGATGACCAGAGTAAAGTGCAACACAAGTATGAATATACGAGCGATAGTGAAACAGATATTGGAGCTGTCACCGATATCGAAGACGAATCAGACGGATCCGATCCTCTGTATTCTTAAACACCTCGAAGCCGATTTGAATCTGCCTTCTTAATAATATACCATATATAAATCTAACAAAAAGAAAAGAAAAACATATGTGTTGGTTAATGGTTATCCAGCGAAATATAAGACTTATGAGTGTATATTCAAGTGATCCTCAGCATTCTGCACTGCATTACACCATGTAGAGATATAGCAACCTAGAATATTTCGTCTATTTCCGGAAAAAGATATTGCTTTTCATGGTGATCCCAGATAGATCATTTCCATTGGTTTCTTTTTTAATATGGCACAGGCGAACTAAAATTCGCTGTCGAGATTTCCTAAGCTGAATTCTTGAGAAATCATGTTACTAGCGAGCTGTTTTATTCTGTTTTTGTTCCCGGTGAAAGTTGTCACTACCAGGTATGCATAGTTGTTAACAAACTTCGTATGCATAAGTGAAGCAATCCCTTCAGAATAATTTCCCCTTTGTTTGGACCCTAATAATAAATATTAGTTAACATGCATGGTCGGGGTCTAAAGAAACTTGAGATGCAGAATGAAATAATATTTTTCAAAACGTAGTTATTCATATTTTCACATACTTGGACGATTTTCCGAGTTTGCTGGATATCGTATCTTGAAGCAAGCGACTCGACACAGTTTGGGAACGCTTCTTGAATTTTTTTTTGGTTGGTTGTCTTTTAATTACAGATTCAGAGAGTTGCGAATCAGTCTTTGTATACAATCGTCCTTCTTTGTTGAAAAACGCCGAAGTTGTATTTAGGCGATTCCCGGCAGTCTTGGAATGGGTCGATTTAAAATTTGGCTTGGCATC
>Ga0105055_10003116_pt1 | contig 25381 bp, 24 predicted proteins | sample BON03_FD_78090 | JGI IMG/M metagenome (GOLD analysis project Ga0105055, IMG submission 78090) | Freshwater microbial communities from Lake Bonney liftoff mats and glacier meltwater in Antarctica - BON-03 | ecosystem: Environmental > Aquatic > Freshwater > Ice > Glacier meltwater | place: Lake...
GCTAAGGGATTGTGAATAGAGCCTGGAATAGCAAATACTTCTCTACCCTGTTCTAAAGCCATTCGTGCTGTAATTAATGATCCACTTTGCAGCGCAGCCTCAACGACCAGAGTCCCCAAAGATAGACCGCTAATAATTCGATTCCGTCGCGGAAAATTTTCCGCGCGTGGCGCCGTTCCCAAAGCAAATTCAGATACAATGGCACCAGCTGAAGCTATATCGTGAGCCAGATCCCTGTGTTTCGCAGGATAAACACGATCTAAGCCCGTGCCAATAACGGCAATTGTTTTACCTTGTCCGGCCAAAGCACCTTGATGCGCGGCCGCATCAATCCCCATTGCCAGACCACTAGTGACCGTCAGACCTACCTGTGCCATATAACGAGCAAATTCGAACGCGGTATCTCGTCCTGATGCCGAGGGATTGCGGCTACCTACCACCGCAATCTGCCATTGGGACACTAAGTCCACATCACCTTGAACAAATAATAAACTAGGAGGGTCAGCAATCTGTTTAAGCAATTCTGGATAGCGCGAATCTTGTAAAGTAATAATGTGGCGATCAGGCTCAGCGAACCAAACTAAGTCTTGCTCGATCTGATTCCAGTCCGGCTTAAGCAAGGCACTCCGAGTTCGGGCAGAAATATTTTCTGCTGTATTAGGTTTAATAAACACCGCTTCAGGGTCGGCAAACTGCGTAAGTAGACGAGCAAATGTTACGGGCCCAATACCAGGAGTACGGTGTAGCGCCAGCCAACATGCCAAGAGGCGTTGCTCATTAGAAAACCTATTCAGCTTAAGCGTCCTCGGTCTAAGCTATAATGACAGAATGGATTGTGATAGCGAGTCAAGGCATGACTCGCATTATTATCGACTGAAACATGCTTTATTCTATTGCACTCACTTTGTCATTCAAATGAATAGGAAGACTGGCTTTCATTACAAGTGCATAACTTACTTTTTCAAATACTTTAAAAACCATAGCGATACCTGCTGATTCATCAGGCAAGGTAATCCTGTCATGTTTATCCGCCGTAACAGCATCACTCACAGTTTGACCCGCTCGCATAACAGCTAACACATGGCCTACTTGTATAGCTTCTCTTGTACCACGGTTTAAGACGACTATTTGATATTGTCCGACTTGTGAAACGCCATCAAATACTGAAATAATACGACCATTAACGGCTTGGTCTGGTGAGTGAGGGAAAAAGCTCATTTCATTTCCGCCATCATCAACCGGCAACAATCTATCTCCAGTTAACACTTCACGGTTGGTGTTACGTAACATTACTGTAGAAATATCGCTTGCTGTTTCTAGCATCGCATCAGCGGTATAAATAGCTTCATAACCTAACACTTCAGCCGTTTCAGGGTCGGTGTAGACCTTACCGCCACGAAAGACACTAAATTGTTCAATTTCGTCGTTTTCAATGCCACGCACATAGGCTCTATCGCCTGCGCCTAAAATCAAACGCTCATCAGTACTAGCAACAATATAAGGTGCGTTATTTAAGGTTTCCTCGCCGACAACAAGCGGTTTAGATAAAAATGCCGCGATTGCTGAGCGAGGAATAGTTGAAATGGCATTTTCTAATTTTATTTCCCTTACCTCTGGTGATAATTTGTAGGCTGTTAAGCCACGCGTTAAGGTCAACACCGGCTGGCCATTAATGTAGCTTAGCGAAATCAAATCGCCAGGATAGATTAAATGCGGATTATTAATTTGTGGATTGACCTGCCAGATTTCTGGCCACTGCCAAGGGTATTGTAAAAATTTAGCTGAAATATCCCATAAGGTATCGCCCTTAACAACCCCGTAATTTTGTGGGTGAGTGGCATTCAATACCACATCCTTTGCAAACAAAGGCATGCTGAACAATACAAACAACACACTTAAATAGAAGTTGCGACACATCAAAATATCCTCATGGATAACTAAAACATTGTCTTAAATCCTAACAAACACAGACAATATTAAAATCATAGTGTGTTATATGCGCGAAGAGGAATCAAGCTTCATGGCTAAATTGATCTAAATCGAAGATATTATTGTTAAAACTTAATACGATTTACAGTTATAAGTTCATTTATTTGACAGCTAGCGCTTGGCTTAATAGCCTTCTTGGTATAGAGTTGCCTACACAATGATCTATATCTCACTTCGAGGTTATATTTAGGAGAAAACCATGAAAAATCTCGTTTTACCATTAATTGCTATAACTGCGCTGTTTAGTGCAAATGCGACTTTTGCAGCGGGCGATATTGCTGCAGGAAAAGTCAAGTCAGCAATATGCGCAACCTGTCATGGTTCAAATGGTATCGCCATTGCTCCTATGTATCCAAATCTTGCAGGTCAAAATGAAGCTTACTTAATTTCGGCTTTACAGGGTTACCGCAGCAAGGAGCGTAATGGTGGCATGGCGGCGATTATGCAAATGCAGGCTGCTAATTTATCAGATGCTGATATTGAAAACGTAGCGGCTTATTTTTCCAGCTTAAAATAGCGCTAATGAGTCATCTTGATGCAACAGGTAATCAACTACGGTATATCGAAAGAAATATACTTAGTTCTGTTGCATCATCCTACACGCTGTTTTTTATGACAATCTTGCTACAAAAATGCTTCAAACAAGAATCTCAACTTGAAATATTTCTCTTCCCCCCTCAGTCAGTTACAATAAGTCCTGTATAGGATAAGTATTTTTCGTCAGAGTATGGCGAAAAGATAACTCTTTCAAAGAGTCTCGTAATAGTTATCCGCTTAAGATGGCCTATTTCGGTCAGTTTTATAATCTTTTAGGTTTATTTATGGCGCTACTTGAAATCCTTCATTTCCCCGATCCTCGATTACGTAAAAAAGCGACCGCGGTCACCGAAATAACAGCTAAAATCCGTAAGCTAGCGGATGATATGCTAGAAACAATGTATGACGCTCCTGGGGTTGGCTTGGCCGCTAACCAAGTCAATGTGCAAAAACGTCTTATTGTTATCGATGTATCAGAAGACAAAACATCACCCTTAGTCCTCATCAACCCCGAAATCATCAATAAACAAGGTGAACGTGAACACGAAGAAGGCTGCCTATCTGTTCCAGAGGCTTATGAATTAGTTACACGAGCTGACATAGTGCGCGTTAAAGCGCTTAACCTTGATGGTACAGCCTTTGAGCTAGATGCAGACGAATTATTAGCCACCTGTATTCAGCATGAAATTGATCATTTGGATGGCAAGTTATTTGTTGATTACATTAGTAATTTAAAACGACAACGTATTAAAAAACGCTTAGAAAAACAATTTAAACAACAACGCTAGGATAACGATGCGCATCATTTTTGCTGGAACCCCTGACTTTGCAGCAGAAACACTCAAAGCCTTATTGACCACTGATCATGACGTTTGTGTTGTTTACACTCAGCCAGATCGCCCTTCAGGTCGCGGCCGAAAATTGACTGCTAGCCCAGTAAAACAACTAGCTCTCGAACACGGAATTCCTGTCGAGCAACCGCTGAACTTCAAACAAGATGAAGCAAAACAAATCTTAGTTGATTATCACGCTGACCTTATGATCGTCGTTGCTTATGGATTATTGTTGCCGCAAGCCGTACTCGATACTCCTTCCTTGGGCTGTATCAATGTTCACGCCTCTTTACTGCCACGCTGGCGTGGCGCAGCGCCCATTCAACGAGCAATTCTTGCAGGCGATACTGAAACCGGCATTTGTATTATGCAAATGGAAGCAGGTTTAGATACCGGACCAGTATTATCCCGAGCAAGCTGCCAAATCACACCTAATGACACAACGCAAACATTGCATGATCGACTAGCTATCTTAGGCGCTGATACACTATTAGCCTCACTACCTAATATCATCGCACTTCAAAATAAAGCTGAACGCCAACAAGATGCTTTGACCTGTTATGCAGCCAAACTGCTAAAACAAGAAGCTGAAATTGATTGGCAACAAGCTGCTTGCCAGATTGTTCGTCAGACACAGGCCTTTAACCCCTGGCCTGTGGCACAAACGATCTGGCAAGATCAGGTATTTAGAATTTGGTCGGCAACGCTTGTTGATGAGAAAAGCGCGATGGCTACTTCAGGTGAAATTATTGCCGTAAACAAAGACAGCATTGATGTTGCAACGGGAGATGGCATATTGCGCCTAAAGCAAATTCAACTTCCGGGAAAGCGCGCCATGCCCGTTGCCGATTTTCTGAATGCAAATACGATAAAGGCCGGTGAACATTTTGGCTAAACCTCAAAAACACACCGCTCGTGCCAGCGCTGCCCGCGTAATAGCGGAAGTTATCCAGGAAAAACATTCGCTTAATGGTGTATTAACGGCAGCCTTGACTTCAATGCCGGACAATGAACGTAGCTTATGCCAACAACTTTGTTATGGCGTCATCCGCTGGCAGCCACAATTAGAAGCGATCAGCCAAAGCTTGCTCACCAAATCATTACGTGCCAAAGATGCTGATATTGCTGCACTTTTGCTATGTGGCTTATATCAGCTGCGTGATATGCGTGTCCCCTCACATGCTGCGATCTCAGAAACAGTAAATGCCTGCAAAACACTGGGCAAACCTTGGGCGACCGGATTAGTTAATGCTTCGTTGCGAAATTATCAGCGCCAGCATGATGAAATTGAAGTTAAAATCCTACAACAAGAATCAGCTCAATATGCCCATCCCGATTGGCTAATTCAGCGCTTTAAACAAGATTGGCCAGAACAATGGCCAGCCATTTTGACCGCCAATAACCAGCATCCACCTATGATGTTGCGTGTCAATACCCGACATGGGTCTCGTCAAGATTATTTAGCGAGACTGGCTCAAGCAGACATTAATGCCACTGCCATTGAATTCTGCTCCGATGGCATATTATTAGATTCGCCCTGTGATGTATTTCAATTACCGGGATTTGCTGAGGGTGATGCCTCCGTCCAAGATGGCGCAGCACAATTAGTCGCTCAATTACTCGATTTAAAACCTGATCTACGGATCCTCGATGCCTGTGCTGCACCGGGTGGTAAGACCTGCCATATATTGGAACAGTTTCCTGAGAATCACATGGTCGCACTCGATATTGACCCACGTCGATTGCTACAAATCAAACAAAATACCGACCGTCTCAAGCTTAACGCTAAATTAATTGCAGCAGATGCCGTTGATGTAGAGAACTGGTGGGATAACCAACTATTTGATCGAATTTTAATCGATGCACCCTGTTCTGGAACCGGCGTAATTCGACGACACCCTGATATCAAACTACTCCGCCGACCAAGTGACATCAACACGCTTGCCAATCAACAGCAGCAATTGCTCAATAAATTATGGCCGCTGCTTAAACCTGATGGCGTATTGATCTATACCACTTGTTCAGCACTCAAACAAGAAAATGAACAACAAATAGCATCTTTTTTACAACAACATCCCGAAGCGCAGGAAAATGCACTCTCACCAGCCCCTGCAGAACGTCGCTCAGTTGGTTATCAACGTTTACCAGGTGATAATATCTTAGACGGTTTTTATTATGCCAGCCTCAGTCATCGCTAAGTTTTATGGGTTACTTACACTACTGTTCTTGCTGAGCAGTATGAGTGCTGTTCGGGCAACCACATTTGACATACCTGCTGCCCACATCACGAAAATTGGTAACGGCCACGTACTCAATGCCATAATTAATTATCCACTCACCCCACGCGTGATTGAGGCGCTAGATAACGGCATACCTATCGTTTTTTTTCAAGAATTTAAACTCCTCGATATTACCCCCCTGTTGGGAGAATATTGGCAGTGGGAAGAAACATTATGGCGGACTAAAATCCGCTATGAGCTGCGTTACCATGCTTTAGCCCAACAATATGTTTTACAAGACATCGCCACGGGCAAAGAACGTTACTTCCCATCTCTTGAAGGCGCGTTACATGGCTTAGGTAAAATCCAAAACTTCAGCTTGCCCCCCGAATACCTAATAAATACTAAGCATCTGACATTCGTACTTCGAAGCGGCATTGATTTATATGCATTACCGACACCGATGCGCCCCGGCGCAATCATTTCCAGCAAATGGCATCTCACCAGCCCTTGGACACCAGTACAATGGCATTAGACTTTCTCAAACGTTTTAGCTCTGGCAGTGCGCCTTATTTTTCACTTGCGGCCTTACTGCTTCCACTGACTTATTTACTCAGCGCCGCCACCCAAGACAGTTCAAGATTTAATGATTTGTTTTTAGTTATTTTTGGGCTTGGTATTGCCACCCTATTGTTGTTAATGGCCATTTTAGGTCGCAGTCTAATTAGACTTTACCGAGATTTCAAAAGTAACCAAGCAGGATCGAGACTAACTGTTCGTCTTGTCAGTTTATTTGTATTACTCGTACTCGTTTCAACGACAGTTGTTTATAGTTTTTCTATGCACTTTTTACATCGAGGCATTAATAGTTGGTTTGATGTCAAAGTTGAACAGGCACTCAATGACTCTCTAGAATTAAGTCGTACCGCATTTGGTATTCGCATGCGAACCCTGCTTAGACAAACACGCATGATGGCGGGTTTGTTAAATGAATTACCAATACAAGATGTTAACCATAACTTACATGAGTTATCAAAGCTCAGTGGTGCGATAGAATTGAGTCTCTGGACAATGGATGGCCAACTGATTACATCAAGCATGGAAAACACCGTAATCTTTATACCCAGCCGCCCCAACGAAACAATTTTTCACCAGCTAGAAACACAAGATGCTTATATATCACTGGATCCTGAACAAGATAACTTACAACTTCGAGCCGCCGTCCTACTACCGCCTAAACAAGGCATAATTCAACAACGTTTTTTACAAGTTATATTTCCAGTTAATGATCGCCTTAGTGAACTAGGTAAAACCGTTCAAGACGCTTATACCGATTACAAAGAGCTCAGTTATCTGAGGAAACCACTGATCAGCGTATTCACACTTACTCTGAGTCTGATTGTTTTACTCACATTACTGGCCTCAATCTGGTTCGCAATTTGGATCTCCCGCCGAATAGTTGAGCCATTACAGGCACTAGCAGCAGGAACACAATCCGTCGCATCAGGTAATTACGATACGCAGCTAGATGTATCCAGCCATGATGAAATCGGTTTCTTGGTTCGTTCATTTAACCAAATGACCCAACGCCTTACCCACGCTCGCAATGCGACAGAACAGAGTCATCGATTATTAGAACAACAAACCAACTATCTCACCACCGTTTTAGGGAGTTTATCCAGTGGCGTCATCACGATTGATAACAAGCTATTTTTGCGCACAGCCAATATCGCAAGTAGCAAAATATTGCACCTTAATCTGCAACAACGATTAGAAAGCACTATCGACAGACTAGCCGCCCAGGCCCCATATTTACTGAGTTTTACTCAGCTTATCGAGCAAAAAGTAGCGCTAGGCGAAAGCTGGCAGCAACAGGTTGAGTTACAAAAGAAAAAAGCGCCGCAAACCTTAATGTGTCGTGGCACACCATTGCCAAATGATACCGGTTGGGTTATTATTTTTGACGATGTCACCACCCTATTACAGGCACAACGTAATGCCGCTTGGGGCGAAGTCGCAAGGCGCTTGGCACATGAAATTAAAAACCCCCTGACCCCGATCCAGCTTTCTGCTGAACGATTACAGCATAAATATTTGCCGATGCTGCCAGCCGATGAATCCAGTACCTTAACTAAACTCACCAATACTATCGTGCAGCAAGTTGAAGCCATGAAAAATATGGTGAACGATTTTTCTGACTATGCGCGCAATCCAGGCTTACAATTACAACTACAGCCTATAGGAAAACTTATCAATGAAGTACTGGCGCTATATCAAAGCAACACAAGTCATCAGTTCATTTTATTAAAAAGTCCAGAAGAAATAATACTTAATATTGATAGTGTTCGCTTCAGACAAATACTGCATAATTTACTTAAAAATGCGATTGAAGCCAGTGAAGATGCTCATTTAGAGGTTGATATAATAATCAGCTATCACACGATGATGCAGGATAATGTTCAGTGGTTTGAAATTAGCATCAGTGATCATGGGCCTGGCATTCCAGCCAATATGGAAAACAAGCTATTTGAACCTTATGCTAGTAATAAAACAAAGGGCACCGGGCTTGGCCTTGCCATCGTTCAAAAGATAGTTGAAGAACATGGTGGTCACGTTTGGGCTGAAAACATCGCGCCAGTAGGAGCGAGTATAATCATTCGATTACCTATGGAGGGTGCCATACAGTGAGTCAAGACAAACCGTTAATTTTGGTTGTTGATGATGAGCCTGATATTCGGGAACTTGTTAAAGATATTCTTGAGGATGAAGGTTACCGTGTTGTTATCGCCGGTAATGGCACTGATGCTCGCGCGGCTTTTTCTACGCTATCGCCCGGTCTAATCTTACTGGATATTTGGATGCCTGATGTTGATGGCATTAGTCTGCTCAAAGAATTTAAACAGCAAGATCCCAATATAACTATCGTGATGATGTCAGGACATGGCACCATTGAAACCGCCGTAGAAGCCACTAGCCTAGGCGCCTATGATTTTATTGAAAAACCACTTTCAATGGCGAAACTACTACGTAGTATCGAACTTGCTCTCGAAAGTAGCCATAAGAAAGCCGCTAGTCGACAACACTATGCACAAGCGCCCGTCGGTAAAAGTGCTCAAATAACACTGTTACGAGAGCAGTCTCAACGCGTTGCACAACATGACATGCCCATACTGTTGCTAGGTGAAGGTGGTACCGGCAAGCATTGTTATGCTCACTACTTACACAGTTTGGGCAAGTTTTCTTCGGGTAAGTTTATTGAAATAACACCCGCTAGTTTTCCAGCAGATAGTTTAAAGCTAACTTCGCTTGCTCATAATAACTGCCTATTTATTAATGATGAATCCCTATTATCAACCGATGCTCAAGCATTACTCTCTCACCTGCTTAATAGCCAAAAACTCGCTGATTGCCAGTTAATTTGTGCAACCCAATATTCTTTAGACATGGCCATTAATAACGGCGCTTTTGCTGAAGGATTGTTATACCAACTCAACAGTATTACCCTTGCCATCCCAACATTGCGTGATCATATCGAAGATATTCCCGAATTGATTCATCACTTTGTCGATGAACAAACTACGGCATCTGAAATGCCCTACCGCCACTTTACGGTTGCCGCACAAAATCGCCTACGTAATCACCCTTGGCAAGGCAATGTGCTTGAACTGAAAAATGTTATCCAACGTTTATTGGTGCTTGGTGAAGCAGATGATATTGATGTCGCCGAAGTGGATCAAACCTTACGTGAGACATCCGAACAACAGACTCAGGCTAACAAGATAAACAGCATTAATTACGACCTACCCCTACGTGAGGCACGAGAGCAATTTGAACGCATTTATTTATTACACAAATTACAAGAAACAGCAGGTAATGTAGCTAAAGCAGCAAAGCTTGCCGGTATGGAACGTACCCATCTATATCGCAAACTTCGCTCTTTAGATATTGATAGTAAACAGATGTAAGGTAGTAACATGAAAATTCTTATTCTAGGTGCCGGACAAGTTGGTGCCTCTGTAGCGGCATCCCTTGTAAGTGAAAATGATGATATTACCGTCGTTGACTCAAACAGTGAATTATTACTAAAATTGCAAGATCATTATGATATTCGAACCATACAAGGCCATGCGTCTCATCCGGATATATTAGCGCAAGCAGGCGCCGCAGATGCTGATCTAATTTTAGCCGTCACCAATAGTGATGAAACAAATATGATCGCCTGCCAAATTTGTCATAGTCTCTATAAAACACCCACTAAAATCGCTAGAATTCGTAGCACAGAATACCTATCCAAGCCCGAACTATTCAGCAATAATGCTATCGCCATTGATATGCTGATCAGCCCAGAGCAAATTGTCACCGATTATATTGAAAGATTGATTAACCACCCAAATGCACTTCAAGTGCTTGATTTTGCTGATGGAAAAGTCCAGCTGGTTGCCATGAAAGCCTTTCACGGTGGACCACTCGTTGGTAGTCCCTTATCGGATTTACGCATCCACATTCCAAAAACGCCAACACGTGTCGCCGCTATATTTAGAAATGGTTATCCAATCATCCCAAAAGCAACCACAGTTATTGAAGCAGATGACGAAGTATTTTTTATTGCTGCCAGCAAAGATATTCATTCCGTAATGAATGAGCTTCGTCGAATGGATAAACCCTACAAACGGATCATGCTTGCCGGTGGCGGCCATATTGGTGAGCGACTCGCCAAAGCCCTCGAAAATGACTATCAGGTCAAAATCATTGAGTCTAATCCCAAACGCGCTGAATACTTATCGGAACAATTGGCAAATACCATCGTTTTATTAGGCGACGTGGCAAATGAAGAATTACTACAAGAAGAAGATATCGATAAAGTCGATTTATTCTGCGCCGTTACCAATGACGATGAAGCGAATATTCTGTCAGCGATGCTAGCTAAACGCTTAGGCGCACGAAAGGTATTATCATTAATTAACCGTGCTGCATACGTTGATTTAATTGAAAGCAGCAGTATTGATATCGCGCTATCGCCCCAACAAGCAACCATTGGTAGTCTGTTGGCTCATATTCGTCGTGGCGACATTGTAGCAGTACACTCTCTACGCCGTGGTGCAGCTGAAGCAATGGAAGCCATTGCTCATGGCGATAAAAACTCATCACTCGTTGTCGGTCGTCGTATTGATGAAATAAAACTGCCGCCAGGTACGACCATTGGCGCCATAGTACGTGGTGATCAGGTAATAATCACCCACCATGACAGCGTGATCGAAGCAGAAGATCATGTCATTTTATTTCTAATCCATAAACGTTATGTCAAAGAAGTTGAGCGTTTATTCCAAGTAGGTTTTACTTTTTTCTAATGCTTATGGAACAATCACTACAACATCATTTCCTTATTGCCATGCCTACTTTGATAGATTCCTTTTTCTATCGTTCGGTTATCTATATTTGTGAACATAATGAAGATGGCGCCATGGGGCTGATCATTAATCGTCCCACGCAAATCATGCTCGATGAACTGTTTACCCATTTAGAGATCGACAATATTTCACCCATAACCCAAACGACTTCCGTCTTATTTGGTGGCCCAGCACAAAAAGAACAAGGTATGATAATTCATGACAATCCTCATCGGTGGGTTAGCACTAAAGCACTTGATGATGAACTGTTCTTAACAACTTCGACTGATATTTTAGAAGTCGTCGGCACACCTGCTGGTCCAAACAACTTCTTGATTACGCTCGGTTATGCTGGCTGGGAAACCGGCCAGCTAGAACAAGAATTAGCCGACAATAGCTGGCTCACCGTGCCGGCAGATAAAGATATCCTATTTAAGACCCCTGCTGATCAACGTTGGTTAGCGGCTGGCAAGTTATTAGGTGTTGATATGAGTCTGATGACACTTTCGATGGGACATGCATGATAGCTCCACCTCGCACACTACTTGGTTTTGACTTTGGGCTCAAAAATATTGGCGTCGCCGTCGGCCAAGAACTCACCGGCACAGCAAGTGGTATAGCTGTTATTAGAGCGCGTGATGGCATTCCGGATTGGAACGACGTCAAAAAAGTCATCGAACAATGGAAACCTCAGTTATTAATTGTCGGCCTGCCATTTAATATGGATGGCAGCGAGCAGGAGATGACGGCAGCATGCCGAAAGTTTGGCAACAGACTCAATGGTCGCTTTCAACTTTCTGTTGAATGGCAAGATGAACGATTAAGTACCTATGAGGCATTGGAACAACTAGGAATTCGTGACAAAATGCAATCCAAACGACGGGGTGACGTTGATCGCATCTCTGCGCAACTTATTCTTCAATCATGGTTGAATCAACAATGACAATTCCGGCAACAAACTCCGATATCCAAACATTGCTTACTGCGATGGCCGATGAAATACGCTATAGCCTAGACGGCAAAAAACCGTTATTAATTGGCATTCACAGTGGCGGCGTTTGGGTAGCCCAACAACTCGCTGCAATATTAGGCGCTGATTTCTTTGATTCCCCCCTCGGCACACTGAATATTGCCTATTATCGTGATGACTTCACTCGTATCGGCATGCATCCGCAAGTTACACCATCAGATCTGCCCTTTGCTGTCGATGACCGACATTTATTATTAGTAGATGATGTTTTATATAGTGGTCGAACTATCCGTGCCGCACTTAATGAAATTTTTGATTATGGTCGACCAGCAAGTGTCACACTTGCTGTACTGATAGAGCGAAATGGTCGCGAGTTGCCGATACAAGCAGACATTATCGGTCAGTCACTTACTATGACTGAGGATGAACACATAAAACTAAGCAATAACAACGGCTTAACATTAACACTGTCGACAGCAAAAGCAGGAGAAAATGATGTCGCATAATCAACTTACGGAGAGCGGTAGGCTACATCATTTTCTCAGTATTGAAGGGCTAAAACGTCCCTTGTTAACAGAAATGATGGATCGCGCAGAGCAGTTTTCTAGCATTTCTCATCAACAAGTAAAAAAAGTACCGCTATTACGCGGCAAAACGATAGTTAATTTATTTTTTGAAAATAGCACCCGAACCCGCACCACTTTCGAACTAGCTGCAAAACGTTTATCTGCAGATGTCATCAGCCTAAATATTAATACCTCATCAGCTTCAAAAGGTGAAAGCCTGCGTGACACACTGCATAACCTAGAAGCAATGCATAGCGATATGTTTGTCGTTCGCCACAACCAAAGTGGTGCTGCCGAGTTTATCGCACAACATGTTGCCCCACATGTCAGCGTAATTAATGCCGGCGATGGCTGCCATGCTCATCCAACTCAAGCTATGCTCGATATGTTTACCATCCGTCGTCACAAACAACATTTTCCTGATCTTCGTGTAGCCATTATTGGCGACATCTTACATTCTCGTGTTGCTCGCTCTCAAATTCAAGCTCTGGCGACACTAGGTGTCGGCGAAATACGCGTTATTGCACCCAAGACATTATTACCCACCGATTGTAAAACCCTAGGTGTACATGTTTATCATGATATGGAGGCTGGATTAAAAGACGTAGACGTAGTTATTACTCTCAGGCTACAGTTAGAAAGAATGCAGGGTGCGTTATTGCCAAGCGCCAGAGAATACTTCCAATGTTATGGCTTAACCGAACGAAAATTAAGCCTCGCAAAACCGGATGCGATCGTCATGCATCCAGGTCCAATTAATCGTGGTGTTGAAATTGCCTCAGCAGTAGCTGATGGCCCACAATCGGTTATATTAGAACAAGTTACCCATGGCATTGCAGTACGAATGGCAATAATGTCAATGACTCTCGGTTCGCAAGCAGAATTCCATGAGGTGACGCCATGAATCTTCACATAAAAAATGGTCGCGTAATTGATCCTGCAAGCCAACTTGATGCCCAGCTAGATATATTTATCCGTGACGGCAAAATTGTCGCGATGAGTAGCCATCTTGATGGCTTCACTGCCGATCAAACGATTGACGCCACGGGCTTAATTGTCTGTCCAGGCTTGGTTGATTTAAATGCCCGTCTAAGAGAGCCGGGGCAAGAACATACCGCAACGATTGAAAGTGAAACACTTGCTGCGGTCGCCGGCGGTATCACTTCACTCTGCGTGCCTCCCGACACGGATCCGGTAATTGATACCCCTGCCGTTGTAGAGTTAATTGAAGATCGCGCTAAAAAGTCAGGTCGAGCGATGGTGTATACCATTGGTGCTTTGACACAAAAATTGCAGGGCGAACTACTGACTGAAATGGCAGCATTAAAAATGGCAGGCTGTATCGGTGTAAGCAATGGTCTATCACCAATTAAAAACAGCCTGATTTTACGTCGAGCGATGGAATATGCCGCGACTTTGGATCTGACTTTATTTATCAATGCCGCTGATCCTTGGCTTCAAAGCAACGGCTGCGTCCATGAAGGAGCTATCAGTACCAGACTAGGGCTCACCGGCATATCAGAAACAACTGAAACCATTGCTGTAGCACGCGATCTTTTATTAATCGAACTAACAGGAGTACGCGCTCACTTTCATAATATTTCATGCGGAAAAACAATACTCCTAATTAAGGATGCACAAAACAAAGGCCTAGCTGTCACTGCTGATGTGAGCGCCCATCACCTTCATCTTAGTGAGCATGATATTGGCAATTACGACACGCTCAGTCACGTCATGCCGCCATTACGTAGCATTCGTGATCGTGAACAATTGCAGCAGGGTCTACGTGACGGCATCATCTCGGCGATTTGCTCCCATCATCAACCACTGGATAATGACGCTAAGCTGGGACCATTTGCAGAAACAACGCCTGGCATTTCAGGTTTAGAAACATTATTAACACTGACCATGAAACTAGTGGATGATGAAGAAATAACGCTCCATCAAGCCATTGCTAGTTTGACATCTCACCCTGCAGACATTCTAGGCATTGATGCTGGGCAATTAAAAATAGGGGCTCAAGCAGACATTTGTATTTTCAACCCGAATATCTACAACGAATGCCAACCGAATAAATTTGTAAGTGCAGGTAAAAATAGTCCATTTTCTGGCTGGTTATTTAATAACAAAGTCAGTCATACAGTGTTTAATGGCAAACTTGTATTTGAGCAGGATAAAATTCGCAGTATTATTGTCTAATGGTCCATTATCCAACATTATAAGAGACTCACCAATGAATATTAAAAAACTAGCAGCATTAATCATAGTATCCAGTTCATTAACACTTAGCGGCTGCGCAAGCAGTTTACAAGGCGACACCTATTCACGCGATGATGCCCGCCAAGTGCAAAACGTACAATACGGTACGGTTGACGCAATACGCATGGTGGTTATTGAAGGCACTAAAACACCCATTGGTACTGCAGCGGGTGCAGTCGTTGGTGGTGTTGCTGGTAGTAGTATCGGTGGTGGAAAAGGTTCAATTATTGCCGGCGTAATAGGTGCTGTTGCAGGCGGCTTAGCAGGCAGTGCGGCCGAAGAAGCGATTACTAAAAAACAAGGTGTTGAATTGGTTATCCGAAAAAATACCGGAGAGTCTATTTCAGTCGTACAACAATACGAACCTAATAATCCATTCCAAGTTGGCGACCGTGTACGTCTAATGACGCTCAATGGTGAAGTTCGAGTAACCCGATAATCTACTTTTTTCGAGAAAATGATATGACTGTTATAAGCAAACTGATTGCAGGCTCAATCGCATTATTTTTGCTATTAACCATCACAGCTTGTTCACCAGAAGTAGGCAGTGACCAATGGTGCGCTGATATGAAAGCAACATCATCGGGCGATTGGTCAGCGAACCAAACGGCAGATTTTGCTAAACACTGCATCTTGAAATAGATTTCATGTCCAACACTAAACTATATGCTCTCGATTTCGATGGTGTTATCTGTGATAGCGCCATCGAAACAGGTATTACGGGCTGGAAAGTAGCCTGCCAACTCTGGCCAGACATGCCGACCGACACACCTCCTGATATGCTTGAAAAATTTCGGCAAGTTAGGCCGGTCATGGAGACCGGCTATGAAGCCATTTTGATCATGCGTAAGCTTTTTGAAGGTATTGCTCCTCGTCTTTTATTAGATCAATTTAAAATTCAGCTTAAAACCATCATCAAGCGAGATGAACTCAGCATCGCCGGCCTTAAACGTCGCTTTGGTGAACAGCGCGATATCTGGGTTCATGACCATCTTGATGAATGGATAATGATGAATCCGCTGTTTGAGGGTATTACTGAAAAACTTCGCCAAATTGATAATCAGCTCACCTACATCATCACCACCAAACAAGAGCGCTTTGTCAGTCAAATACTCAAAGCAAATAACATTATTTTTCCTGCAGAACACATTTATGGTTTGGATCGCGACTTAAGTAAACAACAAATTCTAGCTGATATATCTGCAAGCCACCTCGAACATCACATTGTATTTGTCGAAGATAGGCTGCCCACATTAATCGATGTTATTGCTGATACTCGCTTAGCTAAGGTGCAATTATATTTTGCCGACTGGGGTTACAACACCGAACAAGACAAGCTAGCAGCAAAAGAACAGACAGCAATAAAAACTATCAATCTGGCTGAAATGCTTATTTTGTAAAAAATGTAAGTTAAGGCTATTAAGCTGGTAACTATGTACAACATGTGTTTTTAATGCAGGCACGGCAGAGAGGAGTCTAGCGCTAGGCCTTCCGCCACTTTGATTGCAAGCCCTTTGAGTAAAACGACTATGCCTAATATCATTTTATTAGCAATAACAGCCGCGATATTAATGACCTCGGCATGCACTGAACAAAACCCTCCTATCGAAAAGACTGTAAAACCACATCTCGTTGAAATAATCACTGCACAAAGCCAAAGCTTAACTATCCAACGTGAACGTAACGGTACATTAACGGCGCTACGCGAAATCCAGATTTACAATCAAGAAGAAGGTCAGATTACGTTACTGCCTTTTTATGAAAACGATAAAGTAAAAGAAGGCGATATCGTCGCCAAACTCGATGATCGCTTACTCCAGGCACAATTGGAGCGCACTCAGGCCTTGCGACGTAAAGCAGGACAAAACCTGTTGCGCTTTAAAAATTTGGCCGCCAAAGGCTTAACCCCACAAACTGAGGTTACTCGGGTGGAAACGGAGCTTGCGGTAGCCAAAGCAGATGAACATGCCTTATTAACACGCTTAGATTTCACCGTAATTCGCGCGCCAATATCCGGCATTGTCAGTGAGCGGCTTAGTGAACGAGGTAATATCGCAGAACGTTATACTCATCTATTAACGCTTTCCGACCAAAGCTCACTCATTACTGAAGTCGCAGTATCAGAATTGCTCATTAATAAATTACACGTCGGCGACAAACCAAGACTTTTAATTGATGCATTAGGCGCTATCAATCCACCATTAAATGGCACAATTACTCGCATCTACCCTAATCTTGATCCCTTTACACGTACCGGTACCGTTGAAATCACTCTCTCCCCAGTTCCAACAGGCGCCAGGCCAGGTCAATTGGTTCGCGTTACTCTACAGACTCAACAAGCTAAACGCTTACTAATTCCTTTTACCTCACTTCGACGTTCAACTCAGGGTGATTATGTCTTCACTATTGATAGCGAGCAAAAGGCCCAAATAACGCCGGTAGTCACAGGCTTAAATGTCAATGATCAGATTGAAATTGTCAGCGGTTTAACCAAGGGGGTCGCCGTAGTAGTGCGCGGCTATACCAATCTTCATGCTAACAAAAAAGTCACTGTAGTCAATGTCCAAGCACTAGCACAGCAAACGCCAAATGAATAAAAGCAGCATCGCGGCATGGTCGATTCGTCATCCAATAGGCGTCAGCATGATCGCCTTAACGGTAGTGATCATCGGGCTTTTTACCCTGACACGCTTAGCAATAGATCTATTACCACAAATTATCTATCCTGAGGTTCGTGTCCGTATTATTGATAATGGCGTACCGGCATCAGTATTAGAAGACAGTGTTACTCGGCAATTAGAAGAACAATTGGCAATCACCGAAGACTTAATTGGCATTCAGTCCCATACTGAACGCGGCATAGCAACAGTTGATCTATCATTTGATTATGGCAAAGATATCGATATCGCTTTACGTGATGCCAGTACTCGACTTGATAGGGCTAAACGCTTTTTACCCGACACTATCGATCCACCAACAATTTACAAGTTAGATCCCTCTCAAATTCCGGTAATGGAATTTGTTATTAGCTCAGAATTACGAAGTGATACCGAGCTGCGAAGCTGGGTGGATGATGTGTTTAGCAAATGGTTTATCAATGTGCCGGGTGTTGCATCAGCGGAGGTTGGTGGCGGTCTGATTCGCGAAATTCAGGTTATACCAGATCAACAGCGTTTGGCAGGCATAGGCCTAAGTTACAAAAATATTATTGATGCACTGCAAACCTCAAATAAAGATGAAGCAATGGGCCGATTGCAAATGCCAGCTCATGAAATCACGGGACGCATTAGCGGCCGTCTAAAAGACATTAAGGACATTAAAAATCTTGCCATTGCTCACAATGCCGGCAATACCGTTTATCTAAGCGATGTCGCACAAATCATCGACACCCATGTAGAGGAACGTATAAAGGTACGTGCTGATGGCGTGAGTGGTGTCAAACTATCCATACAAAAACAACCCACCACCAACACTACTGCGGTCGTTGAAGCGGTCAAAGATCGAATTGCTTGGCTCAAAACGCAAAACATTCTGCCGGATGATGTCGTGCTAACCACTGTCAGCGATCAGTCGATATATATTCTGCAATCCCTAAAAAATGCCAGTCTCGCAGCGATTACTGGTGCTTTTTTAGCCATGTCGATGGTCTACCTTTTCCTTGGTAATTTACGCCGCACACTGATTATCGGTAGCGCCATTCCTATTGCCATCATGTTTACCTGTGTCTTAATGGGACTAGGCGGATTAACGCTTAATATTATGACCTTAGGCGGTTTAGCACTTGGTGTAGGCATGTTGGTCGACAACACCATTGTGATGTTAGAAAATATATATCGTCATCAACGTGACAATACCGACTCTTTCACTGCAAGCACCGAAGGCGCTAATGAAGTGACCAGCGCCATTATCGCATCGACATCAACTAACCTATCCGCCGTTTTGCCCTTTTTATTTATTGGCGGCCTTACCGGATTATTATTTAGCGAGTTGATCTTTACGATTTCGGCAGCTATTTTTGCATCGATGATTATCGCTATCACCTTAGTGCCCGCCTATGCTGCCAAAGTGACTAACATTAAAACGAACCGAATAAGACAAATCATCGACCATAATGTTGATAGCCTGCAGCGTGCTTACGCCAATACTATTAGTGTCTTATTACAGTTTCGCTGGTTAGTTGTGTTTAGTTTTATTACTGGTTTAGCATTTAGCATTCCCGTTTTCCTAAGTGGCAAACACATTGTTTTGCCAAATTTAGATGACGGCACTATCAGCGTTAGAATATCGGGAGATACCGGGGTGTCATTAGCTGAAATGGATCAAAAAACACAGATTATTGAAACCTTATTTTCCGACCAAGCAGAAACGGAGACCGTCTATACATTAGTCGGTGGCTCAGTTTATGGACGATCTCAGCGAGAAACTCCAAGTCAAGCGAGTATTACCGTACAATTAAAACCTCTGTCAGAACGACTCATTAGTAGTGGCGAATGGATTAAACGGATGGATAAACTCATTGCCAAACAACAACTAGCAGGCTTTGAAGTACGTATGTCACAACGTGGTATTCGCGGTATTCGAACCAACAAAGGTGACGAGGACATTAGCTTGCGTATACAAGGCGCTAATGACGCTCAGCTTAAATTACTCGCAGATAGTATTGCTGAAAAAATGCGGCTAATCCCCGGTATTAATAACGTAACGCACTCCGCCGAAGGTGAACAGTTCGAGTTGGCGATGACCTTAGACCGCGAACGCGCGGCGAGCTTAGGTGTTAACTTACAAGATATAAAACAAGCGACCCAAATTGCATTACAAGGTGTCGTTGTCAGTGATTATCTCGATAATGACAAAAGCTATGATATTCGGCTTCGCCTGCCTCAAACCGAGATAAGCAGCCCTCAAGACATGGAATCGATCTTATTATTTCCAGCCAAAGATAATACGGCAGCGATTTATCTAGGAACCGTCGCTAATATTGAATTACTCAAATCACCCATTAGTATCTTGCGTGATAATCAAATGCGAATTGTAGAGATCACTGCTTCACTTAGTGATGGCACGACATTGGGTGAAGTATTAAATTCACTTAGCCAACTTCGTTCACAAATAACACTGCCTAAAGGTTACACCCTTTACGATGGCGGTTCACAAAAAGCACTACAAGATCAGCAACGATTAACCGAGCGGCTATTACTGCTTGCACTGTTTTTAGTCTTTGTAGTCATGGCCGTTCAATATGAATCCTTACTCAACCCTTTGATTATCATTCTCAGCGTACCGTTTTCTGCCATAGGGATTGCCTTAGCGATTGAGGTATTAGCACTTCCGCTATCAATGCCGGTCTGGCTTGGCATGATCATGTTAGTCGGCATCGTGGTCAATAATGCCATATTGCTCGTTGAATATATTGAAATTGAGCGGGAAACTGGAAAAGACATTACCTCATCCATTGTCGCTGCGGCGCGTTTAAGGCTCCGTCCAATATTAATGACCACACTCAGTACCGTTGTCGGTATGATACCGCTGGCACTAGGCTGGGGCGAAGGTGCAGAAATGTTACAACCACTAGCAATCACCGTGGTGTGGGGTTTGAGTTTTTCCATGTTGGTGAGTTTATTGATGGTGCCCGTCATTTACCATATATTGCATTCATTTAAGGCATACAACGGACAAAAAATGCTTAAAACTTAAAATAATCAATTTTAAATATAGAAAATACGCCATTGTACTAACGTTGTTCTCAGTCATAATGGCTGACTCCACCCAACTTATCTTTCCCAATAGCCCAACACAACATCGCTCCTATTCAATCCCTCTCACTGAAACTTTTATCAAAGAGGCTACGAATACTTAGTTCAGAGGAGAACTTTTACCCCAGTATTACGAGCAAATTATTATGAGCACTTCACAATCGCATCAAGAAAAATTTATCAATCCTTATATTACTGCCAAGGGTGAGGAACGGGCATCGGTTAGTCTAAACGCACTTAAAACCTTATGGTTTAATTCAGGGACTTTGTGTAATTTAGCCTGCGTAAATTGTTATATTGAGTCCACACCCCATAATGATGCTCTGGTATATCTGACCCTTGCCGAAGTGACAATCTATCTTGATGAAATTGCCAAAGAAAGTTATTCGACAGAAGAAATAGGCATTACGGGCGGTGAGCCGTTTATGAATCCAGATATTATTCCTATAATGACGCACTGTCTTGACCGAGGGTTTAGTCTTTTAATATTAAGTAATGCTATGCGGCCGATGATGAAATGTAAAAAAGGCTTATTGGAATTAAAACATAAATACGGTGACGCTATGACGATCCGTGTTTCAGTCGATCACTTTAAACCTGAGCTACATGAAGAAGAACGCGGAGCTCGATCATGGCAACCGATGATGCTCGGGCTCAAATGGTTGTCAGATAGTGGATTTAATATCAGTATTGCTGGACGAACGCGTTGGGGAGAAGATGAAATGGCATTGCGAGAAGGTTTTGATGCTTTGTTTAAAAATAATGCGATCACTATCAATGCGCATGAGAAAAGTAAGCTAATATTATTCCCTGAAATGGATGAGAACGTGCCGGTGCCTGAAATCACTACGGCCTGCTGGGATATTCTTAATGTTAAACCCAACAATATGATGTGCGCGTCTTCACGTATGGTGGTTAAGCATAAAGGCGACGACAAGCCATCCGTTATGGCCTGCACGCTATTGGCTTATGATCAACAATTTAATATGGGGAAAAGCTTGAAAGAGGCATCACAATCCGTGCAACTTAATCATCCGCATTGTGCCAAGTTCTGTGTGCTCGGAGCCGGTGCGTGTAGTGCTACGGCATAGTATTTACTCAAGTGCACTTGCAATATAGGACGTTAATCCATTAGTTATTACTAAGTTTTTACTTTTATGGAGACAAATTTTCAACTTCTAGCTAGATGAGTCTTATCGCTTCAACAGTTTGCCTAATTATGGTGCGTTATAGTGGTTATAGAATTTGATAGCTTTGTTTTCAGCATCCCGTCCAAAGATAAACATGCTTATATGTCCCCACAAAGGATGTAGGTATAACTCGGCCGGCACACCGGCTTTACGCAATGCATTGTAGTAATTAATTGATTGTTCTTTTTCAACTAATTGATCGAGTTTGCCATGGTATAAAAACACCGGCGGATCATCTGACGAAATATGATTAATTGGTGAGGCCTCTTTATAAAGCGCTGGATTTTCGTTGGGCTTAGCTCCCAGAAAAGGCACAATAATCGGACTATTGCTGTAGACACTCAGATCGGCTGGCGTACCTTCAGCAACAACAGAGCGAATTTTTGGTAAGGGTGGTGAAAACTTCGTTGTTTGAGCTTCACCTGGCGTTACGCTGGCCACTTGTGTCACCAAATGTGCCCCCGAAGAAAACCCCCAAGCGTTAACTCTATTTAAATCAAGATTATATTTCGCAGCATTATTTTGTAGCCAAAGTAGTGCCATTTGTAAATCTTTGACCGGTGCTGGATAAATAAACTGAGGTACTAGACGATATTCAATATTAAAAACAGCATAGCCATGTTCTGCTAATTTTCCTGAAATAAAGTTCATATCACTACGATCACGATTTGACCATCCACCGCCATGTACCATTAACACTGTTGGCCAAGCATTTACATTGGCGGGTAAATTTTGGGGTAAATAAAGATCCGCTGCCAGCGCCTTAGGCCAACCTTCTGGTGTATAAATAATGTCTTTGATAGTATCAAAATGCGGGTCCTTAACACCTTCATAACTATAGGCAGGATGGTTTTCAGGCGAGTCGATATAGTTTTGTTGGTAGCTTGCACAAGATGAAAGTGCTGTCACTAACACTAACCAAAAAACTATTAGGGAGATTTTTTTATACATAACACGGCCTAATGGTAAAAAATAAGAGATGCATGGAGTATAGCGTGATATTTAGACTGGTTAATTAGACTCGTTATTTAGATTTTAATCCACGCGAGAAGTTTTTTTTGGCTTTATTCATAATAGTTGGCATTTCATTTTCGATATTTTCTATATCAACTTTTGTATCGACTTACCTGCGGCAAGGCATGTTTTAACAGGCGAGAGGGACGGTGTTTTAACAAAAATAGCGATGGCGATACTCATAATTTCATTCTGAAGAGTTTGGCCATCTGCCATTGCCGTAAAACTGTAAGCTTAAGCCAGCCATATTGTTTATATTTACGTTCGCTGGTAGGTAGTTTTGAAGGAATACGATTTAACTTTATGCCCGTGCGTTTAGCTAGTCGAACAAAGATCAGATCTTCACCATAAGCAACATTTTCTAGATAACCACCAATTTTATTAAAGTGACTTTTTGAAATACAAAACCCTTGGTCGCCATAAGGCAATCCAAGTAAACGTGATCGAATATTGGCGCCAAAATAGCTGCTGTCCGTTAAATGGCCTCCGTCATAAGCCAAATCAAAATAATGCAAAACATTGGGATATTTTTTCAATGCTTGTTCAAGAGCAAAAATATTTTCAGCACTAACACGACTATCAGCATGTAAAAACCACAATAAATCATGCCTAGCTTTTGTCGCACCAATGTTTAGGCTTATTACACTGTTAGAGGCAAGTATCGACATAAATAGATGGCTACCAATATCATGAGGACATATGGTAAAAGATGTTTTTAAAAGCTCGCCTAACAACGCTTTGGTTTTTTGCAAAATCTGGTTATAAGTCTCATCAATATTTAAAGACTGTTCCTCCCGCAACGTAAAGCTCAACATTTAACAACATGCTCCTGTATCAGTAGTAATTGATGGAGCACAATCGAACACGCCGTAATGGTTAGAAAAGTCGCCATCGATCCTAAAGTGATCTTTAAAACGTGTTTGTGAGAGCATATTTGCAGTGTTGCCACATACGGGAACTGGCATACCCGTTTTAAATTCATGGTGATCGTCGAGCGTAAAGCTATGCGGCGATCCAATGATTGTGCCTTTGTAATAGGCTACATGACCATAATCTTCACAAATATCTTCTAAATCAACCTTGAAAGCGCGAAGGGTCATCGAATAAAAATCAATCATTCCCGCTTTTTTCTGTACGTCGGGATCATCAAGGGTGAGTTGTCGCTTAGAGGTGATACGAGTATCTGGGATGCCAATAGCAATCATCATACGACGGAAATCTTCGGTATACATGGCGCCACCAAGACATTCTCCGAGAAGAATTTTATCATTCTGTAAGTCTTTTGGAATGCGCCGACCTGAAAAAATATCCGAAAAAAAGAGCTCACCACCAGGTCTCAGAACACGGTAAATCTCACGAAAGACGGCTTCTTTATTGGGTGAAAGATTGATCACACAATTGGAGATGACAATATCCACGCTGTTAGATTTTATGCCTGCCGTTTGTAAATCTTCGATGTAACCTTTTACAAATTCAATATTTGGTTTGTTATAACCGAATTTGTCCATGTGCCAGTCAACATATTGATTAGCGACGGATAGTTGTTCATCCGTCATATCAACACCAATCACACGACCTGTTTCGCCGACCATCTGGCTTAAAATATAGGCATCACGTCCGCTGCCACAACCTAGATCAAGAACGGTGCAACCTTCTGCAGCAAGAGGTAGCGGTGATCCACAACCATAAAACTTGGCTTGAACAGTTTCATGCACGTTTTTAAGCAAAGCTTGCACTTGCTGCGGCGGGGTATCTAAAGGGCAGCATGCGCTGGTTTTTAGATCTTCATTGGTCTGTAAAATCTTGCCATAGTAATCTTTTACATCGTCCAATATTTGCTGTGACAATTTCTATCTCCTTTATGAATTCTAAAATGTGCTGTCTATAATATAGATCAACACTGCAAAAATAACGGCAAAGCACTTAGTAAAACAAGAAATAGATCGATGCTAAAACTCTTTATTCGGTGATGCTAAGGTTTCGATATTGTTAGTAGAAAAGTTACAAGCTTATTGCCACTTCAGGGCAAATCTACCAATGATCATTCCCGCTATGCACATCAAAATGATAGGCACTGCATGCCACACAATAAGATGCACGAGATTATCGTTCTGCTCCATTAACCTCATGAGCAAATAACCAAATGATGTGGCGGATAATGTTGCCATAGTACCTGCCCAGCAGCATTGAATTGTAGCGCCTTTACGCACAATTAAAAATAAGGCAAGGCCTGGCGGCGTACTAAACAGGAGAATATGCCAGAGACAATCAAATTGTCCAAGAGACATCGAGTGAAAAATATTAGCCACATTTATTTCTGCTGATCCGCTCAAAGCGAAAATTGCCCATGCCAAGATAAAACTTAAAGGTACAAACTTAAGTCTCGGCATTTGATAACCATCAGGGCGTGAAAGACAAAGGGCCGCGAAGGTGGAGGATACGCCCAATCCAAAAAGTAAAAGAATTTCGATAAAATAAGAAGGTTCGGAAAGTTTTTCTGCAATGTCGCCGCGTAGACCAAAATAGCCTGATAGCGCCGCGAGAGAGCGTTCAAAATTCTGTGTCAGGGTTAATTTAGATATCGAGCACGCTATCTAAGCGGCCTTCAAAATAAATATCTAACTGAGATAATGCCTGGCTCCAGTTTTGGATCGGCATGGTCCA
>Ga0105055_10003127_pt1 | contig 25317 bp, 20 predicted proteins | sample BON03_FD_78090 | JGI IMG/M metagenome (GOLD analysis project Ga0105055, IMG submission 78090) | Freshwater microbial communities from Lake Bonney liftoff mats and glacier meltwater in Antarctica - BON-03 | ecosystem: Environmental > Aquatic > Freshwater > Ice > Glacier meltwater | place: Lake...
CTGCTGAGGAAAGAAAGCCGGGACGGATCATAGGCATAGCTGAATCGTTCCAAACCCAGCCGTCAAGACGTCAAATTCGGCTTCCGCGAGACTCGGAGTATAACAAAACTGAAACTGCGCTATTTGGCCTTTGAGATATCCAGCAAACCTATCTGACAGCGCAGATGACAAAGACAGCAACAGATGACGACTGACCTTCATGTTGTGCCTGCGCGCTGGGGCCGAGCCGTCCATCTGGCCAAAGGCCCACCATGCACTAGCATTCAAACTGGACCACCCGATGGGGGCACACCAGGCGATGCTAACAGTAAGCGGCCTACCCGTTTAATGGTTGAGCAGACCAAACGCCACGATGTGCTCATAGAGCCTTTCGGTAGACAAACTGCGGGCTTTGCGTTGATTCACGATGTAGTAGGCCCAAGGACTTTCTGTTCTTATGTCGAGAGGCTCTACTAGTATGCCTCGCTGCTTGTAGAGTCCGCAAAGCGATGTCAGCGCGATCGTGGCGCCCACACCGTGTGACGCAAGTTCCAGCGAGACATTTGACGCATTAGTTTTGATGGCGTTATCGTAATTCATTTCCGTGATCTGCATCGCGTTCGCCATGGTTGTCCAATATTCTTGCCGACCGGCCACAATAATCTTCGGGATCGAGGCAATATCGGCCTTACTGCGGATCTGTCTCGCCAGGACGGCATCGCAGACCAACGAAAGCGTCTCGTTCCAGAGTTTCTGTGCGTCTGGCGGAACTTCATCGCTTCGGTTCACCGAAATGATGATGTCTGCGATGTGATCGTCTGGATTTGCCCACACAGTCCCATGGACAACGATCTCGACATCCGGGTGAAGAGTTTTGAACCTGGCGATACAGGCGGGAAGCCAGTTTTCCGCGAGACTCATCGGACAGGAAATGACAACCGAACGGTTCCGTGATGTTGTTGCAATCGCGCCCGTCGCATTGTCGATCTGCGTCAATCCCTGTCTGAGCGTGGGTAGGAAAGCCTCGCCCATCTCTGTCAATTCGATGCTGCGGGCGTTGCGCGTGAAGAGATCGCGTCCGATGTACTTCTCCAAGGCCCGGACATGCATGCTGATTGCCGCTTGCGTATAGCCCAGTTCCTGCGCAGCCTTGGTGAAACTCAGATGACGCGCGGCACATTCGAACGACCGGATGAAGTTGAGGGGTGGTGGTGGCCGATCCATATGAGACGCTCCTGTTTCATGCGTCTGCTACCAAAGCGGCAGCCACGGCGCGAGGCAACAAAAAATTTGTGCATAGAGGCCGAATAATTCGCGTGCGCTGTGGGCCGGGCAAATTACTCTCTCAACGTATGAACAAGAGGGGATTCCGTCGATGAATGCCGTGACAGAAGGATTTGGGCAGGCGGAGGTGGTCGACAAATTCATGCAGTTCGCTGGGCCGGTTCAGGGCATGGATCGGGTGCATCCACTTTACGGCGCAGTTCTTGGCCCGACATCCGATGGAAGTCGGTTTTCGTCGGTGGCAAAACACTCTTGCGATCCGATCTGAGCAGGGGATGGTTTTTCGCCTTCTCAAATATGGCCTCAGCCGCAGCTACCCGGTTACCGGCGACATTCCGGCCACGCCTGATCTGAAGCCCAGCTATGATGTCGTGATCATCGGTGCGGGTGGGCACGGGCTAGCCTGCGCGCATTACCTGTCGAAATACCACGGCATCCGCAATGTGGCGGTTCTGGACAAAGGCTGGCTTGCGGGCGGGAACACGGCGCGGAATACGACGACGATACGATCGAATTACATCACGCCTGAGGGCATCGCATTTTATAAGGAAGGCGTCGCGCTGTATGGTGCGATGTCGCAAGAGCTAGATTTCAACGTCATGTTCTCGCAGCGCGGGCAGCTGACGCTGGCCCATAGCGAGGCGACGCTGCGGTCGTTCCATCTGCGCGCCGAAACCGGCAAGCACATGGGGATAGGCATCGAAGTTGTCGATCAGCAGGGGGTGGCGGCGCTGTGTCCGCATCTGAACATGGATTATGGCGGCGCGCTTGAAGTGCTGGGCGGTCTTTGGCATCCCGATGGCGGCACGGCGAGGCACGATGCCGTGGCCTGGGGTTATGCTGCCCAAGCGGCGCGGCGCGGCGTTGAAATTCACCAGCGCACCGATGTGACCGAAATCGAGGTGGCGCGGGGCCGGGTGCAAGCAGTGGTGACAAATCGCGGCCGGGTCGCGGCGGGTCAGGTGATGATTGCCTGTGGCGGGATGAACTACGACATGGCGCTGAAGGCCGGGATAGAATTGCCGATCCGCTGCTATCCATTGCAGGCAATGGTGACGCAGCCAGTCAAACCCTGGCTGCATACGCTGGTTTCCTCGGTCAGCCTGCACACCTATCTGGTCCAATCCTCGCGCGGTGAGATCGTGATTGGTGGCGGATCGGATCCGTATCAACTGTATTCCACCCGCTCTACGCTGGACATGAAAGAGCATCTGGCCGAGGGCGCGGTTCATCTTTTCCCGTTCCTCAAGAACCTGCGGCTGTTGCGGCAATGGGCGGGGATCACCGACATGACGCCGGATTACAGCCCGATCATGGGGGAAAGCCCGGTTGATGGTCTTTGGCTGGACTGCGGCTGGGGCACCTGGGGGTTCAAGGCGACGCCGGTGGCCGGAAAGCGGATGGCCGAATGTATCGCAAAGGGCCAGGTGCCAGAGATCCTGAAGCCCTTTGCGCTTGACCGGTTCGAGCGGTTTGCGCTGCTGAACGAGATGGGCGCCACGGCGGCGAGTCATTGATATGAAACAGCTTCTTTGCCCCCTGAATGGTCTACGCAACATTGACGAGTTCCAGTATCTCGGCCCAGTGCGAGAGACGCCCGATCCCGACGCGACCTACGATACGGACTGGGCGCGCCATCTGTTCCGGGCAGAGAACCGGCCCGGCGTGATGCTGGAATGGTGGCGCCACCGCCCGTCGAACTACGTTTTTCTGGCCGAGCGCCACACGGTGACCAACACGGTCCTGCGCACATTCGATCCTTCGGCGCGAGAGGCTACAAAGTGAACAGGCTCGCCCCCCCCTTCGGCAGCCGGATCGACCGGACCCGCCCCGTGGCCTTCACCTTTGAGGGGCGGCGCTATGATGGTTTTGAGGGCGATACGATTGCCAGCGCGCTGGCCGCCTCGGGTCAATGGGTGTTGTCGCGGTCGTTCAAGTATCACCGACCGCGCGGCGTGTTCTCGATGGCCGGGGCCGAGGCGAACACGCTGGTTCAGGTTGAGTCCGAGCCGAACCTTGCCGCCGACCTGACACCGATTGCCGAGGGTATGGTCGTTATCGCGCAGAACGTCAGCGGAACGCTGGCGCGAGACCGGGGTGCGATCCTTGACCGGCTTGGCCGTTTCATGCCGGTCGGGTTTTACTACCGGACATTCATGGGGCCAACGCGCAAGGCCTGGTTGAAATGGTGGGAACCGCTGATCCGTGCCAAGGCGGGGTTGGGCGTGGTTGATCTGAAGGCCCGACCGCATGGCTTTGACAAGACCCATCTGCATTGCGACCTGCTGGTGGTCGGCGGCGGCCCTGCGGGGCTTTCGGCCGCGATCGAAGCGGCACGGGCCGGGGCGGATGTGATCCTGTGCGATGAGGCCCCCGCGCTTGGCGGGCGTCTGACTTATGCCCCCGCAGATGGCATGGGTCTGCCGGATCTTGTAGCCGAGGCGCAGAGTCTGCCGTCGCTGCGGATCATGACTTGGACAGCCTGCAATGGCTGGTTTGAGGACAATTGGCTGCCGCTGATCCGGGGCAAGACCCTTTACCGCTGCCGAGCGCAGCAACTGATCATCGCCACGGGCGGAATCGAGCAGCCTTCGGTGTTCCGGGGCAACGACCTTCCCGGCATCATGACCGCGGGCGCGGTCAGCAGATTGATCCGGCATTACGGTGTCCGCCCCGGAACGCGCGCAGTGATCCTTGCCGGCACACCGGACGCCGTTGTCGCAGCGGAAACCCTGATCGAGGCAGGATGCGCCATCGCCGCCTTGGTATTGCCGCGCCCCTTGCCGGGGCAGGAAGCGCGGATTGCGAAACTCCGCGCCACTGGATGTGCGATCCTGAACGGGCATGTCGAAGAAGCGCGCGGCAAGATGCATGTCAGCGAGGTGCGTGCCGGTGACCAGTGGATACGGTGCGATCTGCTGGTAACCTCGGTCGGGCATATGCCTGCCTGGCAGCTTCCTTGCCAGACCGGCGCGCGGCTTCAGTGCGACGATGCGACGGGCCGCATTTCGCTTGAACGGACGGGGGAGGATATCCACCTTGCCGGCTCGGTCGCGGGCCATGCAGGGCTGGCAACTGTGATGGCGGATGGTCGGCGCGCCGCTGCGGCCGCGCTGAACGGAATTGGCTATCAATGCGCCACGGTTGATCTTCCGGAAGACACAGAGATTGGCCTTGCCCATTGTCCGCTGCCGCTTGATCCACATCCCAAAGGCCGCGACTTCGTGGATTTTGACGAAGACCTGCAGATCAACGATCTGATCAATGCGGTCAGCGAAGGCTACCGCGAGTTGGAACTGGTCAAGCGGTTCTCGACTGTCGGAATGGGGCCAAGTCAGGGCCGCCATTCTGCACTGGCCACGGCCCGCATCGTGGCGGCAGCAACCGGGCGCGGCGTTGGCGAAACCGGGGTTACGACCGCGCGCCCCCCGGTCGGGCCCGAGGCATTGGGCGTCCTGGCCGGCCATGGCCATGTCGAGGAACGGCGCACGGCGTTGCACGCGCGCCACCTTGCTGCGGGTGCCGAAATGCGCCCGGTGGGGGCATGGTGGCGGCCGTACCTTTACGGCACGGGCGACAGGGCGGCGCTGATCGCCGAAGAGGTGCGATGCGTCCGCGAAGGCGCCGCGATCCTCGACGTGTCGACCCTTGGCAAGCTGGAGGTGCGCGGCCCCGATGCAGGGGCGTTTCTTGACCGGTTATATACCATGGCCCATGCCAGCCAGCCGGTCGGGAAGGTGCGCTATTGCCTGATGCTGAACGAAATGGCTGCGGTGATTGATGATGGCGTGGCCTTCCGCTTGGCCGAGGATCAGTTTTATGTCACCGCGACGACTGGTGCTGTCGCGCGGGTCTATGCTGATATGGCGCTATGGAATGCGCAATGGCGGATGCAGGTGGACGTGGCGAACCTGACGTCGGCGTTCTCGGGGTTGAACATCACCGGCCCACATGCCCGGCAGGTGCTTCAAGCACTGCCGTCGGATCTGGATTTTTCCGCTGGCGGTTTCCCGTACCTTGAGGGCCGGATGGGTCATGTTGCCGGTATTCCGGTGCGTGCAATGCGCATCGGTTTCACCGGAGAGCTGAGCTTCGAGCTGCATTGTCCGTCAAGCCAGGCGATTGCACTGTGGGACGCGGTGATGACGGCCGGGGCCCGTTTCAGGTTGCGTCCCTACGGACTTGAGGCCAGCCGGGTGTTGCGGCTGGAGAAAGGCCATATCCTGATCGGTCAGGACACAGACGCGCTGACATCGCCCGATGAACTGGGGTTCGGCTGGGCGATTTCAAAGAAGAAGAGTTACTTTGTCGGCAAGCGTGCGCTTGAGATGCGCCGCGCACTTGGAATGACGCGCAGGCTCGTTGGACTTACGTTTGATGTGGAAAGTGATGCTCTGGGTGAAGGCTGTCTTGTCTTGCGTGGTGGCGCACCATCGGGCCACCTGACATCAATTGCGTTCTCGCCAACGATTGGCCGGACCATCGCGCTGGCTTTCGTTCATGCCGACGACGCGCAAGAGGGCAGCAGCGTGACGATCCGCGCGCGCGATGGCCGGGAAATCAATGGCACCGTGGTGGGCCATGCCTTCGTCGATCCTGAAAACAAGCGGCAGGAGGTCTGACCATGCCCCTGCACCAGACCTTTCCTCTGCAACCCGGCGGCGCGGCGGTCGAGTTTGCCGCATATCTTGGCGATCAGGCCGGATTGTGCATTGCTGATCGGACCGGCTGGCCGCGCTTTGGCGTCAAGGGCCCGGGCAGTGCAGATTGGTTTGAGAGCATCGGGATTGCACTGCCCCGTCCGAACATGCTGGCAGAGCGAACGGATATGACGGTGCTTCGGCTTGGTCAGAACGATATAACGGTTCTTGCGGCGTGTCAGTCGTCGGCAGAGGTTTTGCAACTGGTCACAGCCTGGCAGGCTGCTGCGGAGCCAAAGGGTTATTCCAGCTGGCGCGATGAGGCCTGGGCCTGGCTGCACCTTGACGGTCCGGCGCTGGAGGACACCTTGGCGGCGTGCTGCGCAGTGGATCTTCGGCCTGCGCACTTTGCCGCCGACCAGATCGCGCAAACACGCTTTGCGCATGTAGATGCCGTCGTCCTTCGCCGCGAAAGCGGTGTGGATGTTCTGTTTGACATATCGACAAGCGGCACGGTGCTTAAGACAATCCGAGAGGTTGGGAGCCACGCATGACCCAGAGCCAGCCCATCGTGCTTCTGCATACCGATGCGCCGGAAACCGCGCGCGCCATTGTCGGGGCCGCGCATCCTGATCTGGCCGTGCATTGCTGCGACAGCTATGCCGGATTGCCGACTGCCCTGGCCGAGACAAGGGCAGAGGTGGTCTATTCAGTGCGGTTTGCCGGAACGCCCGGATTTCCGCGCAAGGGTTTGGTTGACAGCTCCATGGTGCGTTGGGTGTCGGTTGGCGGATCCGGCACCGATCACCTCACACCTTGGAATACGGCTCAGGTAAAGGTCACCAATGCAGCTGGCGTGGCCTCGGACTTGATGGCCGAATATGCGCTGGGTGCAATGCTTTCCTTTGCGCTTGATCTGCGGGGTTTCGCACGCGCGCAAGCGCAGCGCCGCTGGGGCGGTGGGCGGGTCTCGATGATCGAAGGGCGCACTTTGCTGATCCTTGGACTGGGGCATACCGGCTGCGCGGCTGCACGGCGGGCGAAGGCGATGGGGATGAACGTCCTTGGCGTGCGCGCCCGCGCCCGGCCCACAGAGCACGTGGATGAAGTGCATGGCATGGACGCGCTGCCTGATCTGTGGGCCCGCGCCGATTTCGTGCTGGTCTGCGTGCCGTTGTTGCCATCAACACGCGGTCTTGTAGGCGCCGATGCATTCCGGGCCATTAAACGCGGGGCCGTGCTGATCGACGTGTCGCGCGGCGGTGTGGTTGTGGAGTCGGCGCTGATCCCTGCCTTGACCGACGGACGCCTGAAGGGTGCTGCACTCGACGTATTCGAGACCGAGCCACTTCCAGAAGACCATCCCTTCTGGGGGATGGAAAACGTCATCCTGACCCCCCATTGCTCATCCGTCTTTGACGGGTGGGAGGAAAAATCAGTCGCCATGTTCGTCGAGAACCTGTGGCGCTATCGACGGGGTGAGACGCTTTGCAACATCGTCGACCCTGAACGCGGCTATTGACCAGGAGAATTGCCATGACCAATCAACCTCAGCGCAGTGGACGACGGATGAAATCCGGTCGCGGAGGGGGTTTGATCCCGCAACTGCCCTGGCGCAGTCTGGAAAACCCCTACCGGCCGCTTGAACTTGCCGATGACGAGCAGATGGAGGCTATCCACAAGACCTCGATGCGGATCCTGTCGGAACTGGGCATCCGCGTGATGGGTGACAACGTGATGGACCTTTTCGAGAAAGCGGGCGCCATCGTGGACCGCGCCGAAAAGGTGATCCGTATCGACGAGAGTATCATCGCCGAGGCGATCCGCACCGCGCCATCCAGCTTCACGCTGACCTCGCGCAATCCGGCCAAACGGCTGGTGCTTGGCGGCCGCAGTCTGGTCTTCGGCCTCGTGGCTGGCCCGCCGAACGTGCATGACAGGATCAGGGGCCGGCGGTCGGGCAACCTGGACGATTATGAGAATTTCATCCGTCTGGCCCATCATTTCAACGCCATCCATATGATCGGCAATCAGGTGACCTCGCCGATGGAATTGCCCGCCAACAACCGGCACCTGGATACCTATCGGGCGAACCTGACGCTGAGCGATCTTACCTTTCACTGCTCGGCCATCGGGCGGGGTCGTGCGATGGACGGCATCAATATGATGGCCATATCGCGCGGGATCAGCCTTGAGGAAATGGCGAGGGACCCCGGTGTCACCACGATCATTTCCGTCAATTCGCCGCGGCTTTTCGACGATTTGATGGGTGATGGCCTGATTGCCATGGCCCAGCACGGGCAGCCTGTCGCCATCACACCCTTTACCCTGATGGGGGCGATGACCCCTGTGACCTTGCCTGCTGCCCTTGCCCAGCAAAACGCCGAGGCGTTGTTCGGCGTGGCACTGACCCAGTTGGTTAACCCCGGCACGCCGGTGATGTATGGCGCCTTTACCTCAAATGTTGACATGCGGTCGGGGGCACCCGCCTTCGGCACGCCCGAAAACACCAAGGCGAACCTGATCGCCGGGCAGCTGGCGCGGCGCTACAACCTGCCTTACCGCACGTCGAATACCAACGCCTCGAACGCGGTCGATCTGCAGGCCGCCTATGAGACGACAATGGCGACATGGGGCGCGGTTCTGGGCGGCGGCAACTTAGTCTATCACGCGGCGGGCTGGCTGGAAGGCGGGCTGACGGCCTCCTATGAAAAGCTGATACTGGATGTCGAAATCCTGCAAAACATGATGGAGATCCTGCGCCCTATCGACTTCTCTGAGGCGGAGCTGGGCTTTGACGCCATCGCGGCTGTGCCAACCGGCGGGCATTTCTTCGGGGCCGAGCACACGATGGCCCGCTATGAAACCGCCTTCTACCGCCCGATGCTGTCAGACTGGACAAATTACGAAGCCTGGGAAGAAGCCGGTTCGCACGACGCGCTGGATCGTGCGACCAAGCTCTGGCAAAAAGCGCTTGCCGAATACGAAGAACCCGTGATGGATCCGGCCCGTCGCGAGGAACTTGACGCCTATGTCGCCCGCCGCAAAGAGGAAATCGGTTCGGATGAACCGTGACAAACCACGGAATATCAACGCCAATCCGCGATCTCTGATCAAGCCAATTCAACAAGAGGGACAACCCATCATGCGCACCCATGCCCAAGCCGTTGTCATCGGAGGCGGCCTTGTTGGCTGCTCGATCCTGTATCATCTGGCAAAAAAGGGCTGGACGGATGTTGTCTTGCTGGAGCGGTCAGAACTGACGTCCGGCTCTACCTGGCATGCTGCGGCGAATATTCATGGATTGCATGACAGCACCAACATCAGCCGCCTTCAGCACTATACGATGGGACTGTACAAAGAGCTGGAGGCTGAGACCGGGCAGGGTTGCGGGATTTTTCAGCCCGGCAGCCTGTATCTGGCGCAGACAGAAGCGCGCGAGCATCAGCTGCGGATTCAGGCCGCCAAGGCGCGACGCTATGGGATGAATTTCCATGAGGTCAGCCGGGATGAGGCCGAACGGCTGCACCCTCTGGTCAATTTCGACGGCATCCGCTGCATCATGTACGAACCCGATGGTGGCAATGTTGACCCATCGGGCGTGACGCAGGCCTATGCGGCGGGTGCGCGACAGATGGGGGCTGAAATTTTGCGGTTTACCCCCGTTACGGGCACCGAAGCGCAGCCGGATGGCACTTGGATCGTGCGGACGGAAAAGGGTGATATTGCCACGCCTTGGGTGATCAACGCTGCTGGGCTGTGGGCGCGGGAAGTCGCGGCGATGGCAGGAGTGCAGCTGCCGCTGATCCCGACCGAGCACCAGTATTTCGTGACCGAGACGATTGCCGAAATCGCCGGGTTGGACCGCCGGTTGCCCTCGGTCGCGGACCGGGATGGAGAGTATTACCTGCGGCAAGAGGGGCTTGGCCTTTTGGTGGGCGCCTATGAGAAAGCCATGAAATTCTGGGCCGAAGATGGCACGCCACAGGGCTTTGGGCACGAGTTGTTTGCCGATGATCTGGAGCGGATCGAGCCGAATATGATGCGCGCGATCGACCGGGTTCCGGCCGTGGGGTCGGCGGGGATCAAGCGGGTGATCAACGGGCCGATGATCTGGTCGCCGGACGCTTCGGCATTGTTCGGTCCGGTGCCGGAGTTGACGGGCTATTTCTGTTGCAACGGCATTATCCCCGGCTTTTCGCAATCGGGTGGTCTTGGCAAGCTGGCCGCAGAATGGATTGTTGAGGGCGAGCCCAGCCTGGACATGTTTGGCTGGGATCTGGCGCGCTATGGCGCATGGGCGGGCAAGGATTTCACCAAGGCCCGGGTGCAAGACCAATATGCCAACCGTTTCAAGATCCATTTCCCCAATGAGGAACGCGCCGCAGGCCGGCCAGCCCGCACACGCCCCGCATATGCGATGCAAAAAGACATGGGCGCGATCTTTGGCCTGAACTATGGGTGGGAGCATCCTTTATGGTTCGCAGCTGCCGGAGAGCCGACCGAGGAAACCCATGGCTTTACCCGGCAAAACTGGTGGGGCCCCGTGGGCCGCGAGGCCAAAATGCTGCGCGAAAAGGCGGGGATCATCGACATCTCGAATTTTGCCAAATACAGCGCCAGGGGGCCGGGGGCCGAGGATTGGCTGAACGCGCTGTTTGCCAATCGGATGCCAAAGGCTATTGGGCGGTCTTGTCTGACCCCGTTGATTGGCAAGCGGGGCGGTATCGCGGGCGATTTTACCGTGACGAAGCTGGCGGAGGAAGAGTTTCTGGTTGTCGGCTCTGGCATGGCGGAACGGTTCCACCAGCGCTTCTTCAAGGCGATTCCTTTGCCCACTGGCACGACGTTTGAGTCTCAAACAGAGGCACTTTGCGGCTTTAACGTCGCGGGGCCAATGGCGCGCGATCTGTTGGCGCGGCTGACCAATGCCGATCTTTCCAATACGGCGTTTCCGTTCATGCGCTCGCAGCGGATTGCGGTTGCGGGGGTCGATTGCATTGCCATCCGTGTCAGCTTTACCGGCGATCTGGGGTGGGAGTTGCATTGCGCCGCCGCCGATCAGGTGGCGCTTTATGCGGCCTTGCTGGAGGCCGGAAAAGAGTTTGGCGCGGGGCCAGTGGGCGGGCGGGCGTTTGGGTCTTTGCGGGTGGAAAAGGGCTATGGCTCTTGGGGTCGCGATTACAGCCCGGAATACTGGCCGCAGGAAAGCGGGCTGGCCGGTCTGATCAAACCCGACAAGGATTTCCTGAACAAAGCCGCTTGGGAAAAGATTGCCTCCAACCCGCCGCGCGAAACCATGACTATGCTGGAAATTGACGCGACCACTGCGGATGCGTCGGGGTCAGAGCCGGTGTTCTTGCTGGATGGCACGCCGGCCGGGCAGGTGTCTTCGGGCGCTTACGGCTATTCGGTCGGCAAGTCGCTGGCGATTGCCTATCTGAAAACCGGCTTGGTGCAGCCGGGTGACACAGTGCATGTCGCCATTCTGGGCCAGCCGCACAATGCCCGCGTTCTGGCCCGCCCGCCATTTGATCCCGAGGGGCTGCGGTTGCGGGGCTCAGTTTCGGCTACGGAGGGTGCAAAATGATCACCGAAAAAGCAGGCCTTCTGGATCAGATTCGTAACCGCTTTGCCCATGTGGACGCTTGCCCGTTCGAGGGGCCGCGGATCTTCTTTGAAAACGCAGGCGGTGCGCTGCGTCTGAAATCGGTGATCGAGACATCGGCGGCCTATGCGGGGTATCCCGACAATCAGGGCCGAGACAATCCGGCGTCAAAAGCGCTGATGGCGGCGATCGACAAGGGTAAAGCCGATATGCGGCTGTTTTTGAACGCGCCGGATGGGCAGGTGTTTGTGGGTGAAAGCGGGACCGAGGTACTGTTTCGCCTGATCCGCACGGCGGCGCTGGGGGCGGAATCGGGGGGGATCATGCTGGGCTCCACGCTGGAGCATCCCGCATCGCGCAGTGCGATGGCCCGCTGGGCCGACGTGACCGGGCGGCCACATGTTCTGGTGGCGCATGATGATGCGACGGCTTCGGTCAGCCTGGAGGCTTACCGAGCGCAGATCACGCCGGAGGTGCGGGTAGCGACGATTGTGCAGACGTCTCCGGTCACCGGAATGGCGGTGGATGTCACGGGGATCGTGGCCGCGATCCGAGAAAAAGCGCCGGGGGCATTCATCATCATTGACGGCATTCAGCACGCCAGCCATGGCCAGATCGACTGCGCCAGCTATGGCGCGGATGGCTATGCGGTGTCGCCCTACAAGGTGTTCTCGCGGCATGGCTATGGCGTGGGTTGGGCGTCTGATCGGCTGACGGCCTGCGCCAAGGAACAGATCGTCGGCGGGCCCGCGGTGGCGTGGGAGTTGGGCACCCGCGACGCCGGCGCCTATGCGACGTTCTCGGATGTGGTAGATTATTTCGACTGGCTGGGGGCCGAGTTTACCGACAGCCCAGACCCGCGCGCCCGGATCGAGGCGGCGGGACAGGCGATCCATCAGCTTGAAGCAGGCCTGATGGCGGCCATGCTGCAAGGCACCGGCAACGCGCGCGGCTTGGCGGAAATGCCGGGCGTCACCGTCATTGGCGGCACCGGGGCCGAAGGGCGCGAGGGCGTGGTATCCTTGGTGCTCGACAGCATGCCATCGGGCGATCTGGTCACCTTTCTGCGCCAACACGGCATCCGCGTTCATATCCGCAATGACGACCACTATTGCGGCAATATCCTGCGCCCCCTTGGCCTGAAATCCTGCATCCGGGTCTCGGTCAGCCATTACAACAGCATCGACGAAGTCAAACGATTCCTCGCCGCAATGGAAACCGCAGTGGCAGCGTAGACGCCAATCTGCGCTTTCAGGCCCCGCAAGTCCGGTGCAGATATCTGCCGTGATCGGCGGAGCCTAGGAATCGGTCACCGTCGACGATCATCTTTCCCCGGCTGAAGGTCTTTTCGACCTTACCTTTGCATTTCCGGCCCTCCCAGACCGAGTAATCCGTGTTCGAGTGCAGGTTGGAGATCGAGAACGTATGTTCGGCTGCGGGGTCGAAGATGACGATATCAGCGTCATAGCCCGGCAAAACGTAGCCCTTGGTGTGCAGGTCAAACAGCCGGGCGGGTGCGGTGCAGCACACCTCTACCCAGCGGTGAAGATCTAGCCGTCCACCATCGACGCCCAGGGAATGGATCAGGGGCAAGCGCGTTTCCACACCACCGGGGGGCAACAGCGGCATAAGACGGTTGCCCGCCGCATCGCGGGGTGTCTGCGCATTCGCCGGTGGCACGTCGATCTTCAGCCCGAAATAGCCCGCAAGCTCTAACGCCTGCTCCTCAGGCACCAAGCGCATGGCGGTGTGGTCAGTCGAGACGATATCCAGATCGCCGCGTGCAAGGCCGGCCCAAAGGGCGCGCTGATGGGTTTCATTGCGGATCGGCGGTGTCACCAGGAAGGGCAGCGCCGCAATCGGATCGCCGCGATAGATCTCTTCAGTATGGGAAAGATAGGCCAGACAGACCTCGCCAAAGGCGCGCACGCCGCGGGCCTTGGCCGCGCGGATCGCCGCCACACCCTGCGCGCAGGTATTGTGAAAGATCAGAGTGCGGCCGCCGGTGATTTCGGTCATCGCCATCGCAAGTTCGATCGCGGCGGCTTCGGTCGGGGCGGGGTAATTGTCGGTGAAGCGTTCCAGACTGTGCTCGCCCCGCGCCGCTGACCGCCGCCGCATCGCCGCAAGAACCCCGGGGTTCTCGGCATGGATCACCGACAGGGCGCCGCGATCCGCGGTTTCCCACATTCCGCGCATCAGGAATTCGTCCGACACGCCCCAGCCCGGTATCGCCATGAACCATTTGAAGCTGGTGATGCCGCGATCCATGATTGGGGCGATCTCTGCCAGCCGTTCGTCAAGCTCTTCGCGGATGTTCATGTGAAAGGCGAAATCAACGCAGCTTTGCCCTTCGGCAGTGCGCATCCGCGCGTCTAATGATCCGCCAAGCGTTTCGCCGGGTTCGACCTGGATTTGGTCGATGATCGTCGTGGTCCCGCCAAAAGCGGCGGCGACCGAGCCGGTGGCAAAAGTTTCGTCATAGCAAAAGCTTTTGCGTTCGGTGCGCATGTGGACATGGCCGTCAATGGCGCCGGGGATCACCAGCTTGCCCGCCGCATTCACTTCTGTCCGGCCGGACAGGTCGGTTCCGAGCGCGGCAATGGTTTCGCCCGAGATGGCGACATCGCCAGTGAACTCGCCCTGGCCTGTCAGGACACGGCCATTCTTGATGACAAGATCATACATGTGGATTTCCCTTTATGGTGTGATCAACGGGCGGTGAAGCCGCCGTCGACCAGCATGTCGGACCCGGTGACGTAAGAGGCGTCATCTGACAGCAGGAAGGCGGCGGCGGCGGCGATTTCTTCGGGGCGTGCGATCCGCCCAAGCAAGGTCGAGGGGCCAAGGGCAACATTTGCCGCGTCTAGATCGGGCCAGCGTTGCAACAGGCGCGAGGTACCGACCGGGCCGGGTGACAGGCTGTTCACGCGGATTCCGGCGACCGAATGATCCATGGCCATTGCTTTGGCCAAGTTGATCAATCCCGCCTTGGCCGCGCAATAGGCGACGGATTTCGTCGTGGCCACGCTGCCATATTGGGATGCGATGAAGACGATAGAGCCGCCACCGGATGTGACCATGGCCGGGACCGCATGTTTGCTGGTCAGAAATGCCCCGGTCAGCGAGACACCGATTTCCGCGTGCCATTGCATGGGATCAAGGTTGACCACCGTAGCATCGACCGAAGGTACCGCGGCATTGTGGACCAGCCCGTCAAGCCGCCCGAAATGGGCGGTGGCCTTCTTTACTGCCGCTTCGGCAGAATTGATGTCGGTCACGTCGCAGCCGATAGCGACGGCCTGCGCGCCAAGGTCTTTTGCCAGTGCCATTGCGGCGGGTTCATTGTGGTCGGCCAGCACGAGGCTGGCGCCTTCGGCCATCACGCGGGCGGCTATGGCGGCACCGATACCGCTGGCCGCCCCGGTGATCAGGATGACGCGGCCCTTCAGGCGCTGCCCGTCTGTCTTTGCTTGCCTCGACATTACCGCGTCACCCCGAAATCTCGGATGAAGCTGGCATAATCGGAAAGCGCCTCGGCAAACGACCGTGGGTGCCAGCCGGTTTCTGCACGGATGCGCGAGATGTCATAGGCCCCCCAGCGCCCGCCCTTGTGGGTGTCATCGGAAACGATATCGCTGTCAGCGGCCTCTGCCACCTCCCAGGTCGCGCCGGGCACGATTCGCGCCACCTCTTCGATCAGGTCCCGAATGGTCACCGACTGTCCCAGCGCGATGTTGTAGACCGGGTGATCCAGCGGACCATCCTTTGCCAGCAGTGACAAGATTGCCTGCGCCACATCACCCGCATGAATGTGGTCGCCCACGGCATCGGGCGCGCTGACCCGGATCGTCTTGCCGTCCAGCGCGCGATGAAGTGCTGTGTAGGGTGCGCAATAATGCGCCCGGCTGGGACGGATGCGGTCCATCGGGCCATAGACACCCGACAACCGACAAGACGCAATCGACATTCCAAACAGCTGTCCGTACCGCTGCGCGATCATCTCGCTTGCGCGCTTGGAGATGCCGTAAAACTCCGGCGGATCAACCCAGCCATCCTCCGGCATCGGCCCGGCCGGGACTGGCCCATAGTCATTGTAGACTGCTCCGGAACTGACCGCGATAATGCGCGAAAGGTTAGGCAAGCTACGCGCCCAGTCCAGGACAGTGACAGTGCCCATGACATTGATTTCGATGACCGCGGCCGGCACGTCGGTTTCGGGATTTCTGACAGAGCCGCCGCCCGGTGCCTCGGGCGCAAACAGCGTCACTGTCGCACCGTGAACGATATGAGTGATGTCGTGCTCCGCGGCGATCCGGTCAAGCGCAGCGCGGTCCAGCACGCTGGCGCGGACATAGTGGATTTGCGCGGCGACAGGCGCGAAAAACCGCTCCAACGGCGGATCCAGTGGGCCGGTGTCAAGCACGATGACCTGGCCATTCGGGTGGGTCTCGGCCCATAGCCGCGCAAGATTGCTCATCACAAAGCCACCACCACCAGTTATCAACAGAGCCATAGCCATTCCCCTCGACCACTTTTCAGAAATTCATTTGCGATTCACAGGCCCAAGTTACCGCAGAGCGATGGATTTCGACAATCTAGCGGATGGTCAGTCCGATAGGGCGCCAGCATCCGCTAGATGAATACTATGGCTTCGCAGAAACCCGGCACGCAAAAATATTGGTGTCTGTGCATGATTTTTTTGCAGTCTTGCAGGTTGAAGACTGAGGCGGTGTGGTGTCTCTGAATTCTCTGGCAGGTCTGCTTTCTGTCGCGGGGGCGCCGGCGAAGTATGGTGGCCCACTTTGACGCAACCCGCAGAAGTTTGCCAATGGGGTGGTAATAATTTTGCTATGCAGTTATTTTTTTCATGTGTGATGGCCGTCAACTTGGATACCATTGACTGAAAGCAGAGGGATGGTTCGGAAGCATCCCGGCTGATTTTGGGGGGACAGGATTGCTGCTGGTGCACGGAGGCAAGACAACCGATTTGGGTCAGGGCCTGTTTCAACGGATCTGCCCCAAGGCGCGGTCGGCTGCAGGTGATTTTACCGCCCAAAAGGTGGTTCATATTGATGCTTTCAGTCGGGCACTTCCAACCCCGACACGAAGAAATAAATAAATCGCAACAAAATGGAGAAGAAAAATGTCGTGGAATCCTCTGAAAGACAGCTTTCGTCACAATGTTTCGGGCCCAGCAAATGCGCTGATCGATGGCTACTTGGCTGGCAGGCTTGATCGCCGCACTTTTCTGCGCCAAGGAACGGTGTTCGGGCTGTCGCTGTCGGCAATGGGTATTCTGGGTGTCAGGGCTGATGCCCAGGACGGGCCAGTGGCCGTGAAAAAGGGTGGTACCCTGCGCGTGGGCGTGACAACGCCCTCCGGCCCGGTCGATCCGATGGTCGCGGCCAATCAGGGCTCGATCGCCATGTATCAGCCGGTTGGTGAATACCTAATCCGTGCCGAACCGGATCTCAGCCTTCGTCCGTTCCTAGCTACAGAATGGTCATCCAATGACGCAGGCACGGTCTGGACCTTTAAATTGCGTGACGATGTGACCTTTCAGGATGGGCAAAAGATGACGTCTGCCGATGTGGTGGCGACGTTCAACCGCTTGGCTGATCCAGACGGCGGGTCGATCGCCCTTTCAGCGTTCCGGGGCATCATCGGCAAGAATTCGGCCTCTGCCATTGACGACCTGACCGTTCAGTTCGAGCTCGAGCGGCCGGTTGGCAACTTCCCCTATCTTGCCAGTTCCGATACCTACAGCGCCATCATTCTTCCAGCCAGCTACAGCACCGGCTTCGAAGAAGCGGGATTTCCCGGCACCGGACCGCTGCGAATGAAATCCTTTTCGCCCACGGCAGGGGCGACGTTTGTCCGCAATGAGGAGTATTGGGATAAGGCGAATCCAGCGCCGTTGGATCAGATCGATTTCATCTTCTTTGCTGATGAGACGCCCGCATTACTCGCCCTACAAGGTAGCGAGATTGATGTTGTATACCAGGTCTCGGTCCAGAACGGTCGGGCGGTGGTGAACAATCCGGCTTATAAGATGGTTGGCACGCGGTCTGCGGCCTCGCGACCGCTGCACCTGCGAACGGATACCGGCCCCTGGATGGACAAGAGGGTGCGGCAGGCATTGGCCTATACCGTAGACCGGACCGGGGTCGTCGACGGTTTAATGCAGGGCTATGCCGAAATCGGCAACGACTCGCCCTTTGCGCCGATCTTTCCGGTGACCAATCCCGACGTCCCGCAGCGTCAGCTTGATCTGGACAAGGCGCGGGCGTTGCTTGCCGAAGCAGGGGTTCCAGATGGGTTCAAGACCTCGCTGAACGTTATCAATACCCTCGAAGTTCCGGCTTATGCCACGGTGCTGCAAGCCGGGGCGGCAAAGGTCGGGATTGACCTTGATATCATTCTGCAGGATGGCGGCACCTATTACGGCGATGGGCAATTCGGGTCTTCGCCTTGGCTGGATTCCACTGCTGGCATCACTGATTTCGGCCATCGAAGCATCCCGAATGTCTATCTTACGGCGCAGTTCCAAAGCGATGGGGTGTGGAATTCGTCCCATCTGAACGACCCGGAGATCGACAAGGAGATCGGAGAGTTCCTTGCAACAGTCGAGTTTGAGGCGCAGCGCAAGATTGCAACGTCCTTGCAAGAGAAGTTCATGGATCTGACGCCGACGATCTATTCGGCCTTCCTGCAGTTCGTCTTTGTGACCGGTGCCAATGTTGGGGGCGTAGTCCCGAATTCGAGCGGACAGTTGTTCCTTGGCCAGGCTGGTTTCGTGGAATGACGCTGGGGAAGTTCCTGCTGGGCCGGTTGGGTCTTGCGCTGCTGACGCTATGGCTGCTCAGCGTGCTGGTTTTTCTTGCCTCGCAGATTCTTCCTGGCGATGTCGGGTCCAAGATTTTGGGCCCGACAGCTGACAAGGGCGCAATCGCGGCGCTTAACGCCGAGTTGGGCCTGGATCGCCCTCCGTTAGAGCGATATATTGATTTCGCAACCGGGCTTTTGCGCGGTGACTTTGGAGAATCCTATTCGCAAAGACGGGCCGTTGGGCCGTTGCTTCTGGAAAGCTCTTTGAGGTCGCTGAAACTTGCGATTGTCGCTTTCGTGATTGTGGTGCCCCTGGCAGTCAGCGCGGGCGTCTTTGCTGCGATGAAGCAGGGTCGGCCGATTGACCGCATCATCACGACGATCGGGCTGTCGGCCATGGTCGTGCCGGAATTCGTGTCAGGAATCATTGTGATCCTGATTCTTGGGTTGTGGCTGAACGTATTTCCGATTTCAGCGACCGCGCCTGCGGAGAGTGGTCTCGTGACGCAAATTTATCATCTGATCCTGCCGGCAATTCCGCTAGTTTTCGTGATGTTCGGCTACATCCAGCGCGTGACCCGTGCCAGCACCATTGAAGTTCTCAGATCGGACTATGTTCGCACGGCGACCCTTAAGGGGTTGAACCGGTTTACCGTCATAAGACGACACGTTTTGCGCAATGCGCTGCCTTCCAGCGTGACCGTGGTTGCGACGCAGGTCGGTTACATGTTCGGCGGGTTGGTGGTCATTGAAATTCTATTCAACTACAAAGGGATAGGCCTTCTCTTGTTTCGGGCAACCCGCGACAAGGATTTTCCCCTGCTGGCAAGTTGTGTGATGGTTGTCGGCGCGGTCTATCTGCTTTTCACCCTGATGGGTGATCTGACCCATTCCCTTCTCAACCCACGGTTCAGAGTCGGGGGAAAGCGATGAACGCAACTGATGACATGACCGAAACCAAGGCCGATGTTGGCGGCGGTGCATCCGACCTTTTGCGGCAAATCGGACAGTCGAAACTTGCCGTTTTCGGCGCCTTTATCCTGCTGTTTTGGGTTATCTGTGCGGCATTTGGCTATCTCGTGGTGCCTTATGATCCTTTGGCGCTTGATCCGCTTCGATCCTTTGCACCCCCGTCTGCCGAGCACTTCTTTGGCACCGATGCGCTGGGGCGCGATGTCTTTTCCCGCATCATCGTCGGCTCGCGTGAGATCTTCTTGGTGGCGCCGATCGCGACTCTTCTCGGCGTCGTCATGGGAACCATGGTTGGCCTGATCATGGGATATTTCCGGGGGCCGATTGACGCGGTTCTGGGCCGCTTAATGGATGCGGTCATCTCGCTCCCGACAGTCGTGGTTGCCCTTGTTGCGCTTGCTGCTCTTGGTCCGTCAAAGATCACCATCGTCTTGGTCGTGGGTTTTGTTTTTCTACCCTACGTAGCGCGGACGATCCGGACCGCCGTGCTGCACGAGCGGGAGCTTGAATATATCGAAGCCGCCAAGATCAGAGGCGAAAACGCACTTTACATCATGACGGTCGAGATTTTGCCGAATGTCTTTTCGCTTGTCGTCGTCGAAGCAACCGTGCGTCTGGGCTATGCAATTTTCGCGGTAACGACGCTGAGTTTCATCGGATTCGGGATCCAGCCGCCATCGCCGGATTGGGGTCTGGCGATCTTTGAAGGCTATGGATTTCTGGCGGCTGGCTTTTGGTGGCCGACCCTGTTTCCCGCGCTTGCCATTGCTTCACTGGTTGTCAGCGTAAACTTGCTGGCTGACGGCATCGCCGAAACGCGTGGGGAGTAAATCGCAGAGATGTCCAGTCAGATCATCAACCCCACGCTTTCGGTTCGCGGACTTGAAGTTGCCTACCGCGTCCGCGGGCACGAACACACCGTATTGCGCGATCTGTCGTTCGACATCGGCCATGGCGAGAGTTTTGGACTGGTTGGGGAGTCGGGCTGTGGAAAATCAACGGCCGCTATGGCCATCGTCCGGCACCTCGCCAACAATGCCCGCATTCGTCAGGGTGAAATTCTGCTTGACGGAGAAAACCTCCTCGAAATGAGCAAGGCGCGGCTGCAGAGCATTCGGGCCGAGACTATTTCGATGGTTTATCAAGAACCCGGTCGCGCACTGAACCCATCCATGCGAATTGAGCGCCAGATCACCGAAGTCTATGAATTGATGGGGCTGTCTGCTGGCGACGCCAGAGATGCCGGAGCCGAAATGCTTCGTCGGGTGCAGATTTTGAATCCGGACCGGGTCTTCAATGCCTATCCGCACGAACTTTCTGGGGGTATGCAGCAACGGGTTATCATTGCCATGGCATTGGCAACAAATCCGTCCCTGCTGATCCTTGATGAACCGACAACGGCGCTTGACGCAACCGTAGGCGCCGAAGTTCTCGACATTGTCGAGGAGCTGCGCCGCCAGATGGGAACATCTGTCTTGTTGATCTCGCACAATCTGGCGCTTGTCAGTCAGATGTGTGACCGGGTGGGCATTCTTTATGCAGGCCTGCTGGTCGATCAGGGGGAGTCGGGCAAGGTCTTTTCCATCCCCAGGCACCCTTATACCGCCGCGTTGATCGCGTGCATTCCCGATGGCAAGACCGCCAAGGATGGAAAGCCGCTGGCCTCCATTTCAGGGACGCTACCGAAGCTGGGCGAGGCCCTTGTCGGTTGCCCTTACAGCGATCGTTGTCCGCTGGCGGACGACCGCTGCCGGGTTGAGGAGCCGCCCAGTGTGACCCTTGAGGGGCGAACCTTTCGCTGCTTTCATTACGAACAGGCTCCAACCATTTCGCAGGACACAGACCTGATCACAGACGGGCAAAGGGGCAATGTCATCGACTACGATGCGCCCGCAGTCCTGACTGTCATGAAGGCTTCCAAGACCTTTGAGGTGGGCGCCGCGACGTTCAAGGCTATTGACGATATCTCGCTTGAAATCTGGTCTGGGGAAACGCTTGGGATTGTCGGTGAATCGGGCAGTGGAAAATCGACCCTTGGCAGGGTCATCATGGGGTTGATCAAGCCGGATCCGGGTAGCCGGATCGAGCATAATCCACCACAGGAAACCGGGCCAACGCACCGGACAAGATCTGCACCGCAGATGGTGTTTCAGAACCCGGATGCGTCGCTGAACCGGCGTCACCGTGTCAAATACATCCTAGGACGCTCGATCAAGAAGCTGGGCGGGCGAAATGCAGTGCCGATGCCTGACGCGATCAGGAAACTGGCATCGGATTTCAGCCTGGGCGCAGAGCAGCTTGAAAAGCGCCCGCTGCGGCTATCAGGGGGGCAGAAACAGCGAGTTGCGATTGCGCGATCATTCGCCGGCGATCCTGCCCTGGTGGTGTGCGACGAGCCGACGTCGGCACTTGATGTCTCGGTTCAGGCCTCGGTGCTGAATCTTTTCATGAAGTTGCAGGCCGAGAATGACGTCGCCTACATGTTCATCTCACATGACCTGGGTGTCGTCAGATATGTGTCTGACCGCATTGCCGTGATGTATCTGGGGAAGATTGTTGACATGGGGCAGGCCGACGAGGTGCTGGCGGGTCCGCATCATCCCTATACAGAAGTGTTGCTGTCTGCCGTGCCCACGCTTGACGGACCGCAGCCCACGCGCATCCGCATGGCCGAAATGCCGGCTGCGTCGCACCGCCCCGCCGCGGGCTGTCCGTTCCAAACCCGCTGTCCCAGAAAGATCGGCGCAATCCGCGAGACTGACACACCACCGTTTCAGCCTGTCAGTGCCAATCACCGGATTCGATGCCACCTGGCGGCGGCGGATCTTCCCAGAGCGGGGCCTGACCGAACCAGAACCTGACGCCCAGCCATTCACCTTTTCCATATATGGGAGACTATCGTGAGCCACGCATACCCAAAGAAACTTGATCCAGCCGCCCTGACGGCCCTGCCCCGCGACTTTGTCGGCTATGGCCGCCATACCCCCGATCCGAAATGGCCCAATGGCAACAAGGTCGTGGTCAACATCGTGGTGAACTATGAAGAGGGCGCAGAGTATTCCCTGCTGGATGGTGACGATTCAAATGACGCCTGGGGCGAATACAGCTATGAGATTGGCCCGACAGTGCGCGATCTGAGCACCGAAACCCATATGGAGTTTGGCAGCAGGGTAGGGGCATGGCGTCTGGCGCGGATCCTGGACGAGTACAAGATCGATGCAACCATCGACGTCTGCGCACATGCGGTAGAGCGCAACCCGGAATATGCCGCATGGATCCGCGAAAGCAATTACGACGTGATGGGGCATGGCTGGCGCTGGACCGAGGATTCTCGGCTGCCACGCGATGTGGAAAAAGGCCTGATGCAGCGCGCCATAACGTCGATTGAATCGACGACAGGCCAGCGCATCAAAGGCTGGATTGTCCGCTCGTTTCCCAGCGTTCATACCCGTTCTTTGTTGGTTGAAGAGGGCGGCTTTCTCTATGATTCCGATGCCAGCAACGATGAACTGCCCTACTTTGCGCAGCAGGATGGCACACCCTTCCTCGTGGTTCCCTATTCCAAGGTCTACAATGATGTGAAGTATTTCATCGCCCCCACTCTGGCGACGCCGAACGACTTTTTCACGACGCTGAAGATGGCGGTGGACTACCTTGTCGACGAAGCAGATCGCGGTCACGGCGGTCGCATGATGACCGTCGGTCTGCATGCCCGCTGGTCGGGACAGGCGGCGCGGGCCAAGCCGGTGCGCGATTTCATCGAATATGTTCTGGCCAAGGATGGCGTTGGGTTCATGCGGCGTCTGGATATCGCCGAGCATTGGATCAAGAACTTCCATCCATCGCTCAAGGCGACCTGAGGCGCCGCCTTTCCCGTCACCGGCCGCACTGACTTGATCTGACGACGGCATGGGCCAATCAGATCTCGCAGTGCAGTCGAGTATTGCCGTCGTTCAAAGTATCAGAGGGTTTCATGCAGCCTGATTTGAAAATCGGTCTGGTCGGCGCCGGATGGGCCGCCGGTCAGCATAGCGCTTCGATCTCCAGTATTGGAGGGGCCAGGGTCGTTTCCGTCTACGATCAGGATCCGTCCGCCGGAAAGGCCCTGGCCGAAACGTTGGGTGCTACGGTCGCAAAAAGCCTGGAGGCTGTTCTGGCCTCCGACATCGACGCTGTGGTCGTCTCCACCCCTTCAGGCGTGCATTTCGATTCCGTGATCCCCGCGCTTGAACTGGGCAAGGCCGTTTTCGTTGAGAAACCGCTTTCTCGTTCGTCCAGTGACGCCTGGGCGATTGTCGAGGCTGCGGAACGCACCGGAACCGTTTGCGCGGTGGGGTACCAATGGCGTGCCCTCGACTATCTGGCGCCGTTGGACATGGATTTGCAGCGCGCGCAGCCAGCCCTGTTGATCAGCCAGGGTGTAGGTATCACGCAGGCGCGGCCTTGGTTCACGGATGACCGACTTAGCGGCGGGCTGATCTTTGAACGCGTCAGCCATCACATCGACCTGCAACGCATGATCGCGGGAGACGTGGCCGCTGTTTCCGCGTCGCGCGGTAAGGTTGCTCTGTCGGGGCGGCCTGATCCGTCTGAGACGGCGGACGATGTCCTGACCTTGACGCTGCGATTTGGCAGCGGCGCCCAAGGCCTCATTGCTGTCGGCTGGGCGCCTGCGGGATACCCGTCTACCCAATCGCTGACCCTGCACACCACGGGCACGACCTTTGATATTTCCCTTGATCCGGATTTTACGCTGACCGACAGGGTCGGGGCGAATGTGACGCATCATTCACAGGAACATCCGTTCGCACGCCAGATGCGGAGCTTCCTTCACGCCGTCCGGGCGCGGGATCAGTCGTTGGTCCACTGTTCTGCACGCGATGCCGCCGGAACAGTTGAGACCGCGCTGGCCGCTGCGGCATCTCTTTCAGAAAACGGCCTGCAAAAAGCAGTCCAAACATTCGGATAAACCGACCATAGGAAAAGGAAATCACGATGAACAGGCTGGCAGGAAAAGTTGCGATCGTGACCGGAGCTGCGTCTGGTATCGGACGGGCAATTGCAATCCGCTTTGCTGAAGAAGGCGCAAAAGTGGTTGTTGCCGATATCATCGACAAGCCAAAAGAGGGTGGACTGCCTACCGAGCAGGAGATCATCAGTGCGGGTGGCCAAGCAATGAGCCTCCACTGTGATATCTCCAAATGGGACGATGTCGATGCCATGATCAGCCGGACGGTGCAGGAATGGGGCGCGCTGGACATCATGGTCAACAATGCCGCGCATTGGACAACAACCCGCCTGACTGACACCTCGCCTGACCAATGGCGATCGGTTCAGGCGGTAAACTCGGATGGGTATTTCTACTGCTGCAAACGGGCGGTGCAGCAAATGCTGACGCAGCCTGTCTTGGGCGATGCGCGCGGTCGGATTGTCAACATCACCTCTCAGCACGGGATGATCGGCGCGCCGAACGATGTTGCCTATGGGGTAGGAAAGGCGGCCAGCGTCTATCTCACACGACAAATAGCCACGGATTATGGTCGAGAGCACATCATCTGCAATGCGGTGGCACCGGGTCGGATCGTCACCGGCAAACCCGGAGTATCCACCGACGAGGCGGGCCTAGCGATTGCGCGCCAACGAACCCCCTATCCCCGTCTCGGTCGGTCAAATGACGTTGCCAACGCTGCCCTCTTCCTGGCCAGTGACGAGGCTAGTTTCATATCGGGGGTCAACCTGATGGTTGACGGGGGCTGGTCAGCCAGCTGACTTGGACAGGGTTTTTTCACAAAGTTCTGCCTTGGTTGAACGAGTTCCTTGCCTCCGTTAGATTATGCTGCCAGCGCCGCGAATTGGACAAACGAGCGGAGTCCGGGCGTCAACTTGCGTATTCCGGGGTCATCCGGCCAGTGATTCCGAAAGTATCCGGCCACCCATTCCGATTTTATCCGGCCACTGATTCCGGAGCATCCGGCCACCCTGTGATGTGATGCTGCGAGGCAA
>Ga0105055_10003132_pt1 | contig 25280 bp, 17 predicted proteins | sample BON03_FD_78090 | JGI IMG/M metagenome (GOLD analysis project Ga0105055, IMG submission 78090) | Freshwater microbial communities from Lake Bonney liftoff mats and glacier meltwater in Antarctica - BON-03 | ecosystem: Environmental > Aquatic > Freshwater > Ice > Glacier meltwater | place: Lake...
TCTTGAAGCCGAATTGCAAACGTTAACCGCGGGAGAACCCTCTCATGTCATGGAGCGATGTGCTGACGATTCTGAAACAGACAGTGACCGACTGGAATCGTGACAAGGCCCCGCGACTGGGAGCGGCACTTGCGTTTTATAGCGTATTGTCTTTGGCTCCATTGCTGGTGATTGTTTTGGCCATCGCTGGTTCGTTCTTCGGTGAAGAAGCGGCCCGTGGAGAAATCGTGATGCAGATCGAAGGCATGGTTGGGCGTCAGGGCGCGAAAGCGATTGAGGATCTGATCGCCCATTCTCATTATCGCCGGGAAGGGCGACTTGCAGCCGCTCTTGGCACCATCACTCTGCTTGTTGGGGCCTCCGGTGTCTTCGGTGAACTTCAGGATTCTATGAACACGATCTGGAAAGTGCAGGCGAAACCCGGGCGCGGCATCTGGAATATTATCCGCGAACGATTTCTATCGTTTGCCATGGTTCTTGGAACAGCGTTTTTGCTGATCGTATCGCTGGTCGCCAGCGCCGTGCTCGCGGCTCTGGGGAAATATATGGCGAATGCACTTCAGGGATATGATCGAATCTTTTCGCTACTGGAGATGGCGGTCTCTTTTATTGTTCTCACCATCTTGTTTGGCCTGATCTTTAAAGTTGTTCCTGATGTCAAGATTGGCTGGCGAGATACGTTTCTTGGGGCCATATTAACCGCGTTGTTGTTTACACTGGGGAAATTTCTGCTGGGCGTTTACATTGGTCGCAGCGGAATCGCATCGTCTTACGGAGCCGCGGGCTCCCTGGTTGTGCTTGTTGTCTGGATTTATTACTCGGCGCAGATCCTGTATCTCGGAGCCGAGCTGACTCAGGCCTTTACACATCACTTCAGGCCTCGCGTTCCTCCCAGCGACAACGCGGAAGAGATTACCGAGGAACGGCCTCTGTGGCAGGAGCACGCCGGTGCGCGCGCTCGTGCCAAAGCGAGGTTCGAGGCATCACCGCACCACGTCGACAAAGATAAGACAAATTCGTCTAACGCATCTCATCAGTTGAATGCCCCTGCCGACATTCACAGTTCCTTCCAGATCGCGTGGCACTCATGAGCGGAAACTCTATTCATCCCGGATCGTCGCAAACCGAAGGCTGGCTTTCTCGTGAACGCTCGCTGGCACTCGTGCTGGTCATCGCCACGGGCGTCATTGGATATTTATGCTATCGTCTGATCGTGCCCTTTCTTCCTGCGCTGGCCTGGGCTCTTGCGCTCGCCGTGATGGCTCATCCCCTGCATCACAGAATCAAGACGGTGTTTCCGAATGTGAATATTTCGGCAGCCCTGTGTGTCCTGCTTGTGGCCCTGCTGATTGTTGCCCCCGCCCTTTTCGTGACTCAACACCTGGCCCGCGAAGGTGCGAAGGCGACGACGTTTGTGCATGGAGCCTTCGTCTCCGGCCGATGGCATAAGTTGTTTGAAAAGCAACCTGCACTGCGGCCATTCGAGTCGTGGGCGGAATCTCAACTCGGACTTGAGCCGCGGGATTCAGCGCGTGATGAATCAAGCCCTGAGAATTCCAGCCCTGCTCAAACTGGTCGAGAAGATTCCAGCCGTGCACAGGGCTCGATTACGAGCGAGAGTGCTGATCTCAAAGCCAGCAACAAACCCGAAGCCAGAGCAAGCGACAGCGCACCGGTGCAGCGAGCGACGGCGATGCTGACGAACAGCATCGGCACTGTTCTGAGCAGCACGGGTTGGATCGTGATGCAGCTGCTGATCACTTTTATGACGCTGTTTTATTTCTTTCGAGACCGCCAGAATGTTCTGCGAGTCCTGCGATCTCTGTTGCCGCTGACTCAACAGGAGACGGATGAAGTGTTTGCTCGCGTCGACGACACGATTCACGCAACGATCTTTGGTTCCGTCGCTGTAGCAATCGTTCAGGGAGCGATGGGCGGCCTGATGTTCTGGTTTCTCGGTCTGCCTTCACCACTGTTGTCGGGCGCTGTCATGGCGTTGCTGGCCGTGATTCCGGTGCTGGGGACGTTCGTAATCTGGATGCCGGCCGCCGCGTTGCTGGCGTTTCAGGGGGAGTGGATGAAGGCCATGATTCTTGCTGGCTGGGGCGCTCTGGCGATCGGCCTGATTGACAATTTGCTCTACCCGTTTCTGGTCGGCAAGCGACTGCGTCTGCACACACTGCCGGTGTTCTTCGCCATCGTCGGCGGCATCAGCTTCTTCGGAACCTCCGGCATTATTCTCGGTCCACTGGTGCTCGCCAGCGCCGATGCCCTGCTGGAAATCTGGAGACGAAGAACAGCCTTCGGCGGGACGATTGAAGAAGCAACGGAAACTTAAAATCTAAGATCTCTTGCCTCAGCAAGTTTTCACTACGCTCGCTTTTGACGAAAGCTGCAGCACTTCCTGCAGGGCATTCAGGCTTGTCGGTTTTATCAGGTGGTAATTGAAACCTGCATTGAGGCTGCGGTCGCGGTCGTCGTCCTGTCCGAATCCCGTCAGTGCAATCAGAACCAGGCCGGCAAACGCTGGACGGGCTCGCAGGTAACGCGCCACCTCAAGGCCATCCATCCCCGGCATGGCGATGTCCAGAAAGACAACATCAAATTCGCTCTCCATGATTCGCGTAATCGCCGACGGTCCGTCGAACACGATTTCCGCATCGTGCCCCAGCGCCTTCAGCATCATGGCCAGAGTTTTCGCCGACGCCTTCACATCATCGACGACTAAAATCCGCCGCGCCTGCGGTGGATCGGTAGCTGACCCGACTGCATTGTCAGAGCAACAATTCAGCTTTCTCGGCGCGGTGATCAACGGCAGGCGAACAATGAATTCACTGCCCAGTCCCGCTCCTTCACTGTAAGCCGTCACTTCACCTCCGTGAAGCTGAACAAGAGTCCTGACCAGCGACAGCCCGATCCCAAGGCCCCCCGGGACTCGATCCAGCGTTGGTTCGGCATGCGTGAAGAGCTCAAAAATCTGGCTCATCATCGGCCGCGCAATCCCCTGGCCATTATCACGGACCCGAATAAAAACATCGTCCCCCGATTGATCAAAGTGTAGGCTAATTTGGCCTTTACGCTTCGTGTATCGAGCCGCATTCTGCAGCAGATTGCGGACCACCTGCACCAGTCGTTCGAAATCCCCATCCACCCAAAGATCAGCCGATGACTCCGCCACGATCAGCTGGTGCTGGGATTCATCGATCGTCGCCTGCGAGGTTTCCACAGCCGCCTTTATGATCGACGCCACCAGCGTCGGTTTGCGTTTCAGAGTAATACGCCCCTGAGTCAGTCGGGCGACGTCCAGCAGGTCGTCGATCAACCGAGTCAGCACGCGGATCTGCCGTTTCATAATTGGCAGCAGTTCGGGAAGCAGACTTTCCTTCGCCGTATTGGCCGAAAGAACTTCGACAACATTCGCCATCGGAGCCAGCGGGTTACGAAGTTCATGAGCCAGCATGGCCAGGAACTGATCCTTCCGCTGGTGCTCTTCCATCAACAGCGCTTCCACCTGCTTGTGATCGTGGATATCGGTGGTCGTTCCGACCCACTGAATGATGTGGCCGGCGTCGTTGTACATCGGCAGCGCACGAGTCAGATGCCAGCGGTAATCGCCAGTGTGATGCCTGAGCCGATGCTCGGCTTCGAACGGCTGAGAAGTGCCGAGCGACTTTTTCCAGGCCTGAAGATGGCTGACCTTGTCGTCAGGATGCAGCAGATCGGCCCAGCCCCAGCCGCTCAGGTCTTCAGTCGTCCGTCCTGCATACGTGGCCCAGTTCTGGTTGATGTAATTGATGGAACCATCATGCTTCGCCAGCCAGACAATTTGCGGCATGCTTTCCGCCAGAGTCAGAAAGCGGTTCTCGCTTTCTTTCAGAGACGCCTCGGACCGTTTGCTTTCCGAAAGATCCATCACAAACACAACAATGCGATCTTCCTCCTGAAACAATTTGTTGGCCGAAATTAAAACGGGCACCACCTTGCCATCCTGTCGTCGACAGGATTTTTCAAACGGACGACAAATCCCGGTCTGGCGAAGTTCTTCCTGTGCCGCCTCATCCAGCGGCCCGCGCGACGGCAACGCGCCATCCCAACTGAGCGTGCTGCCGGCCACCATTCCCGACGTCTGACCAATCAGGCTCAAAAACGCATCGTTGGCTTCCAGCAGCGTTATTCCATCGCCCGCGCAGACCGCAATTCCGATCAGCGGCGTCTGCAGCATTCGACTAACATGCTGCTCCCGTTCCAGCAGATTCTGTTCAAAACGACGTCGTTCGGAACAGTCCCGAAAGACAAGCACCACTCCTGCAATCACGCCCGCTCGATTGCGAATCGGTGCCGCATTTTCTTCGATGGGCACCTGAGTTCCATCAGGACGAATCAATAACGTCTGGCGGACTGATCCCACCACGTTGCCCAGTTTGAGAACTTCATCCACGGGGTTTGGGACGGGATCATTCGTCAATTCGTGAACAACCGCGAACACCTGATCGAGCCGCTTTCCCGTGACTGAACTATCGACGCCCATCAGTTCCTGAGCCACAGGGTTGGCCATCTGCACGCGGCCATCTGCATCCGTTACCACCACTGCGTCGGCGATACTTGCCAGAGTGACCAGCAGATTTTCGCGTTCCGCATCAGCTCGCGATTCAGCCTGCAACGACTGCTGTACGTGCCCGTCAATCAGCCGCCACGCCATTCCGCTGACCACTATTCCCACGCCAACCATGCACAAATTGGCGGCCATAATTGTGAACAAAGCATGAGCCGCGTATTGCGTTCGCGTCCGCAGGATCTGGCTGGTTTCCGTGGTCAGTTGGCTGATCGACCCATTCGCCTGATCCATCGCACGCTTTCCAACACCGCTCCGCAGAAACTGGGTCACCCCTGCAATGCCCGATTCTGATCGCACCCGGATCTCATCGCTAAGCAGCTTCATGCGAGCCTGAACGTGTGCCTGGATTTCGTCCATCACGACCGACTGCGGTTCATTGGCGATCACCAGGGTCTCGAGCGACTCCAGCGTCGCCGGCAGTTGCCGTTCCGCATCATGGAACGCCTGCAGATATTCTTCGCTGCCCGTCAGAACGAAACCATGTACACCACTTTCGGCGGCCCGCAGCCAGAAGGAGATTTTTTTGTTCTTCGCAACGATCTCATAAGCACGCTGCACTTCGCCATGCGCGTCGTGTAACGCCGTAGCCGTTCGATAAACGACAACACCATTCACCAGCAGAACGATCAGGACCACAATAAAACTGATCGTCATTCGCGGAGAATGCGGCCAGGTCATTGAAGGTCGAGGAACGAACACTGGCCTGGCGTCTGGCAAGCGATGCTCCGCGGCTGGCTGCAATCCCGTTGTGAAGGGATGCTGATCTGTTGAACTTTTGTGGAAAGTCTGCGAATCCATCGCTGAAGTTGTTCCTTACCACGTTGTAATGGAGGACAGAATCTGGTCGTGTCCGAAAAATAAAGATTCACGGATTCAGTGGACGTTTGAAATTCCACTTCCACAATCATTGATTCACCAGGCTCACGTCGAACTGGCTTTTTTAGCCACCACATCTGCCAACAGGCAGGCCAGAGCTTTTGAATCCACTGGCTTCACCAGATGATGGTCAAATCCCGCTTCGTGAGAGCGTCGGCGGTCATCTTCCAGCCCCCATCCTGTCGCTGCAATCAGCACTGTTTTTTTCCCCCACGGCTGTTCTCGAATACAACGACACACTTCATAGCCGTCAACGGAAGGCAGACCAATGTCCAGCAGAATCACGTCCGGTCGACACTCTTCAGCGACTTTAATTCCTTCGAGACCATCGTAGGCTGTGCACACTTCATTTCCCATCAGCCGCAGCATCATCTGCAGGGTGTCAGCGCCGTCTCTATTGTCATCCACGATCAGGATTCGCAGTGAGGTCTTTTCCACGTCTTGCTTTCCGTCAGCGGTTGTCGGCGCTGGTTCAGGTGTTGTCATCGTTTCCCTATGGATGGTCACGTGGGGAGGCCATTGAGTAATGGGGTCGAGGGATGTTTTGGATCAGTCAAAGGCCTGAATCTGTCGGCCCATTTGCCAACCACCCGGCAGAAACGCCAGAGGATCATTTTTCACTGACAAGCCTTTTTCCCGTCGCACAACTGTGAATTTCAGACGTTTTGCAGATCACTTTTCGCGTTCAACTCAGTCAGCTGCACACTGAGGAAACATAGTAAAAACTTAACGCTCCGCTGTAAACATCTGAGCTCGGCATTTCGCGGACTACCGGTTCTCATCCTGCCCGGGCAAACTGGCGTGACATTAATCCCCGAACTCGCCGGGTCCGTCCTCAATCCTTTAGACAGACCGGTCAACGCAAACTTGCTCGCGCAGTACGGCAGCAAAGAAAACAGAAAGGACATTCCCGATCGAGCTTTTTAAGCGAGATCAGAAATGCCCTTTCTGCTTTGAGACATTCAAGAAGGCGGAAAAATCTGCCCCAACACGCGGTGAGTCCATCTATCTCTTGTGCGACGGTCTCTCATCCGTGTAACGGCTCCCTACGCGATCCCATGCATCGCGGACGGCCGGGCGAGCTCGGTCCCATTCCATTTCGCGGACGCTGCCCGATTCTTCCCACCTCCGCTCCAGTTCCGGTTCGATTTCGTCGTACGGACGGTCGATATACTGCGAGCGTGATTCCCACCCGTAACGGTAAGCGGGCTCGTAAGCTTCGTACGGAACCCCATCGTGGAAATAGGACTGATTCGGATAGTTTTGACGCCAGTAGGAGTCTTCTTCCGTCGGGTCAATCGCCTCAGCAGTCGCCTTACCCGCATAGCCTCCGGCAACTCCGCCGACGATAGCTCCGATGGCCGCTCCAATCGGGCCACCCACTGCGCCCGCTGCGGCGCCCGCGGCAGCACCGCCCATTGCCGCTCCAATTCCCGCGCCAACTGGATGTGAACCCGGTTCTCCGGTGAGCGGATCGCGATTCTCGTCTTTTTCGAGATCCGAATTTTTCTTTGAGCCTCTTGTCGTAGCCATGACAGTCTCTCTTTTTCCAACAGAACGAAAGTTTTTCAGTGGGTTGATGCTGGTCTGAGGATCGATTCGCAGTTCGTAGGAATTCGAATTCATTTCGAGCCCGCAAAAGTTCTTCAAGGGCCGCTGCCGCCTGGCCGAAGCGCCTGACAAGTTCCGCTCCGGGGGATAACAAAAAAAGAGCGTGCGATGAGTCCTTCCAGCGTCTTTGTGCAATTTAAATGGGGTCTCAATGAGCCCCTTTGTTAATGGTGTAGCACAATGCGAACACTTGAAAAAATCACCGCACGCTCATTAAGGCGCGCCGAAGCAACTTCTTAATCCATACCTCCCTGCGAGGCTGAAGAAACAGGCTCTATTCCGTGAGATTGTTGTCCCTGTCTTCAGTGGCCGACACAGTCAGTTGAATGACTCGAAGTCCTCCGCGATCCTGACAACTACCAGTTGCACGCGATGTGCCAAACCAGCGAACTCACCGAGAGATTGTTCTTTTTCCGCATAAGTTCCACATCCGCCATCGCAGGCAACGCGTGGACTTCACTTCACTTCAACGCGAACTCGGCTGGTTCCGCCGTCTGTTGCCAGCTGACAACTTTCATGCTGCCCCTTTTGCGATCATGTAGAGCGTCGACCGACCATGATGACGAACGCGCGAGACCCGTGGCCCGCTCGTTCATGCACGCGTTGTCCTTTCTTGTGGCGTCTTGCGGCTTAAACGCCGCGGCCTGTGCTTCGAACGTCCATGGCACGAGGGTTGCCTCTTTCCGTGAGACAGAGGTTCATAAAGGTCCCGCTGAGTCAGCGCCGAACCCGGTCAGACATAAGGAAACGGTATGCTCCGCTTTTTTCCATGGAAATTAATTGTTCGACATGCCGCGCGAGCCTACGGCGTCAGCGACCCGGCACTGTGGATGGCGCGGATTCGGCAGTTTTCACAGCCGTCCGAAGTTCAGGAACCGATTGAGCTGTTGCGAGCGGGTCTGCATTTTCACGCACGCGGACTTATTAACACTAAAGCTATCCAGCACAACATGGACTGGGTCTGGCCGTATTGGGTCGAGCGCCAATTTGATCCTGCGGACAACTCCTTTGTACCGCGGGCATTTTCCTTCAGCCACATTAACCTGACGCATCGCAACTGGACGGCCATCGGTCTGCCGGAGCTTGGAATTTATCCAATCGTCGATCCAAGGGGGCTTGTCACGCCCCTGCACGATGGCTGGTCGCTCGATTTCTGGCTCACGGATGCCACGGGCCAGCAGCTGTTGCCCAGTCGAGCTCACGAGGATGACGTCGATCAATGCATTCCGCCCGGCCCGGATCTGGCTGTCCAGACGACACTGTGGGAGGCCGACCTGCAGCTGCGCCAACGCGTCGAAGTGGTGGTAGAAGATAATCTTCCGGTGCTGAAGATCTCGATCCACGCGGGATGTCCAGCCGGTGGAACCCTGGCCGTTGCCATTCGTCCGTACAACCCCGAGGGCGTGCAGTTTATTGATCGTGTGGAAGAACTGCCCGACCGAAAAGGATGGCTCGTCAACGGAACAACTCAGGTCATCTGCGATCAGAAAGCCGACCGCATTGCGACGTCTCACTACGATCGAGGCGACTTGTTTCATCATCTGCGAAAAGGCGATGACCGGGACGGCCAGGAAGCGGCGTCGGAAGTTTGCGATCAGGGAATGGCCACCGCCGCCTCGCTTTATGATTTCCCGGGAAATGAAATGCATCTCACCGTCCGAGTCCCCCTTGATAAAGAACTGAAGGAACTCAGCCAGGTGTATCTGTTCCGCCCGGAGGCGACATGGTCATCTGCGACGTCGACGTGTTCGGAACTGTCAATTCCGGATTTGCGGATCCAGAAATTATATCGCACGGCCGTTCGGACGCTGATCTTGTTATCGGTGGGTGATGTTGTTCCCGGGCCTTATACATATCGTCGCTTCTGGTTCCGCGACGCCTGCCTGATGATGAATCCGCTGATGACCATGGGATTGCTTGACCGTTGTCGGCGAATGATTGATCAGCTTCCTGTACGCCAGCAACGCAGTGGATACTTTCGATCTCAGGATGGCGAATGGGATTCCAACGGTCAGGTTCTGTGGATGCTGAATCGATTCAGAAAGCTTAGCAACCAGCCACTTCCTCGCGCGGTTTATGCGACACTTGACTCGGCAGTTCGCTGGTTGGACCAGAAACGCGTATACTCGATGAAGCTTTCGCGGCACAACGGACTTCTGCCTGCGGGCTTTAGTGCCGAACATCTCGGGCCGAACGACCACTATTATTGGGACGATTTCTGGGCCGAGGCGGGTCTCTGCGCGGCTGCGGAAATCTGGGCGGACGCCGGCGAAGCGAAGAAGTCTGAGTACGCTAAACGCACGGCCGAGGAATTTCGCTCGGCGATCGAACGCAGCCTTGAGATGTCTCCGGAGGCACGCGCTTCGGGCGGCATCCCGGCTTCTCCGTACCGACGTATGGATTCAGGAGCCGTCGGATCGCTCGTCGCCGATTATCCTCTGCAGCTGGTGCCCGCCGGTGATGAAAGAATCATGGCGACGGTCAACACAATGCTGAAGAAACATTTTCATCGAGGCGGTTTTTTCCAGGATGTCATTCATTCGGGGATTAACGCCTATCTAACTTTGGATATCGCTCAGACTCTCTTGCGCAGCGGCGATGAACGCTGGCGGGATCTTATGGATGCGGTCGCCGACCTGGCGTCTCCCACCGGCCAGTGGCCTGAAGCCATTCACCCGCGGACTCTGGGCGGCTGCATGGGCGACGGACAGCATGGATGGGCGGCGGCTGAATGGGTGATGATGATTCGTAACTGTTTCGTGCGGGAGGAACCAGATCGCCTTGTCGTCGGCTCCGGTTTGTTCCGCGAATGGTTTGATCACGATGAAGAACTGTTGTACGGCCCAACGCTGACGCCCTGGGGCAAAGTCCGTGTGCGCATTCTTCAGCCGAAGTCAGCTCCAACGGTTGTGATTGAGAGTGACTGGCATCGCGCAGCGCCTCAGATTGACGTTTGTATTCCGGGCTTTATTGCGATGCAAAATGTTGCCGCGGGGCCTCCGGTTCCGCTCCGCGCCGAAAACATGCCCGCGGACAGCAGGAGGGTTTAATTCTTTTGGTCAGTCTGTTCCCTATCCCCTTAGGGGGAGAGGGCCAGGGTGAGGGGGTTTGTGATTCTGGGTTTTGTCTTTTTCCGGTTGCAACCAGCAACCACGCCCCCTCATCCGGCCTGTCGGCCACTTTCTCCCCCGAGGGGGAGAAGGACCGCGGAATCCGGTTTATTTTGTTGATTTTACTGATTGTTACTGCTGCGTCTGTTCGCCGTTCAGCAGAGGGATCTAACGCATGAAAATCGCTATGTTCACGAACACGTATCTGCCTCATGTGGGCGGAGTTGCAAGGAGTGTCAGCACATTTGAGGAGGAGTTTCGTCGAAGGGGCAACCAGGTTCGGATCATTGCACCGCAGTTTGCTGAGGCCGAAGATTCGACTGAGCATGTTGTCCGAGTCCCTGCGATTCAGAATTTTAACGGCAGTGATTTTTCGCTGCAGATTCCTCAGCCCGGATTGGTCTACGAACAGATTCTGGCGTTTCAGCCAAATGTGATTCACAGTCACCATCCGTTTCTGCTGGGCGATTCGGCTTTGCGAACGGCCTACGAATGGCGTCTGCCGCTGGTGTTTACGCATCACACGATGTACGAACAGTACTCGCATTATATTCCACTGGATTCCGAAGCGATGAAGCGAGTCGCCATTCAGCTCGCGACGGAATACTGCAACCTGTGTACTCATGTGATCGCTCCCAGTGAGAGCATTGAAGAGTTGCTGCGGAAGCGAGGAGTCTCCGTCCCCATCACCACCATTCCCACCGGCATCGATCTGCCTTTCTTCGCAAGCGGTGATCGGGTCGCTTATCGGAAGAAGCATCGCATTTCCGAAACCGCAGTTGTGATCGGACATGTCGGCAGACTGGCTGTGGAAAAGAATCTTGAGTTCCTGGCGAAGGCTGTCGGTCTGTATCTGGCCGAGAATCCGGATGTTTATTTTCTGGTTGTTGGAGACGGACCGGCGCAGGAAACGATGAAATCGCTGCTCATGGAATTCGCTGAGCCGTCGCAAATTATTTTCACCGGCCGACAATGCGGCCAGGATCTGGCAGACGCCTACGCCGCGATGGACGTGTTTGCCTTTTCTTCACAGTCCGAGACACAGGGCATGGTCGTCGCCGAAGCCATGGCCGCCGGTAACCCGGTGATTGCGCTCGACGGGCCTGGCGTCCGAGAAGTCATGGGCCCGGACAACGGTTTATTGCTGCCTTCCGATGCACTACCCAGCGTGTTCGCCGAGGCCGTGGCCCATCTGACAGAAGACAGAATCCGTCTTCGCAACATCGGCGAATCGGCACGTTCTTCGGTCCAGCCGTACGGTCTGCCGTGCTGCGCCGATCGATTGGAAGCCTTGTACAGACAACTGATTGAGGACTTCCAAAGTGAAATGCCACGGACGGCAGGTTCCTGGGATCATTTTCAGGGACGACTGGAAGCCGAGTGGAAATTGATTGTCGAAAAAGCGGCGGCGCTGTCAGCCGCGGTGACAGAAACAGAAGCCACTCGGGCAGTTCTGACCTGATGAATCGTCTGGCTGTAAATCGTTTGCCCGAAAATTTTCGACGGGCAGCGAATACAGCTCCGAATACCTTTGACTCGGACACAACCATGTTAACGCAGCCCGGGAAACTCAAACGCCGACTTCGCACGATATTCAGTCGCACGAACATTTTGCGGCGATGGCTGGGCCGGGAGAAGCAACAGCCTGCTTTCGCTGAAGCCGGTTTAATCATCCTGCAGCTGGATGGACTGTCGCGCGAACAGTTTGAGGAAGCATTGACACGACGTCGGCTGCCTTTTCTTCGCAGGCTGATTCATCAGGGCTATTTTCGTCGCATGAGCTTCTACTCCGGCCTGCCGTCTTCCACACCGGCGGTCCAGGCGGAAGTGATGTACGGCGTTAAGACAGCCGTGCCTGCGTTTCAGTTTTTACATCGCTCTTCCGGCCAGGTGTTTCGCATGTTTGAAGGCGAAGCCGCGCGGACGATTGCCAGTGAATTATTGAGCCACGGTGAGCCACTTCTAAAAGGCGGAGCCAGCTATTCGAACATCTATTCGGGCGGGTCCGAGGAGGCTCAGTGCTGCGCGGAAACTCGTTCGCTTCGGGTGATGTTACAAACAATTAAGCCGCTGCGTCTGATACTGACAGCCTTTCTTTATTCGTTCACTCTGATGCGAATCGCCGCGATGGCGAGCGTGGAACTGCTTATCGCTGGCTGGGATATGGTAAGCGGGCTTGTTCAACGCGACTGGCAGAAGGAAATCAAATTTGTCCCGATGCGCGTGCTGGTTGCGATCGTGTTGCGGGAGTGGGTGCGGATTGTGGTCAAACTCTCGATCAGCAGCGGCACGCCCATCATTTACGCCAATTTGCTGGGCTATGACGAACAATCGCATCGCCGCGGCCCCACCAGCGCGGTGGCGCGATGGGGACTTAAAAGTATTGATTCGGTTATCAAGGACATTTTCAAGAGTGCGCACCGCGAGGAAGCTCGTGATTATGAACTGATCGTGTTCTCAGACCATGGGCAAGAGGCCGTCCGGATTTATGAATTCGAGTACGGCAAATCCATTCAGCAGGCAGTCACCGATGCCTTGAAGTGCGGGCCATTGGCCGATCGAATGGTAACCAGCATCGACACGGCCGTGCAGCGCGGCCGACATACCGAACGATGGATGAGTCGCCTTCTGCGAAAGTCGCGTGGGGCACAGTCACAGATTTCGATTACGGCAGAGGAGTTGGTTAAGAACGTGATTGTGACGGCTCTGGGACCGCTGGGTCATGTGTACTTTCCAGTCCCCGTCACGGATGAAGCAAAAGCGGACTGCGCGGCGCGTCTGGTGACACGTGAAAACGTGCCGCTCGTTTTATACCGACTTCAAACGGGCGAAGTGCGGGGACGGAACCGGCGCGGGTTGTGGAATCTGCCGGAGGACTGTTCGGCTATTTGCGGCACCGAGCAGCGTTTCATGAGCGAACTGAAGGAAGACTTGATCGCGTTGTGTCAGCACAAAGATTCGGGCGACCTGATTCTCAGCGGCTGGGATCCTGATCTGCAGCCTTTAACGTTCGTCCAGGAAAATGGGTCTCACGGCAGTATCGGTTTCCGGGAGACTCGCGGCTTTGCTCTCCTGCCAAACAATGTTCCTGCGCGGCAGAGAACAGCTGCGAACGGGGAAATGTATATCCGAGGCGTTGACCTGCATCAGGCCGCGTTGCACTTTCTTGATCCATCGCGCTGCCACGCGAATGATCAATCGTCGGCGAACACGCTTCAGCTGTCCGTTGCTCGCGCGGACGACGTGACTGAAGGTGGCGGCCCACTGTCTGAAGGGGACCATACTGAAGATGCCGGGTTGGTATTGCGGCTGCGAGTCATGACCTACAACGCTCACCGATGTGTCGGCATGGACGGCCGGTGTCGGCCAAATCGAGTCGCGCAGGTCATCGCAGAATGCGGAGCGGATGTGATCGCTCTGCAGGAAATGGATGAGAATCGCGAACGCACCGGAAAGGAAAATCAAACGCAGATGATTGCCGCACGTCTGGGCATGTATTATCGCTTCTTCCCGGTTCTGGTCGCCGGGGAAGAACGCTACGGGCTGTCAGTGCTCAGTCGCTTTCCCATTATTCCTGTTTACGAAGGAACGTTCAGCCGAGAGCCCGCGCGGTCGAAGAGCGAAGCTCGGGGCGCCATCTGGATCACTCTCAAAACGGACATTGGGCCAGTCCATATTATCAACACGCATCTCGGCCTTCGTGCAAAAGAACGCCTGCAGCAGGTCGATCAGCTGCTTGGGCCACACTGGCTGGATTCGATTGCGGATTCTGAGCCCGTGATTCTGTGCGGTGATCTCAACGCCGGGCCGAAGTCAGACGTCATCCGGCGGCTGCATCGCCGTCTGCAGTGTGTCCAGTTGATGGCGGACGACCACAAGCCGCAGCCGACATTCGCTTCGATGTTGCCGCTCCGCCAGATCGATCACATTCTTGTCAACCATCATTTTTCTGTGCAATGCGTGTCCGTGTTAAAGTCTCACGTCGCCCGACTTGTGTCCGATCATCTGCCGGTTTGTGCAGACCTCACCATGCACTTGCCACAGCCGCCCCGGCATCAGCAGGATGTGACCGCGGAACCGAAAGCCAGCATGGAACGCGCCGGAAACAGCAGCCGGACATCGAATCGCATCCACGCCGGAAAAGCCCACGACAGCAACCGTCTGGACGAGTGATCTCGGCAGACATACCGGGCTCAAAAAGCTGTCATTCTTTAATCCGCCCCAGGGCAATTATGATGTCGCGGCTTTTCCCAAACGCCCCCGAACTCGTCCCTGGGATCAGATTTCTTCAGAAATACTTTTGAGCGTTGCACTCCATTTTTCGGATACGTTTTCCAGCAGCGTCTGCAAATCACTCGACGCTGTTCCAATCAGTTCAATCGTGGACGGTCGCTGATCATCGTAGGACACGGAACAGACTCGCTGCTGAGCGCTGTCGAGAAAGTCCAGTTGAAATCCGTTTTCGAGCGTCGTGATGCTGGAATCTGCGTGGTAGCCGTGCATCGCGTTATAGAGTTCCGTAACCAGATGAAGATGCTGATAGTGTGACATTGCCGATTTGTCCAGAAAAACCATAGCCCGAGGGAAGACGCAAATAATCCTGCTGCATCTCTGATGCCGCACTTCGCCCAGGTTTTGCGGAAATCCGGACACGGTCGGCCTCGGGCGAATTCGGCAAGCCCGGCCTTACTTCAGCAGGTAGCGGTTAGCGATGGTGATTCCGCTGAGCATGGCCCCGACGATACCCAGAAAACCCTGATCCGTACCACAGAGATACAGATTGTTCAGCTGGGTCTGGCCGTTGACGAACTTTTCAGGAGCCCCATACACACAACCATTCAGATGGCCGGTGAACCGTCGGATTGTTCGCGGTGTAAAAACGTCGGTATCGATCACATGCGACCGGAAATCGGGGATGTGCTGAATCGCGCTCTTCAGGATTTCGTTGTTCCAGTGATCCTTGGCCGCCACATATTCATCATCCGGAATATTCATCCAATAATGCGGATCCGCGAGGGCCGTGATCCGCATCCGGCCGTCTTTCAGAGGCTGCGAATAATCAAAGTTATTCGGCGAACAGATGATCCCGCTACGAATATCGACCGGCACGTTTGGTCGTTCGTAATGCAGGTCCTTCGTGTTGCTATAGAACACGATGGTGTCACGATGTCCAAGCGCCGCCGGTTCACAATCAAGGATGCTGATGGATTCCACAAAGGAGATATCACCGGGCTCCGCTTTTACCTGCGGCGCATTGGGATCGATCATTCGCATCGTCTCCGCGGCTCCGGCTGAAGACAGAATGTTGTCGGCTTCGATCTCCGTGCCATCGTCCAGCAGCACCGATGTCGCGCGCCCGTTTGACTGCCGAATCTCGCGGACTCCGGCACGAAGCTTCAGATGGCCGCCCAGCGATTTAAAGTGCTTCACCAGTTTCTTCAGGATCACCCGGATCCCGTCGAACGGGCGGCCGAACCCTTCCTGAAAAATGCTCTTGAACATAATCACGAACTGACTGAAGTCCATGTCATGCGGAGTCGCGCTTCCGTAAAACATCAGCGGGCAGAAAAGCATATCGACCAGCAGCGGATCGCCGATGTATTCTGAGACCACTTTTCTTGCGGAGACGCTTTGACGGTCCAGATCCAGGGCATCGTGTTCGGCAATGCGAGTCACCAGGCGGCGGAAGCCATCAATCTGGAACGGAAACACCGCGGCAATCTGCTCCACGAAGAAATTGAACTGATTAGTGAACTGCAAAGTCGCGCCGGGGAACACGATGGACGACTGCAGTTGAGGCCGCAGGTCGAAGTCTTCCCATTTCAGCCGCAGCTGACGCAGAAGCTTGCTGAGCGGACCTTGCTTTGTGCCAGGTTCCGCGTAATTTGTTACGGCGTGAAGACCGACGTCGTAGTTGCGTTTTCGCAGCCGGTAAAAAGAATTCAGGCCGCCGATTGTGGTGTGACGCTCGAGAATGCAGACGTTCTTCTCGTAGTAGGCCAGACGAACTCCAGCTGACAGACCGGACATCCCGGCACCGATAATCACGGTGTCATAACGCACAGCCATCAACCCCTTGGGAGCAAGTCAAAAACGGGCCCACTGAATTGCAAAGACCCCGGAGAAAATTCTCCGGGGTAGAAGTAAGCGACTCTGATTTCCGCACAACCGTCAGGCGTTGACCGCCACGTCCTTGAGTCTCGGCAGCAGATAGCTGACGGTTCCAGCCATGGTGTTCAGGTTCGGATAGTCCTCTTCAGGAATTTGAATCCGATACATCTTTCGCAATTCCATCACGATGTCGAGGAAGTCCATGCTGTCCAGTTCCATCTGTTCACGGAACGGTCGCGCGTCATTGAGATCGGTGAGATCCTCGTCTGGAGCAATTCGCTCCAGAATGTCCAGAATCACCTGCCGGATCTGATCAGACGTCATTAATCCACCCTCTCAAACTATCCCTGAAACTTGCGAATGATGACTACCGAATTGATTCCCAGCATTCCAAACGAATTATTCAGGATACAGTCAACTCGCCCGATTTCGAGCGGTTGATTGACCACCAAATTTGGAAGTGCGCAACGAGGATCCAAATCATCAAGGTTAATTGTAGCGTGGGCTATGCCATCGTCAAATGACGGTAGATTTCCCAGCAACTCCAGTGCACCGGCCGCGCCCATCGCATGGCCAATGAAACTTTTTGTATTGTTGATGTACGTTTTTTTTGTGTTGCCAAACACCCGTCGCAGAGCACTGGCTTCTTCAATATCACCCTGCTCAGTGGCGGTCGCGTGGCTGCTGACAATGTCCACATCGTCGGCGTTGATCCTGGCTCTCTTCAAAGCCAGGTCTATGCATTCTGCCTGGCGCGTGGAATCCGGCAAAACAAAGTCCTTGGCGTCGGAATTCATGGCGTATCCGATGACTTCCGCGTAAATCTTTGCCCCGCGAGCCAGTGCGTCCGGCAGACGTTCCAGCGTACAAAGGCCGCCGCCTTCTGCGACCACAATTCCGTTGCGATTGACGTCAAACGGGCGACAGGCTTTTGTCGGATCCTCATGAGTCGCCAGGGCCCCCTGAGCCGCAAAGCTGGCGAAAATCCCAAACGTATGAATACTCTCTGACACACCGCCGGCAATGGCCAGGTCCACTTCCTTCAGTCGCAGCATCTGCACCGCCTGAATGAAACCTGCATTCCCCGCAGCACAGGCAGCTCCGAGAGTCAAATGAGGCCCTGTGATCCCCATATTGAGCGTCACTTCACCGGCCGCGTTGTTGGCCACAGTTCGCGGATTATGGTGGTGAGACCAGACCTTGGTGTCGTATTGAAACTTTGAGATCTCGTAGATCTCGTTTTCGGTTTCGACGTTCCCATGTTCGGTGATGCCGATGTAAACCCCGACGCGATCGCGTGGAGTATTCGGCCAGTCCAGCCCCGAATCCTTCACGGCTTCGTTCGCGCAATAAACGGCGATTGAACCGGCCCGCGTGCCCCGCCGACGATCTTTCTTCTTCTGATAACGCAACTCGTCAAAGTTGCAGATGCCCGCCAGCACCGGCCCCATGTACCGTGTTTGGTAGTTGACAACCCCGGACGTTCCCGCCAGCAGATTCTGGCGATATTCCGTCAGGCTGTTTCCGTTCGGTGCGGTCAGCCCGACTCCGGTGATGACAATTCGATCCAGATCCGACAAAGGAAAACCCCAACACAAGCGGCCAACACCGATTTGTTTGCGAAATCACTCTCGGCCGGCCTCAGCTTGTTCCTGAAGTACTGTACCGCAGAGGAAAATGCACTATGACTGGACAGCGTACAGGGACGCTCCGACTGTGACAAGCACCGTCGCAAGATCCCTGATCTTGCGACGAAATCCCCGGCCAGTCACCCGGAGACTTTCGTTATTCGGCAGGATGGGCATTCCAGCCCGTCGATCCAAAACGTCATCCATCAAAAAACCAGACATTCGCGGGCTTTTCAGGGACAATCAGGCGACGCCTGTCCGGTTTTTTCCGGGGAGTTTGCTCCCCGCTCGTGAACGATTTCCCAACGGCCCGCTCTTGCGGGTGATCCGGTTACCAGTGCATGACGCAACCGCCATCCACGTTGATCGTCTGGCCCGTGACTTCCGAACCGCGCGAACTGCTCAGGAAGGTAATCATGGCGGCAATGTCCTCCGGAGTCTGCCAACGCCCCAGCGGGACGACCCGCCCGATCTTGTCAGCGGCCCAGTCATCATATGAGAGTCGCTTGTCCGGCGGTTGCTGATCAAACCATGATTTCCAAACGGATTCATTCAGCGGTGTCTTCACCATTCCAGGACAGACCGAATTGACTCGTATTCCAAACGGCGCTAAATCCTTCGCCATGCATTGAGCGAAATTTATGTTGGCCGCTTTGCTGGCGCTGTAGGGCGGGTCTGTCTGCGATCCCATCTGCCCGGCCACGCTGGAAAGAAACACGATCGAACCGCGGCGGCGTTCCTGCATGGCCGGCGCGGCCACATGAGCCACGTTGACCATGCCCAGCACGTTGACGCGAAACACACGCTCCCAGGCCGAGACCGGGACCCGCGTGAACGGAAACCCGAAATGCCCCGATCCAATTGCGGCCGCATGAACCAGAATCTCCACCGGCCCGAGCTGCTGCTCCGTCGCCTCCCACGCGGCCGTGACACTGGCCAGATCAACGACATCCACCGACTGCACCAAAGCAGCGGACTGAACGGCCAGCGGCTTCAGATCCCAGACGGCGACTAGCACACCTTCCTGAGCCAGCATCTGAACCGTTGCCGCCCCAATGCCGCTCGCACCGCCTGTAACGACCGCCACTTTTCCGGAAATACCAAGATCCAAGGCACGCTTCTCCCGTTATGTTTCACGCCCGCGAGGCAAACATCAATGATGACCGTTTACCCGCGATCAGTCCTCGTAACGCACGCGGCTCCAGTCCTTAGAAAGCTGACAGAGCTCCCCGATCACAGCGCGGTCTTCACTGCACGCCACGATGCCCGGGTAACGCAGCATCCCAGCTCGAGTGTCCATCCACAGATCGCGATAGTGCACCGGTTCGCCATTATGGACCCACACGGCGTCGCCACCGCGGACGCGTGCGATATGCATCGACACCGGAAAGTCATAAATGTTGGGCGAATGAATCAGGGAGCCGGCATATTCGCCCGTCGACATCAACGGATAAATACTGCCCTGCATTTCTTCCGACGTGCGTCCCTGCAAGAACCGACCGTTTACAGATAACTGATCCACTTCACGGGCTCGCTGAAAATCACGTTTCTGAAAACCAATGAGATAAATTCCCTGACCGAGAGACTTTCGAGGCGCAGTCAAATTCGGAAGACTGTCCAGAATCTGTCGGGCCGTTCGCGATGGATCATCCGGCCCGCAGACAATACGATCCGGAGTCACCTCAACCCACGTTCCGGTCGGCCCCATCTCGGGCGCGAAGACCAGCGAATAATGAGGCGTGGTGTCGTCGTGCAGATGAACGATGATGGAATATCCGTTGCCCGTTTTGTCTCGATACTGCTTTGTCCCATCGATCGGATCGATGGCAATCGCAAGGCGGCTGTCGGAGGAGAATCGTTCCATGTCGCCTGTGGTTTCTTCACCTTCGACGCGGCATGTGCGGAGGACAGGATCCGCATCGCGCAACGCGGCCACAATGAGTTCCTGCACGGACAGGTCGGCCAGAGTCAACGCGTCGGTGTTGGCATTGCCCGACGATTTTCCGTCGACGGCAATGTTGAACTGTCGCAGCCGCTTCGCCACAGCGCCGCTCCAGCGAACAATCGACGGCAGACAATTTTGAAGAGCACTGATGACTTCGGGGATTTGCATGGGTCCAGGGTTCACGCTTGAAATTTGAAATTTGAAAAAAGTAGCGGGATTGCTGGCGACGCGGTTATCTTAACGGGACTTCGCTCCGTTCGCAAAATCACGGCGTTTCAGACTTCACGTGTTTCAGACGGAGACAATTTCCCTAATTCCTCTGTCAGAGATTACCTACGGTCGATCGTGTGCTGCCTCGCTTTGCTGCAGATTTCCACATGCTGAAGAAAGCCGGGCATCTCGTCGAACGTTTTAATCTCGCCCAGCAGCCGCAGGCGTTTATTGAAAATGTTGATTTAAGTAGGATAGGCTTCCGCCTGTCATTGTTCTGCAACCAGTGAGTTTTCTGCAAGATATGTCAGGCTGGAAGTCTAACCGACGTGAAATTTTCTCGTGACACACCGGAGCCAATTATGATTCGCGCTGCACTGTCGAGCATCGGTTCTGTTTTCCGATTCAGTTTGATCTTGCTTGTCTGGATGTCGATGCTCGGTAGCTTCACCGCGGAAGCTCAGGACGTTCAGTTTGATCTCAAGGCGCTCTCGACGGCTCCGCAAACGTTTCCGGCCGAAGGCATTAGTGCCGAAGGTGTTCGCTCATTCTTTTTTGAAGGCGCGAAATACAAGGGCAAACCGACTCGCGTCTTTGCCTACTATGGCGTACCGGAAGGCGACGCCGCGAAGGACGCTGTGGACGGCAAGTTTCCAGCGATGGTTTTGATCCACGGCGGTGGCGGAACGGCGTTTGAACGCTGGGTCAAAGTCTGGAACGCCCGTGGCTACGCAGCGATTGCCATGGATCTGTGCGGCTGCGTCCCGGTCGGAACGTATGGCAATTGGCAGAGACACGAGCTGGGCGGACCGGCCGGCTGGGACGCAAGTTTTGGTCAGCTGGATGATGCCGTCGAAGATCAATGGACGTGGCATGCGGTCAGTGCCGCGGCGCTCGCACATTCGCTGATTCGATCGTACCCTGAAGTCGATGCCGACCGAATCGGTGTGACAGGAATTTCGTGGGGCGGATATCTGACCAGCATCGTCGCGGGCGTTGACGATCGCTTCAAATTTGCTGTCCCTGTTTATGGTTGCGGGTTCCTGGGCGAGAACTCCGCATGGCTGCCGAGCTTTGAAAAGCTGGGGAAAGAGAAAGCCGACTTGTGGCTGAAGCAGTGGGATCCGTCGCAGTATCTTGGAAATGCCCGCATGCCGATGCTGTGGGTCAACGGAACCAATGACTTCGCCTATCCGATGGATTCCTGGAAGAAGTCGTCTCAGCTGCCTCAAGGTGCGTCCACGTTGTGTCTGCGAGTCCGCATGCCGCACGGTCATGGGCCAGCGGGTGAAGATCCGGAAGAGATTCATGTGTTTGCCAACTCCATTTTGAAGCATGGCAAACCGCTGGCTCGAATCGTGGAATCGGGCGTTAAAGATCAGCAGGCATGGGCAAGCTTTGAATCGGAAGTTCCAATTCCCAAAGCCGAACTCTGCTGGACTCGCAGCACCGGTCGCTGGCAGGACCGTGAATGGGAGACGCTGCCCGCGACGGTTGACGCAGCCAGTCATCGTGTCACGGCCGACGTTCCGGGCGATGCCACGGTGTTTTATCTGAACCTGTTCGATGATCGCGACTGCGCCGTCAGTACTCCGCATGTCGAACGATAAGATCCAGAAACAGTTTGCTGCTTCACGTGTGTTTTGCAGTGTTTCGGCCCCATTGAAGATTCTACTGTAACACTTCGCCAGTTCCTCCGCTCCAGACGTTCAGAGACTGAGATGTTCAGCCTCTGACACTTCAAAACAGAGGGGAATTCTGATGAAACGCTCATTTTTCTATACGGCTTTGGTACTGACAACTGTTTGTCTTGCCACCAGCTCACGGACCTTTGGCGATTCAAAGGTGCGAATCGGCGGTGGCGGATCAGGCCGAGGTCAGGTTGGCAGTCATAACGGACCGTCAGCCAGTTCGGTGAATGCACGTCCTCGAGGCCTCAGTGGTAACAATGGCCATCAGAACAGCGGCCATCAGAACAGCGGCAATCACAGCAGTCATTCTCACAACGGCGGGTCCGGGAATAGTGGCAAGGGCCTTGGCGGCTTCCATGTCGGAAATCAGGGAGTCAAGTGGCCGCAGGCCTCTAACGGACACGCTGATTCGCATGGGGACTCGGGCAAGCCGATCATCAAATTCCCCGGTCAGTCAGGGCATGGTCAGTCAGGGCATGGTCAGCCAGGGCATGGCGGCCGACCGAACTTCAACGCCCCACTCCCGCCAAATCTGCATAACAAAATCGGCCATACGATTCCGGGGCTGAATGGGACGAAGCTAAAACCAGTTGGGATTAATGTCGATCACATTCTGAAGCACCATGGTCCATCAAATCATGCCCAGCCGCAGATTCAGAACATTGTGGCATCAGCCCCGAAGCACTTGTCCTCGCATCAACATTTCTCATGGTGGGTGAGCACATGCCATAGCCACTGCCATACAAATTACGGTTGCTGGAACACAAACAGCAGCTACTGGGACTGCTGGACTCCATGTAACTGGCAGGTGGTGCAGTGTGAGCAGTTCTCCTTTTACGTCGGTCTGGGTTGTGTGCACATTCCGGACATGCAGGCTTACGGTGTTCAGACAGTTGTCAACGGTTCGCCTGCACAACTGGCCGGACTTGTTCCCGGCGACCTGATTCTCGCAGTGAACGGCCATACGGCGATAGATCCGAACCTGGTCAACAGGGAAGTCAACAGAGGACGACTGGATCTTCAGGTGATGCGAAACGGCTCACCATTGGCTCTCCAGCTTGTCGTGTTTCCTCGACTGGTGCAGAACGTTTCGTTTTGAAAAGAACGGACAGTGATTCGGCCCACAAAACGAAAGGCTCGACATCATAAGGATGCCGAGCCTTTTAGTATTTGTACGGAGCGTAAAACCTCGGACGAAGCAACCGAGATCCGGCCTGCGTGTCTTTCGCGTTACTGAGCCACGGCGATCTGGTTTTCCACTTTGCGAACACCGGGCTGTAGCCTGATCAGATTTGCGGCCAGACGACGCGATTCGACGGTGGGCAGTGCGCCGGTCAGGATCGCTGTGCCCTGACTCGTCAGGCTGACATTAATGCCGGACAGCTCGGGTCGTGTTGAGCTGAATCGGACGAGCGACAGCGAATTGGCGGAGGCCAGTCGTCCGGTTTGCTGGGCCATCGAAGCCGTCGGATAATTGAACGAAATTGCCAGAACAGTGCGAATCTCACGAGGAGTCCCCGTCTGCTGAGTCTCTGCACTGCTGGCTGTCTGATTGTCCTGGAACGCCTGGAACTGACGACTGGTGGATTGCTGCCCGGTGGCCTCACGCGCCCCACCTACAAAAGCCTGAGCGGCGTTGCCGCCAATAAAAGTCTCTGCCGGAGTCCCCGCGGTGGAGGTGGCCGTGCTGCCGATTTTTATCGAACTATCGGACGGACCTGCTGATCCCAAGCCCGACGGCTGAGCCATCACTGTGGAGCCAATGACCATAGAACACAATGCCAGCGTGGACAGTGCAAGGCACATTCGGACGACGGGCGTTTTCATGGAGACCATCCTCAGCAAGACAACACCATCCAACCACTTGTGATAACAAATGGACCTGTAATCACCGTAAAACTGGAACAACAGGCCCTTCTCCCGGCCAGAACGACTGGTAACCCAGACAATCGCGTCAAGCTTCTGAGAGTTTATCGAGTTCTCCGGGTCCTCTGCAAAGAGTCTAACAGTCAAAACGCCCGCACGGACCGCAGTTTCCTCAAAATCACCCGCTGTCGTCGCTACGTTCCTAAAAGTATTTTGAGAACCCTTTCCGCTTTTAACGGTCGGCGAAACTGGGAAAAGGGGTTCAACGACAAATGAAGTGCGCGAAGGAAGACTTGTGTTTAGACCGCGAATGGACGCAAATTCACGCGAATGGCTGCAGCGATACAGCGGGCGGTCGTTTCGAATGACGCTTCAAACGTTCCGGGCTTTAAAGTCAGCGCACGAGAACAACTGGTTTTTTTCCCTTTTTTTTACATTCACGTTCATTCGCGGTTCAGATCTTTTTTCCACCGACGTTTCCAATGGTGTGGACGTGCCGATCTGTAATCAGTTCCTCTTCACCGAATCACTCGTTGCACCGGCGTGTACTCACGGCCAAGGCAATCATGGAAACCCTGGAATTGGGTTTCATGAAGACACTGGACGAAATGACGCCCCGGAACCAAGGAAATGATTCTTCTATAATTCAGAGTTGGTTATACTTTCCGACGTTCTGAGACCTTAAGAAATCTGGAATTTGTGACCATGCCACCTCGCCCACGACCGGAACCATCCAACAATCGACGCCCGGCACGACCTGCCAAAGGGCGTCCTCAGACTCGCCGCGCCGGCGGTCCAGCACGCCCTGGACGCAGACCCGATCAGGTCCCGGAAGCGCGAGGTGGTCGAATTCTTCAGCCCCTGAATCCAGACGCAGAGACAGAAAACGACGACACGGGCGACGCGGACACAATGCGTCTGCAGAAGTTTCTGGCCATGGCCGGTGTGGATTCACGCCGCAATTGCGAAGAATACATTCGCACCGGACGAGTCACGGTGAATTCCGAAGTTGTGACTGATCCGGCTCGCGGCGTTGATCCACGGACTCAGGACATTCGTCTGGATTCCGAACGTCTGCGGATGCCACGTTTCCGCTATTTCCTTGTGAACAAGCCCAAGGGCGTGCTGTGTACCAACCACGATCCGATGGGGCGCCCGCGAGCTGTGGACCTTGTGCCGGTCAGCGAACAGCGGATGTTCACGGTGGGCCGTCTGGACGAAAACACCGAAGGAATGCTGCTGATTACGAACGACGGCGACCTGGCTCAAAAGCTGGCTCACCCGCGTTTTGAAGTGATCCGCCGTTACCGCTGCCATGTGGCCGGCATTCCGCAGCCGGACACTCTGAATCAGCTGCGCGACGGGATGTACTTTGCCGAAGGGTACTTCAAGTTTCGCAGCGTCCATATTTATCAGCGCAAAGGCCAGAGCGCGATTCTGGAACTGGAACTTCAGGAAGGCAAAAATCGTGAAATTCGCCGACTGATGGCACGAGTCGGGCACAAAGTCCTCAATCTGGAGCGTGTGGCGTTTGGCCCGCTGCAGCTGGGCAACCTGGCGCCCGGCCGTCACCGCGAATTGCAGCCGTTCGAAATTCATGAACTGCGGCATTTCGCA
>Ga0105055_10003147_pt1 | contig 25202 bp, 11 predicted proteins | sample BON03_FD_78090 | JGI IMG/M metagenome (GOLD analysis project Ga0105055, IMG submission 78090) | Freshwater microbial communities from Lake Bonney liftoff mats and glacier meltwater in Antarctica - BON-03 | ecosystem: Environmental > Aquatic > Freshwater > Ice > Glacier meltwater | place: Lake...
ATGACATATAATAAAAATTCCACAACATACATATGTTGTTTAAGATACTAAATGACATATAATAAAAATTCAATGACATGCATATGACGTATAAGAAAAAAATATGTCGTATAAGAAAAAAATTTGTCATATAAGAAAAAAAATATGTCGTATAAAAAAATTATATGTCGTTTAATTTTTAAAAAAATTATATGACACTTAAGAAAGATTATATAACACTTGAGCTTTTTCAATAAATTATATGACGTATAAGAAAATTTATATGACGTTTAATATTAAGCGTCATATGCATGCACGTGTAATTTTCAGATGAGAGACCTACGGTTTGAGTGTAGCCACTTTGAGAATTTGGTCATTTCGCACCGCATGATGTAACTTTCATCGTGGTACATGCCCAACGTGATGAATTATTTGTGTAGGTCGCGTTCTAAATTGATTGATGATTGCTTTTATAACTTGAAACAGTAATTTAGTACCCTTGCTTAAGGATCTATGTAGTTCAAATCAATGTAGATTTGAGTTCTCGGTTTTTGGAGTTTTTGCCGGAACCAAACAGTCTATCTTTGCAGGTCTCTTTCCTCAAAAGAGCACTAGAATTCTTGGCTGATCAATTTGCCGTATACATCAGCGTATGCATGTACCGTGATGTACATGAACATATATATGTATATGTGTATGTATATGTAAATAGATAGATATACATATAAACATATGTATATACATACATACTGTACTACAGAGTGCCAGTCACCGGTGTGATACACAGGACGACAAATACTGTGGCTCAGACTTGAAAGCTCAGTATGCAAGTTCAAGTTTAAACATCCTTTGCAATCAGGGTCCATGCATGTGTTAGGCTGCCCGCACAGCTCGCACCGATTTCGAAACAACGCCCAGACTGAGAGCCAAAATATGTGTGGCCGGGGAAAGAGACGAAAGGAACAGCCAAAAGAGCGTGAGAATCAAGCAAGTGAATAGAGCTATGGAATCGTCCGATCTGCTGGGTCTACAGATGTTGAGTCGTTGTGAGACACTTCTGCTACGAGTATTGTAAGAGAAACGGACGTACACACACACCTAGTGACAAGATTTCGTTTGCATACAAAAATATTTATCACCATTAAGACAAGAGTCGATTGATGCTCCAATTGATTTTTAGGATCAAGTAGATCAAGTAGATCGGGTGTCGCCTTCTTCGATAATCACAGTGCTTTCCACTTTTTGGTCGCAAGGGGGGATCGGGCATTTCTGAAGAACCACAGAATGCCAGTCACGATGATACATAGATGACTTACAACAAACACGCAGACTCGGAAACTATGCACCATTGTATGATACTAAGACATAACGTAGCATTAAATCAAAACAAGTACCTCTAGTGTCGGAGCGCAGCCTTTGCACACACACATGTGCCCTGCGATTACAGAATCACCGCATGTGTCAACACTTGTCAACATGGAATCTTTTGCATCAGGACGAAGGCCATGATGCACAAGACTGATGCAAGTACAAAAGCTGTTCTGTGGGTTGGGAGAGTTTTGTGGGAGACCATACTGTTTTGTTGGAATACCCTTTTATTTGATGTACGCATTTTCGTGTGACAGAAATGGTGTGGTGTGATGGTGCTGGTGACTGAGCTGATGGTATGTATGTTGGTGGTTTAGAGGTAATGCGATGATCAAAGGACTGAGAGAGGGGGTGAGTGAGAACGTTGCGAGCAAGAAGACTGAAGGATGAAGAGCAACAACAAGGAGGTCTGACCGCATGGCAGTAAAGCAGCCGAAGGTGGCTGCTTTTCGCATACCAAACACACAGCCAGCGAATCCTCGGGAGTTGACATGGCAGTCGTTTTTGATGTTTTTTTTCCATTTTGGATCGGACGGTTAAGCAGGTTCACGATGAAGAGTCACGATCGGCGAAATATGCGGCTGATGATCTTGGCTATACTGGCTCTCTTGATGCAAGAAGGCGATGGTACTGCTGGTCCGTCCAGTCCTGCATCGTTGATTGTCTTGCAGAAGTCTGGGCCTGTGATCAGGCTTCAAGTGCGTACGGTGGCCTCCGATGAAGGTGCACTGATGCCATTCTCAGTTGCATGCAACTGTCCACTGAATGCAGGCACTATCACGCATCGTCTTATCATCATCATAGTCTAATATGTGTGTTCAGGCTGATATGCGAAGCTGTGTCCACCAGGTGCTGGACAGGGTCTGCAAACAGACGCAGTTACTTCAGATGAGACTTCTGACGCTCACATGAGCGTTGTCAGTATAAGTGAAATCCGTGCCGCTGACATGCCATGCTCATCCATCTCCTCATTTGCGGTATTTTCCTCTCTCACACACTGGCATGTGCTTATCACTATCGCGGAAACTGTTCGTTGACATAAATCTGCTGGATGACAGTTTGACAATACTTGGCTGTATTGTCTATACTTGGCTGACATACTTGACATACTTGGCATACTTGGCTGACATACTTGACAGGTCGATTCGTACTCGAGAGTCCTGTATACTGTCATGCCGGGGGTCCCAGTAGTACTCACAGCCACGGTCATACGAGTTTCTCAAAACAGCGTGTGCTCATCCGCATGCTCAGGTCAAGTGCTGCAGAGTGTAAATCTGACGTCAGTATTCGGCGGCTCGCCAATACGCAACCTGTGGAGTGTGGCATTTTGGAATAGTAGGGCCACGTTGGTTGGCTGTGCGCAGTCGCTGCATTCAGCCTTTGCCACTCGCATACTCGAGGTTGACCCCGTCACGGGCCTCACAGCAGAGCTTGCATCAGTAAATGGCACGTCAATACGAGAAGTCGCAGCCATTGGCAGCAGCAACAATCTATTTTTTTTCCTAGTGTCCACTCGCAAGGGCAACCAGCTCATCCGACTCGCCTTGAACACGCTCACACACGAGAATTGGCTACACCAAACATTTAATCAGCTGGTGCATCTGTCATGGGACGACAGGCACCAGCGGTTACTCGGAATTGTTACAGAAAGGGGCGCTTGCATTCTAGTGTCAATAGATTGGGCGACGCACCGCATAGAATTGCTCGTCGACCTGGCAGACCACGTGCCTCGTCTGTATTGGCCCGCGCTGCAAGGGCCATTTTTAGCAGCAAGCAGACAAACAATACTCGTTACCGACAATGACATCCTAGTTGTCTCACGCGCGCAGAGCTCTTCACAGACGCTGGTCTTTAGCGTGCAGACTCTCCACAGCAGTGTGCTGCAAATATCAGATGTCGTCGGCCTCGCAGTGTTGGAGCATCCTCGCCTAAATGTCACACGTGTCCTTCCATCATTGCTGGGTGTTGCCGGTCTCAGTAACGTGGTACACATGCTCAAAAGTCCAATCGCTACTAAATTTGACAAAGTAATTGACTAAAGATTGGCTATAGAGCTGACGTTCAAAAAATTGTAACAGCATATAAATGGCGTCGGCTTTGGAAGACGCGATATGCAGCCGTCTGTTGTGCTCATGTCACGCCCTGCAGTCGGAGATTTGGTACAGATCCAGTACCTCACGACTGCAAAGGCCTTCCACTTCAACGGCAAAAAGGCAACAGTTGTGAGGGATGAAGGAGCACTGACTCTGACTGTATTGCTCGCTGATGGCAAAGAAATGCAGCTGCTGCCCCGACATTTGTTAACATGTGATGTTTCAGTCGTTGCTACATCTGGGGTGTGTTCTGCGTCTCTCTCAGTGCCAGCCGTTGTGCAGTCAGTGGCAGCAAGCTGGATTTCAGACACTAGTGTCGTAGCGCAGGTGCAGGCAATGCCGAAAGGAAAGTACAACCTCCTTGTCAATGTTCGAAATTCTTCCTCAAACAGCCAGGTAGTCCACTACGTCGAGTCGTGGCTCGATTTGTCGCCCAATTATAGCGCTGCGGAGGGCGGGAGCATCATTTCAATTAGCGGTCTGGGTTTCAGCAACATTTCTGCGTACTCCTGCAGCTGGAGCGTGTTGCAACACAACACGTCGTCATCTTCGGCAGCTATCACAAAAGCTGCCACCGTGCTATCACCCCGCAAAATTCTCTGCCCGACATCTTCGTGGAAAGAACTTGAGTTTGCCGCTCGAGCTTTAAGCTGCACAGGATTTTTCTGCGAAGGACGGCTCGCATTTTCGATTGAACATCATGAATTTGGGCGCCTTCCAGGTCCACTTGATCGGAACGACAAATTTGTGCGAATATTACCTGGCAATGCAGCGTCACTTATAGTGCTGTTGGCGCCTGTGGAACCTATTATTTCGGGTGTGCCACAGCAGTTTGTGATTGCAGTGCGGGACGAGCACGGCATGAACGTCGTGTCGAATATGACTCTGCGGGTAGCAGTGGTACAGCAGGGCAACAACCACACAACGTTGGACATAATCGGCAAGACTGAGGTCATTTCAATCAATGGAGTTGCCGTCTTCAATAATCTGCAGCTCATGCAAGCAATGCCGTATGAGCTTCGATTTTCTGCCGTTATGTCTGGGGGCGTGCAACTTTCTGTTTCTACCAACATTTTCATTGTACTTTTCGGGTCGCCATTTCGGCTTCGAGTCATGACCCAGCCAGTAGATGCTGTAGCAAATATGGCCTTTTCACAGCCACCTGTGGTAGCAGCGTTTGATTCAGAAGGCAATCAAGTGCTAGGGTGGTCGGCAGACGTGCGTGTGCATCTTGTCTCGCTCAATTCGTCGCTTGCAGCTGCAGTACTCAACGGGCCGACTCGTATGCAACCAGATGCCAACAACAGCGCGACTGTGCGTTTCGCGCATCTCTCGATCGATCGAGTCGGGTTCTTTGCACTCAACTTCAGCTCGCCGTCGCTGGTATCAGTGGTTTGTGATCTGTTCCAAGTGCATCATGGAGCAGCGTCGTCTCTCTATGCACATTTTTTGCACAGGAATCTGACGAGCATGCTTCCGGTTGGACCCCTGCAAGTATCTGTGCGGGACAGTGGTGGAAATATTGTTCCAGTCAACTATTCCATTGCTGCCAGTCTTGAATTTGTTGATACCTTCTATCCGCCGGGTTTCAACGGCATGGATTGGAGTCATGGTACCAGTCATAATACTCAAGGATTGTATGCTCGTAGCTACGATGATGGCAGGGAAGAGCTGCAGGGCGACACTGAGGCCATTTCTCTTGAAGGTGTCGTGGTGTTTGAGTCTCTGCTCATTGGTGCAGCGCGATCAGGATACGTGTTGAAGTTTAGCTCTGGCGCTCTGCACAGCTCGTCGACCTGTGTTTTTTCCATTTATACTGGCAATTGTTTTCGCATCTCTCTAGAGAGACACCCCAGTGGAGCCGACGCGGTAGTAGCTTTCCGGACACAGCCTATTCTAGCTATCTTCGACAAGGGTGATAACACGGTGGATGTGTCGGTGCATATTAGTGTCTCGCTTTGGCGCAACGGGTCAGATCAAGACCCATCAAGTATGCAGGGCAACGTTCAAATACTGACTCAAACAGGGGTTGCTCGCTTCACAGATCTTGCTCTGATCAAATCCCATCCAGCGATAGTCCTTCGCTTTCAATCTGCATCGCCATGCTCGTTCTCTGTCCTTTCCGACACCTTTCCAGTGCTGGCCACTGCACCAGTAGCATTACATATTGCTTCACAGCCTTATGAGGCGCGCGGTGGCCAACCTTTGGATTTGATACAAATATTGATCGTTGACGTTGGTGGCAATGTAGTAGTCTCGGCTAATGTCGTGGATGTGGCATTGTTGCTGCTGCATGGCAGCAATACCAATGCAACGCTCACAGGTGTGCTGCAACGAAGGGGCATCAACGGCAGCGCTGATTTCACAGGCCTCCTCATCAAAACGGCAGGAGATTACATGCTGCAGTTTTCATCTCCTGGACTCACGGGTATCACAAGTAGCGTCATTAAGATCATTGTGGGCAATGCTTCACATCTGAAATTGACCCACGACGTGTGCGAACAAGCTTGCTTTAGCCGTGTGCCCATTAATCCACGCGTTTGCATCTATGACGATGGGCAGAATTTGGTATCAAACTCTGGTCTTGTTCTTTCAGCAAACATTACAGACCTTTGGGGCTACCCACTCAGCGGTATCCTTTCTGGTGATGTCACATCGTCATCCATGACTCTGAGCTGTATCACGTTTTCAAACATCTGGGTGGATGTTCCGTCTCGTCCATTTGTGCTGCATTTTTTCGCTGTTTCCCAGACGATGCCGGTGGCAAAGCACTCCACGATGATTTGCACTTCTAGTCAGCCCTCGTCTCCATCATGTAATGTGGAGGTGTTGGTGGTACCTTCTTCGTTAGCAATTGACATGAAAATAACGGTCAAAGTTGCCAATTCGGATTTCAGCGATGTCGATGAGTACATCTCGGCGCTGTACGTCGGCAGTGAGCGCATGGGCGATACATATCTCGTCACAGATGGACAGGATGACAATTGTGCGAAAACCATTAGCATTCTTGACTCTGCTACGGTGCCATTCAACAGTGTGTCTGAAACAGGGCATTTAACAGTTCGTATCGAAACATCGATGGCAGTTGGAGGCGTTGCCTGCCATGACGGAGCAACATTGTCTGCTGAAATCACCGTGTCATGGATTACTGCAAATGTCGCACACGCTTTTAGCAACGCGTTTGTCGTCCATGTCGGCACTGCATCCTTTATTGTCATACTAGTTCAGCCTTCAACCGTCGCTGCCATGCACTCGTTTACACCGTGGCCTATAGTTGAGCTGCAAGATTTTGGAGGAAACCGGGCAATCGACACAGATTTCAAAGTGCATGTATCCGCGCTTTCCACGCAACAGCGCGTGCATCAGCAGCTCTTGAGCAGCCCAATTACTTGTGATGTTTTAATTTGCGCACCTGATGGCCTTTACATTAAAGTCGCTGTTGTTCAAGACGGACTGGCGGCGTTTTCTGATTTGGCACTCGTCACTCAATATGACAATGTCACCTTGAGCTTCACAGCATCCTCAAACTCCTCCAGCCTTATGCTGCCTACCGTGTACAGCTCGACGTTCAGTGTTGTACCCGGACAAGCATTTGTCCAGCACATCATACAGCAACCCAGTGATTCCATCGGCGGTGAGCCGTTGGGACGGCAACCAATCATCTCGTTTCTGGATCTTGGTGGCAACCGTGTACATAATGTTTCGGGTGTCGTGACGGCAGAATTGCGCTCCAAGGGCAATTCTTCCGCAATCCTCTATGGAAATACTTCAGTGTACATCACAAATTCTACAGCCAGCTTCACAGATCTCACAGTTGATGGGGCTGCAAAGGCCTATTATCTAATCTTCAACTTCCTTGCATTGAGTCCAATCGCCAGCACGGGATTCGATGTTACTCATGGTCGTCCGTTCCGCCTCAAAACAGTTGTCTGCTCCAACACGTCACACTATGTAAATCATGCATCCAATGGCCGCCAGAGTTGCTCAGATAATGGAGATGACCAACGTTCCGTTCTTCTGACAGTGCGTGTAAGTGTTTGCCAGCTTCCAACATCCCAATGTCCATTGTTTCGTTTTGTCTGGCATGTGCTTGCTGTGTGTTGAAGACTGACTGATTAGAGGACAACGCCTGCAGGTTGTGCGTATGACAACCCGTACATTCATCGAAAATGGTGCCTCCGTGCAGCTACGTGCGGCACTTGCAACAATCGTGGGGCGTGATAACAGTATTATCGTCATATCTGTCTCACAAGATTCAGAATCGTACGACCTCACCTCCGACATTTCAAACGTTCCATCAATCATTGTTGAAATTTTGATCCACTCTGGCAATGTGAGAGAGGCAGAATCCATCGTAGGAGTCTTGACATCAGACCAACTGAACAAGCAACTCTCCTCGTTTAATTTTCCGACCGTCTCCATTGTTGAGCCTTGGCCACAAGTGCAGCCATATGATGCACGGATAGCCGGGCGTGGAGGAGAGGCTCTGCCGTACGTACAATTACAAGCACTTGACAAGGGAGGAAATATTGCCGATGACGATCTTCTCAACGTTTCGATCATTTTGATGGAGAAGTATGAAGTTGTGCGTCTTTTCGAATGCAAGGGCCAGAGTTCGTGTCTTGTGCCCGTCAACTCGTCGATTCCTGCTGGGCACGTGTTGATTGAGGCATTTGTAGACGTTTCTGTACAGTGCACCGATTTTGATTATGTCACAGAAAAGGTTACCCAGTTGTCACTTGGCGGATCTGACCTTACAAAATTGGCAGTTTCGCCGTTGATAACCGGCCCATTTCCAAAATGCTACGCCTCCTGTGATACACATGAGAGTATTCTCTCAAGTTACAGTGTGCTGTCTCAGGTGCGTCAAACTGCAGTAAATGATGAAGATACGTTTGACATAATGATGTCTGTGTCGCCCGATGTTAATCTCTTTCCTTGCGACGGCTATCTCCTGTCAGCACTCGTGTCGCTGAGAATCACAAGTGCTGCTCCGTCAGATCCTTCAAACTTTGCTGGTGCCGCTCTTGCACAATTCCAAGGATCGTATGATCTCAACAGCAGCGCCATTCGTCGCTGCTGTGGTGAAGGCTATCTCATCAGCTTCACGTCTCCGGGGATTCGAGGGACCGAATTGTACTGGATAAGAGTCACCGCCGGCTCTCCCGTAAATTTAATTCTTTTGCAGCAGCCACCAAATAGCACAGGTGGTCTTGTCCTGTCTTCGCAACCGCGAGTAGCAATTGTTGACGCTGGCAGTAACATTGTCTATGACCTGATAACGCAAGTTGTCGTCCACGTGTTGCTTTCTAATATTTCTTCATCATGTGCATACGAGCCTCCTTCGTCAGAAATCAACGGATGTACAGCAAAGTTCTGCCACTTCAAAATCGGCACGGGCCTGCAAAACAGAATTACGTATAGCATCGATGGTGAGAATTTGAGTGGGTTACTGCATCAACAAGTGAATGGGCCCGCAGATTTTACGGATTTGGCTTTGAATGTTGCTGCTGTGGACTACCGGCTCAGCTTCACTGCTGTATCCTTGGAAACGGCTTCTCTACAGTTTCAAGCCATCAGGTATGAGGCGAGCATTTGCCATCGTCTGTGTTGTTTGATTCTCATCTGTGTCGCCCCATTTGTTCGTGTAGTAGTTGTGCGTGCATATTCTCATCCACTGAACCTCTCTCTCGCTCCCCTTTTGTCCCCATGCATACGGAGGAAAACCTGAATATGACTTTGAGTTACAAAGCTGTGTAATTGCTGGTGATATGTTTCTGCACCTGACTGTCATCGTATGTTTCCGACCCCAAAACTTCAGCGACGCTTTTTCAATCTCCTCGGGCCCCGCCGTGCGCTTGGCGCTATACGTTGAGCCACACCGGGGGGTCGGGGGAGAAGTACTAGCACACAATCCAATTGTGGCACCTTCAGATCTCGGTGGAAATTTTGTGGGATTCAATACAGCTGATGGTACGCAAAATACGATTATGGTGTCGATTGGAATTAACGGCGCAGTTGCTGGCAAATTGAAGGGCACGCTTGTGCAAGTCATGAGTAGCAGCAGCACCAGTAGGTGTGCGGCAAACTTCACTGACCTATCGATAACACTGCATGGCTCGGGATACACGTTACTTTTTCATGTTGATGGCCTACTGCCAGTCGAGACTCTGCCGTTTGATGTTTCCATCGGACGTGTGTCGCAGCTTGTGGTCCTCCGCTGCGCGACGAGCGGGCAAAGCAAGAAAGATTTAAACCCACAGCCTGTAGTGCAGCTGGTAGATGCAGGAGGCAATCAAATCATGTCGAGCGAGCATAAGGTGAGCGTCCACTTACTGCCCTCATCCAGTGTGTTTTCAGCAGCCGGTATCGACTTGAGATTGCAAGGTACTTCGATGAATTTGACTACCTTCCAGGGGCGTGCGTATTTTTACGATCTCGCCATCCGTGCTGCACGCGCGAACTGGCAACTGGAGTTTGTTCTGGAGAGTGATGACCCCATCCCTCGTACTGTCTCAAGTGACATTCATATTACTGCTGCACCCGGCTCGGTAATCTTGCAAGGAGACGTGACACTTGGTGTGCCTTTAGAAGCGGGTTCTACCACCCTCTCATATGCACAGCAACTAGCAATTGTTGAATCAATTGCCCTGGTGCTTGGAGTATCACCTGCAGATATTGATCTTCTTGAGGTTTTTATATATCCTGAAAGGGCGTCGTCTTCTCGGCGCCGACGGCTCCTATCCTCAAATGCTTACGAAGTGATCATAAAGTTTGAGGTGACTATCCAAAACACCACGGACGATGCCGTGGACGATCCTACGACTCCTTTAGGAGGCCCTGCGCCGGGAGGTAGGGCAGCAAAAGTCCTGGCGCGATTGACGAAGAATGCGCTCGAAAGCGAGCTCAAGCGCAATGGAATCGATGCACAAGTGCAAGAGTTGTCTGTAACGCAACAGGTTCCTCTCCTCCCTGGACAGCCTGCGATCGTGCGTGCAATTCAGGACATGTGGAATGGTTGGTGGATTCTTAACTCATCCTCGGCGGGCCTGCAGCCTGCAGTAATAGCGTATCACGAGCAGGCCTTCTCAGAATCGTCGCCATATACCCGCAACAAGACCCTTGAGCTGATGTATGACTTGACATCTTCAAACGGTCTTAACAGCACGACAGCCGTCGCCTGCTCCGGGCCCTTGCAAGAAACTGTTGGCACGCTACTGTGCTATTCGGCAGTGTCTGCTCAGACACTGCGCAGCTATCTCTTTTCATCACCATATGTCTCGAAATTCAACTTCGCAGCAAGTGCCCTGCAGAGTTCTTCTGGAACTGGCCAATTGTGCGCAGTAAGTTTTCTTTCTTGCTTCATTTTCAGCGTGTCACTGAGAATTTCTAATGTGTTTGAGAGTGTGAATGCAAATGAAAATATGCATATATCAGAAATATTCATCGCCACTAATATGTATATGAGATTCTGAAACGGCACACATGCACAGGTCACCAATTGGGACGATCTATATTTATCCTATTCTATTCTGCGCTGCCCGACGAGCAAGGACAAATGCATCTCAGTAGAGAACTCTGCCACAAGTGTTCCCATCCTACTGTGCTCCTCTCAAGTTCCACAAGCACCGAACACCAGTTTGCTACCAGGGCAGGACATCATTTGTCGGTCGGAGCGTAGTGCAGTGACGATACAGCAAGAGGAATGGAGCTATAACTGCTGTACGGGTGATCGATGCAACGTGCCTGTGACACACAGACCTTTTGGTAGTACGAGAATCGAGATTCTGTCGCAGGTGAGAAATACAAAATAAAGAATAGAATTGCTCTAGAGAAACAGACGATAGCCGACGCTTGTCGCGCTCTCTCAGGTGTTATGCAGTACCTCTCTCACCCTAGCTGTGCAATTCAATGATACAATTGTATGTCTAATCTCGAATCACTCAGATGCTGCTACTTGTCTATTCGATTATTCATAACGCCCCCCCCTCATCTCTCGCAGGGTAAGGCACAACTGGCAGTAGCAGAACGAGTGCCCTTGAAGATCAACTCCATCCCGCAATCCAATATTCTACACGAGGCACTTGCATCGCAAAACTGCTCGGGAGTTCGGCATCTGATGCCGTTTCGTCTAGATGTGAGCAGCATCAAAGATGGCTCTGCGATCCAGGATTTCCTCATGGTGGCATGTGCGGGGATCCCGTGCGCTCAACACTGCCAGGGTCAAGTAGACCCAGAGAATCTCAACACATTCACGTACACGTCTGTGCTCTATTCAATGTCAGCCAATCCCGTAGCGATACCACCCGCACACTTTCCAGAAATCTCCTTTGTACAAGTGACTCGCATCGGAACAAGCTCGCGCGCAGTGTGGTGGCAGCGCGTGGAGCTATGTGCGCGGCAATTTCTGCTAGTCGCAAATCACTTCGATCAGCAGCTGAGCAGCTATTACGTACCGTCAGCAGTGTATGCCCTCCGGCAGAGCGCGGGCAGTATCTCGGAAGTGGCTGCTGTGCAAACATTCATGACGATGGGTGCTGCGCACATTGAGGTGTTTACACTCAACGGCCAGACACTTGTTGCAGTTTCAAACTATTACAACGGTTCGAGCTACCATGTGCCCTCGGCAATCTACTCGTTTGGCCGAGAATATCGTCAAATGTGTGGCCCCGGCGTCGAGCCTGCAAGTGAGATACTGCTAATAGCTATTAGGGTACTAGAAACAGTAGCAAACACGCAACAAATCATGATAATATAGCGAGACACTAATAATAGAATTACCAACATATGTAGTGGTATAGAATCATAGTGAGCCTATGGTGTGCTAGCGCATTTTGCTAATTTTATCAGTGCACTGATTGATTTCTATATGTACGCAGTGTTGCTTCTGCAGGAATTTGAAACACTCGGGGCGCGTTCAATGGCTCATTTCACCTTTTCCAAAAAGCGAGTGTTGCTAGTGGTGGCGCAGGAGATGGGCGACCTGGTGTCTGTAATGCAGTGGGATTATACCTCCGAGCAATTCTTAGTAATTGCAGAGCATACCATCCGCGCACCCACCCACTTGGTTTCGTGGGTAGCAGAGCAGGATTCCGAGATCCACGGTGTCGGAGGCTACGGATTTGTGTCTGTTGCATCAAGCACAGATAATGTTGCAATTCTCCGTGTGGATTCTCAAGGAAATATCACACGTGTCCATACTTTGGCTACCGGACCTGCCGAGGCACTATCGGTGTTCAAGGGCCATCGATTGAAGGATTCTGTTCCATATTCCGTATCACCGTCGGAACGCGAGCGCTGCGTCATGGTGGCAATTAGGGGGCATGACTCTTCGGAAATTCACTGCTCTCACCAGAGCTCTGCGGAGATGGGCGTTGGTGGAGGGCGTTGGATTCGGGATTTCATTGTTAATACGAAAAAATCTGGTTCGCTCGCACTCGTTACTCTTTCTGGAACTCGCTACATGCTCAGCGGCAATGGCTGGGGAAGTGATATGGAGGTACGTTGTGCGTTGGTATATAGTCGCGACTTTTGTTGCTTCCATCCACCTGACCCAATTAATAATTTATGTTCACTGCTTGATTGACAGATTTCTGGAAATTAATTTACTTATCTTTCAGTACAAAATTTAAACTTCTTATGCGGAGGATCAGATGCTCCAGGATCTGATCCTCCGCATAAGATTATGCGCTACTGGTTTTATTACTCAACATAGTTGAATTGTTGATTTTGACCTGATCAATATGATCAGGCGGAATTTTTCTTATACAAGTTAGGTATCAGCTCCCAAAGCGCACATCGGCGGGGCTGGCTCTTCAACATTGTTTGATTCATAGGGTCTGGCAGATACTGAGAAAATCACATCAATGTACGACTAACGATTCATATTTCGGTGCTCACTCTGAAGTTTATGTTACAATCGTATCAAAACGCAGGTCTTTGGCTTCCGCAACATTTCGCGCATGACACGAGAGGCAACACACCTCGAAATCGCTATTCTCCCACCCGATCCGATCTATTCGAAACTTAACATGACAGCAACGGTCCGTGTTCTCAACGGCAAAGCACCTGCCAAACTTCTTACCACCCGCTCTGTCAGCACGCGTCAACTACGGTCCTACCCCCATTCGAGGCACTCGAACCAAAGTGCTGTACTTGCAGCATCCGTTGCCTCAGTATTCAGTGCAACGGTCGATAAGACTCTGGGAATTGCCGTCATCAATTTTCAACTGAGCACACCAGGATGTACAGAACTGCTATTTGAAGCGAGCTTTCTGCAGAGTGTCCAAAGTCGGGAATTGCGTGTGCTGTCCGGGAGTCCTTCTTCCAACTCCACCCGCGACCCACCACCTAACTCACGTCTACGGATCAGCTCAATGCAGCCCGCAGAGGGTTCGCATTTCATAATGGGACAGCCAATTGTGGTGACTTTACAAGTTGTGGATTGCACGGGTGCGCTCCTGCAGGATATTGACTTGTCGGGATCATCAGCTGTCGTGTCTTCATTGCATGGTCACGTGCTGTTGAGACACGAAACTTTGCAAGCCCCCGGTGGTGCACCTTCATATTTGCTGCATTTTCCAGATTTAGTAATTGATACTGCTGGATATGTGGCACTGACCTTTGCTCTTACCGACCAAGTGTTTCCGTGGGAAGTCGCCAGTGTCACCGTTGAGATTGACGTGTATCAGGGTGTTTGGTGGAAAACTGAAGCCACTTTGAGTGGCCTTGCAAATTTAGGGGGTTCCACTGCAGTTCTTGTAGGCAACAGAGTTGTTATTTTCGGGGGGGTGGGTCCACAGGGTGCGGTACAGCGTCTTGCTGAATACAATTGGAGGCTGGATTCTGTTGCTATTGTACAACCGTTTTCATCGTGGCAGCCACCCAAGCTCTTTGGGCATGCAGCTTGTGGGCAAGGATCAGTAATGTGGGTGTACGGCGGGAAATCCTCACCGAGTTCGCAAATTCTCGGCGGACTTTACCGTTATACGCCCGTTACACATTCGTGGGAAGATTGGAGTAACAGGCCAGGTCAACCGCTCGGGATTCTAGCCCCAGTGCTGGTTTCAAATTCTTCGGCGCTCGTCTTGTTGGATCGAACGAGCAGTGTTGTGCTCATTCACATTCTCAACACCGACAGTATCGCACAGTCTAACTGGATTAATGCGGCACTACTCGCTGTGCAGCCCTTCACATCAATGCAGGATGCAGTCATGGCCATCAACTCACAGGGGTCAACAGTCGTCATACTGAGTAACACAACACTCTTCTCATACGTGCTTGCAACTGACACTTGGAACCAGTGGACAATATCAGCCATCTCAGCTGGTGGCAATATATTTTCGTCCTGCCATTGGGTTGGAAGTCGTCTTATGCTAGTCAGTCAACGGCACCAGAATTTATTAACGCACGTGAAAGCTCTCGAGCTACCCAACGCACTTGTTATGAGCTCAGTTGGAATTTCATCCAATGCTTCGTCGTTTGAATGCATGCATGCACAGTGCAATACCACTTGTGCTCGTGGCTGTGGTAGGCTGCATGGACGTTCAAGTCCGATTTTCATGCACTGCATGTCGATGTGCATTGGTCAACCGTCGACAAGTGGGGTGTGGCTGCGGATTACCGACGTGACCACACCATCAATAACTAAATTTTCGAAATTGCAGGAAAGTTCGGTGTCCTTGGTGGCACTTTCTGACACGCATCTTTTAGTTATCGGGGGACCAATTTCGCCGCCGTGGCAGGTGATTTAACGTGCTTGCGACTTACAATTGAGACAGTGGACAATATAGTCATGTAAGCTTATCTACAGATGAACTTAAATGTGTAGGCACATGTCTACATATCAACTGTTTTGCACATCTGATCATACATTATGTGGCCACGCTCGTGGGTTGTGCAGTCTAGCGTTGCATTGAATCCTGATGATGGTAATCTTCATGGCTTCGTAACGAAATACTCTAAGAACTTAAACTCGAATTTTTGTTTTCCGTGGCAGGTGAATGGCAAAGGTGATGATGTGATGCATCTGTCGTTGGAAGCAGCATCTTCTTTGCAGATTGTACCCTCCTCTTTGCCCGTCAGCGTTGCTGCCGGATATCTGATCGAGGCAAAAGTTGTTGTGGTAGATGAGCGAGGACATGTAGTGGTTGGTGGGCAGCGAGAGCGCTTCGTCTCAGTGTCAACTCTTTTAAATGGAACGAGCGGAATGACGGGTACGTTGTCGCTGCCTGTAGTGCGTGGTTGCGTCTATTTTACCGATATCAGTTTTTCTTATCTCTCTTCGGAAGGTGTACTACTTGCGTTCTCTGATTCCTTGGGGGGGCTGCGAACCCAAGAGACTGGAAACGCCATCATTATCACGCCCGGGGATAGCGATGCATTGGAAATCTTTGATCGGCCGCAAGGAGTATATCCTGCAATGCACTTCATCACTCCTCTTCGTGTTCGTATACGTGACGTATTTGCAAATATTGTATACAACGATTTCTGGACAATTGTTACCGTCAGTATACAAACGTGGGATGCAAACTCCAGTCATTGGATCGATGCTCCGCATTTGCTGGCGGGCACACTGCAAGTCGCTGTCTCTGGCGGCGTTGCTGAATTTTCGCACGTCACAATCCTCCGCCAGCCTCAAGAACCCTTCCAACTATCGCTCAATGCGTTTGGCATTGCCACGACAATATTGTCCGACTTGATTATGTCGACGTTTGCCGACTCTGAGCTCGTCATCCACGGATTTGAACAACGGGCATGGACAAGTGGACTACACATTGGCACAGTTTCTGTATCGCGCGTCGCCCGCCTTACTCCGGGTGGTGTGGCTCATCTCTTGACTGGAGATAATGCCTCTGTAATCTCATTTGATGTCGTGGCACCGCGGCAGTGGGGTCCTGTCACGAAGGTGTATAAATACGAACCCACACTTTTTAACACAAGTGCTGATTATCTGCAAAATTGCGACATCCACTGCCAAACAGATATGTATTGCTACGATGTCTGCGTTAGATTGAGCGGCGAAAACGCCACAACCTTCTCGCGGTGTCTCTTTGGATGCAAGCCAGCGGAGTGGCAGCTGGTGCAGAGAAATCTGGGGTTTGTTGTGTTTGGTACTGTCTCTGTGCCTATGATTGGAGGCTCAGCTGTCTTTTCGGATATTTCTGTTCTTCGGGCTGCTCGTGGGTACACTTTGGTGTTTTCAGACTCGGCGCGAATGGGTGCTGATGGAAAGTGTGCGTCGACAGGTGTGCCTTTGTGTGTCGACTTTGATGTGCTTCCCGGTGCTGCCACAACATTGACGATAGACCCACCTTCCGTCTTGTCAGCGTTTGGAGGACACGCTCTTAATTTGCAGCCCATCGTTACCGTGTCTGATATCTCTGAAAATGTCGTAGAGGATAGAAGCCACCAGTTGCAGGTATTTGTGACAATGAGCCCATTGGATGCTGAGGTGCAGGCGACTCTGGAGGGTCGAACCCTGGTTCAAACTCAATCTGGGCAAGCGGTATTCACGGATTTGAACGTTGGGTCTGTCGGCAACTATAAATTAACTTTCAGCGCTGAAAATCTGAATCTGACCACAGCGACCCGGTCCCTGTCGGTCTCTGCAGGCGCTCCCGCAAAGCTTTTCGTGGTGAAACAGCCAGGAAATGGAACATCAGCCCTCCCCTTTGCCGACCAGCCAGTTATAGGCTTCATGGACCAAGGCAGTAACGTAGTAACTCGGAACAGCGGATTGCATAACATTGATGCATGGCTCGAAAGGACGTGGCCCTTACTTGACGATGTTCTTGTTTCTGTTTCTGAAATATCAGTCCTACAAGAGCCCGAGGATGTTGCACACATTTCCGGATTGTTGCATTGGAATATGGAAGGAGTGCCTGTGTGGGCCGGCATAACCACAGAAATATCATCACATTCGTTTGTGCTAGCATCACAGCGCATGGCTGAGAATTCTGCACACGCCTTAATGAACATGTCAATCTTCCGTTTTTCCTCCGGGCATCTGCAGCTTGTTACGACTCTACTCACGCATGGCGTAGCAGATGTAGCGCACTTCACGGCGCGGGATGTGCGAGGGATTGAGTCGCACTACCTTGTAGTTGCACAAGTGCCAGCCGATAGTCCTGCCTATAACACTGCGGATTTCCGAACGGGCTATCACGGCCAAATTTTGGGTGCACTAAGTGACCACTCGTCATTATTCTGCTCGTCGAGCAGCATCTCGGGTCCAGCGTGTGAGATCGTGTTTTCAAAAATGTCGCTGGTATCTGATACGATGAGCTTGACTATAGCTGTGACCAACACCGATTTCAACGAGCTTGATGAATTCGTATCGGCAGTCTATATTGGAGATACAAATGTGGGCGGTCCGTACCTAGTGTCAGATGGAGAAGATTTTAATTGTGCAAGGAAATCTGTGATTATTCACAGTATGAATCTGTCTGCAGACAGCATCTCGGCATCGGGTGAACTCAAAATCCGCATTGAAACTTCTAGTGCTGTGGGAGGTATAGAGTGTAACGGAGAGACACTGCATGTTGAAGCTACCATCTCGTGGAGTAGCACAAAAGTGTATAGATTTGAACCGACGCCTTTTAATACAAGTGTGGATCACCTGCGAAATTGCGACATCCGATGCCAATCCAGTCAGTGCTACAATATTTGTGTACTTACGAGCGGCGAAAACGCTAGAAGCTTGTCGCATTGTCTCTTTCGATGCAAGCCAGCAGAATGGCAGCTGGTGCATGTACAGGATCTCAAAACCTATAATGCTGTACGTCTCAAGACGTTTGAAATGGGCGGCACATCCTTCTTGGCAATAGCTTCACAGGGTGACAAAACTGCCCCAGCGGAATCGCAAATATTTCAGTGGAATGCCGTTGAGGGAAGGCTAGATTGGAAGTGGAGCGCTGAGACGCATCTTGCAACGTCTTGGGAACACTTTAGGGTTGGATCTCGGGATTTTGTAGCAGTGGTAAATAGCTTCAACTTCAGCACAGCCTCTTCTAATAGCACCACTGCAGTCTATGAATGGGACGGAAGCTCGTTTGTATATCGATGGAGTCTTTCCTCTCAGGCCGCTTCCGAAGTTTTTGCCTTTGAAATGTCATCGTCCACGTATTTGCTCATCGCAAACAACGGCGATCGAAATCACGGGACATCTCTCGTACGATATGACGCAGCACAGGATAATTTCGTGACCATTCAACTATTACCTGTGCGTTTTGTATACAGAATGGCGAGTTTCATATCTGGAGGATCAACATGGATTGTCGTAGCCACACGTGATGCCTTGGCAGGTCCCGGAAACGTTCAACTCTTCGTGGAAACATGCGGAGAGAATTCCACGTTCCTCTTGCAGAGTAATGATGTATCATGCCACAACGCCACACATCTGACAATGGAGCAAGTGCAAGAATGCTGCGTTGGCACAAACACCGAGCAAAGGCACTTGCGACACGTGACATCATTGTCCATCGACAGTCAAAGAGGCCTTGCTGCAGTTGCACAGTTTGGAAAAGACCCCCACTATGTCATTACAGCCTCACGAACCGACAGTATCAATGTTCGGTCGCTATTTGCAGAAGAGAAGTTGCTTGGATCTTTCTCTAGTGCATCCAATGCCACACAGCTTGCGTTTTTCACGGATCTTGCCGTGTTAAAAAAGGGCAAATATCTGTTGCAATTTTCTGTGAGCCTGCTTCGAGGGGCCATTTCGTTGCCTTTCGAAATCGTCAGCGGTCCTGGATTTCGGCTGTACATCGTGCAGACACTGGACGGCGCCAAAGGAGGTGCTGCTTTTGAATCGCAGCCTCACCTTGGAGTGCAAGATCATGGTGACAACTCCGTCTCCAATCTTAACTTTACCGTCACAGCAACGCTGCTAATACAAGGTGTAAACGCCTCGGGGGCTGAGGCGGTGCTGCTTTTGGTCAACATGTCCTCTGAATCGCCCGGAGCCGTGTTGCAACAAGCCACAGCTCAAGGCCTCAATGGCAAAGCTCGCTTTGAGCAAATTGGTATTAATCTGGTTGGCGCAAACTACTCTCTACTTTTTTTGGCACCCGGACTGATCAGTGTCACCACTGATGTGTTTGCAGTCTCGCCTGGTCCTCCTGTTGTGTTTGAAATCGCGCAGCATCCGTCAGGGGCCACGGGCGGACTACCCTTTCTCCAGCAGCCTCAACTAATACTCCGAGATCGAGGAGGCAATACGGCGCAAGCGAATGCTCGCATGTCCGCTTCAGCAGAGATCTGGAAGAATCCAAGCAGCATCGCAAAGTTGGCTGGCACTCTTGTCGTGCAGACTTCTGGGTCGTTTGTAGAATTCACCGATCTTTCTATTTCCTTATTCTCTCATGGCTACTCTCTTCTGTTTGTCGTTCGGGCAGTCAACAGTAGTGGCACCCGAGAGAATGCAGGCCCGATGCTTCGAGCACGATATGCTGGTGGATCACTTTCCAATCCATTTGCAGTCACTGCAGGACCAGCCGTTGGATTAAGCGTGACGCCAGACTTGCTGGCTCAAGGTTTAGTGTCAATTATATGGCAGTCGGAACAGTTAGATGTGTATGGATTGAAAAGTCGTGAAGCTAGTGCCACTGTGACCCTTTTACAGTCCCGCTTTTTTGCAGAGGCTGTACAGGATATGAATCTCGTATTTCTCGATCCTCTCAACCGAAAGGTGCTCTCAAAGCCTATCCGTCTTTTCGAAGGAATCTACGGGCTCGATGAATTGGGAGATGTCACAATTAACATCACGGATGTAGATTTGGCGTGTGTGAATCTTTCCGCTACACTGCAAAATTGCGACATCCACTGTCAAACAAATATTTATTGCTCCGACACCTGCGTGCAATCGAGCGGCGAAAGCGCAACAAGCTTCTCGCGTTGTCTCTTTGGATGCAAGCCAGCGGAATGGCAGCGCTTTTCAAACTTGACGTATGAGGTCCGATTGCATGCTGGTAATGGATCCTTGATTCTATCAGGAACGACTCTCCAAGAAGCTGCTCACGGCAAGTATGAGATTCACGGCTACGACTTTCTGGACCTGCCTGTGTATGTACAAAAGCCCAGAGGAAATTTATATCTAGGCGGGGCCAAAACATGTGTGGACGCTGAATGTGATGCTACCAGTAACATCTTGTCAACGGTATCTGGAGTGTATGTGCCGCTTGACGCTTTCTACCACGGATTTCCTGTGTACCGCAAAGGAATTTTTGTGTTATATCATGCAGATTTGTCTATTGAACCAGTCTGGCGGGTTTCAGAGATGGAATATAGCAGCAGCGATCCAAGTGCACCTCTCACGCTCTGTGATTCTGGAGATTGCGCCGAGCCTTCCAACATTTGCTATGATGAATGTATGACATCGAGTGGGGAATCCAGCGACAATTTTTTGGAGTGCAGTCGTCAATGCAACAAACCCAACGTTTTGTCTATCTTTTCGTCGTCCATCGCACCATGGGCAGGGACACATCGATTGTTTTTGGATGCTGTTTCGCAGGAGTGGCGTGTTCATCGCGAGCCCGACGGAGTGGAAGCAGGCTTTGTTGGTGATGCATCTGTACTAGGTCCACTCCACACGGGAGTTTTGGACAACAGCCATTCATTGGTCGGAGATGTGTCAACGTTTCGAACTGTATCTTCCTCGTGTGGCTTGTGCGAAATCGGCACTCCAATCCGCAAACACATGAGCCAGTTTTGGTTTTCGGTAGAAAAGGGTACGTTTGATACAGTGATGGAAAGCTGTAAGGAATTTGGGGGCGACCTTGCAAGCATTCACAGTGACCTCGACGCGCAAATTGCACGTGATGCTTGTCTCGATGAGGATTGCTATATAGGGTTGGTCGGAAATGCTTCATGGACTGACGGGTCTCTGGCTACTTATGATCGGCGAACACCTGCAGACTGGATCGACCAGACAACCGATGATTATGGCGATATTGTGCGTTGGATTCTCAGTGGCAGTGATGGCAGGAGATGGAAACGGGCAGGCAGTGGATCGCAAATGTTCAGGGGACTTTGCACAGTGCCTGAACTGGGTGACTGCGCTCAATGTGGTGCTTTAATTTTGCGTTCAGATGCCGGCTCAAGCAGTGATCTCCGAGACGTCATATCATGGGCAGAACGGAAGGGCAGCAGATTCGTGACGAATGACGATATTCGCCTTTCGCGCGCGCCTGTTGTTGCTGTTGTGGATGCGGGAGGAAATCTGGCTCGTAACGACCCTGCGGTCTCACACGTATCCATCGCTTTACTGTCACTCGACCCCATCCTTTCGTTGGACAGCAAACTCTCCATTGGCGCTCTGGCGCTCAAAAATGTGAATGTACTCGGCAGCGACTATCTTGTGATCACGCCACCCCCTCCTGTATCAGCCTGCAATACAAGCACGCATGTGTTAGGGTGCCCGCTGGAATATGCCTCTGATTCTGTCATGATGTCGTGGCGTTGGCATGCGGGCCATACAGCAGCTCATGTTAAAAATGGTAATTTCTTTTTCGGAACAGCCAACACTAGCACTGGTGCACAGAGTCATCTTGATTGTCCCATGCACTGGCAGTGCAGTGGGCGGCTAGAAGCTTTCACGGATCTGGAAGACGTCCTGCATGACTACTACTTGAGCTGCACAGAAATCGGCGGCATTTCACCGATTGTCAACGTTGCTGGCACTATTCACCATACCAACTCCATCACTTCCTCTCCACAGCAATGTTGCCCAGCGGCTTGCTTGCAGTGTGGCGGGACTCAGTGCGCGAATCCACCACCTGGTATGTCGGTACACTGGGCCCAAAAAAACTGCTGCCCGGCAGCCGAAATAGCACAGGGCTCATGCGCGAGCTACGCGCCTCCATGCCAATGTATTGCAGGAAACTCTTTTGAGTGTCGACCCAAAGACAAGAGCGCGCAGGATTTCGAGCCAGTCGTGTTCCCGACGTCTGAATCGCTATTCGCGGCGGACACGTTTGGGGCGCTGCCCCCTAAGCACGCAGGTGTCAAGTGCCACGCGGGCGCAACGCTCTCGCAAGTAGGTGTCAAAGGCGCGGCAGCAGGGGACATGATTACGTGGGAAATGTCCGCTGGACTAGATATGACAGATGCCAACGAAGCCATGTCGACCACCTTTTTCAATGTGCGCATGAACGGTGTAATAGTGGTAGGACCCTTGACTCCTCAGGCATTGAAATCTGGTGTAGCCATGTACACATTTCACTATTCCGTTCCCGATGACTACGACACGGGAACTTCCAATGAAATAACAATGACCGTCGAAGTCGTTTCGGATGCTCCATTTTTACTAGAGCCGACTCCAACGATTGTGTTTGGGTCACTGCGAGTGGTGAATCATATATCGCACATTCCCTTCGAGTCTCTTGAAGTATACGAACCTGCTCGTGCAGGTATACACGACGAAAATCTAACGCGCGTGCTCAATACAAATCTTCTCGGCAGCTATTCCAAATCCGATCTTACCTATGGTTCTCATCCTGTATACTGCCGACGATTTTCAGACACACAAACTGCAAATTCTGATCTGAGTGATATCACGACTGCATACCTCGTATACTCAAAAGGCCTGTGGATTGTTACAAGTGCATCCACAGCCAAAAATCTGCCAACGTCGCCGCTTCTTGTGACCTCGGGCACCCCTGAATCAATTGCTGGAACATGGCGAGAGCTCACCCCTTACGAGATCTCGAAAGGAGCCATCACAAACACTGCGATGGGTTGGCAGTTTAATCTCGAAACTCCTCTGCCCATTTTTCTTCACTCGCTGGTGCACTTTGCACCCGATCAAGTCCCCGGCTTCGGGGAGATCTCAGGCAGAGTTGGAGCAAATACAAACGATTCAGACACGAGCAGTCTTGCCCAGTCTCGGCAGTGTGCTGACTGGTATCCTCGATGCGCAAGTAATGTCATGCAGATGACTCGCGCGACCCCAAGCGCAGGCGGTTATTTATCCGTGAAAAGTAGCAGCAGCCTCAATCTCACGAGGACTAGCTTCTCGTGGGCCTTCTGGGCGAATCGAGCAACAAATCTTTCTGGACCGTCAGATCAATCTCAATATGTCATATCTCAGGATACGGCAGCAGCTCCGACGTTCGAATCACAGCAGCTCAGAATTGGGTTTACGCAAGACAGCACTTTCACGTTTGCGTTTGATGCATTTGGTACTTCAGCACAATCAACAACCTCAGCAACCGCACCCACGTCAACCACTCCCGCGGGTACCACCAGCATTCAAAGCACACCATCTCCCTCGTACCTTTCGTATTCTCTCCAGACTGCACCGTATCCCCACGACAGTGGTGTGTGGATTCACTGGGCGGGTTCCTACGACAAGGTCACAGGCAAGCGAATAATATATCGCAATGGTGTTGCCGTGGCATCTGATCGTCCACCCTCCGCCTATTGGGGATCAGGCGAATACTTTCATATTGGCAAGGCGCTCAATCCCATGCCGCTGGCAGCGTCCGGTGATGATGTGTCGTATTATGAAGGACGTGTCGATGATGTGATATTGCTGACCCGGGCGCTCACCAGTGAGGAAGTGCGATTGCTATTCGAAAGGTAACCCATCCTACAACAAATCTACGTCATACCAAATCCATGAACATACCCGCAGTGATAAGACAACTTTACCTAATTGCCTGGCTTGAAATGAATTTGCAACAAACTTGCAGCAGATTTGCAGCACGCCATGTATGCCTTGTGAAGCAATGCAAACATACTTTTTCATCGATGCACACCACCACTAGCACACAGTCAAAGTGCCGTGTATTCAAATCTGTATTTGCGCGGGCACACTTCTCGTGCATTCAAATTCAAACAGATCGTACACAATTCTTATCTATCAACATGTTACAGGCACGCGCTGGTCGATAGCACGATGCTGGTGCTCAGACTTTCTTTCAATGAAATTGATGTGCACGCACTGCGCGTGCGCGATCTGAGCGGCCGTGACAACGATGCCTTCCTGAATACGTCGGGTTTGTGGGCGCGTGTTTCCGACGATTCGGTGCCAGGTTCGCCATATGTGTATATGATTGTTTCCCGTCTTTCCCAAAATTCCGTAGTAAGCCATCTTCTTGAATAAAGTGCGATGGTGGATGAGCTCATGATACTCGATACTCAACTGTGAATATCAGTCAGATATACAAGCAATATAAACCTTGGAGACCCCCAGTCGCGAACGGCACAAGAATATGTTCGTTACAAAGAGGGCATGCATTAATGTCGTGATGGTTTTCTATTTCTCACCTTCCATCAAAATACACACGCGCGCACACGCATGCGCACGCGCACGTACACGTACTCCCATTCTCTTTCTTCCCCCCTTGCAGGACGCGTTGTGTGCAGCGCATGCCCGTGTAGAAGTGTCTCGAGCCTTGAGGTCAAGCTTACGTCGTCATCTCTCGAGCAGCGCGCTCTTATATCACACGCTGGTATTAGCTTGTGCACAGACATACATGCACACACTCACACACACACAAAGGTGTGTGCACACAAAGGTGTGTGCACACGCGTGCGTGCGCGTGTGTGTGCGTGTGCGTGCGCGTGTGCACCCAACACACGCACACACACACGCACACATGCACACACACACAAATGCACACACACACACGCACACACACACACACACACATATGCACACACACACACATGCACATACGCACACACGCACTCACTCTCACACACACACACAAACGCACAAGCACAAACACAAGCGCACATCCCCACAACGCACACACA
>Ga0105055_10003149_pt1 | contig 25189 bp, 3 predicted proteins | sample BON03_FD_78090 | JGI IMG/M metagenome (GOLD analysis project Ga0105055, IMG submission 78090) | Freshwater microbial communities from Lake Bonney liftoff mats and glacier meltwater in Antarctica - BON-03 | ecosystem: Environmental > Aquatic > Freshwater > Ice > Glacier meltwater | place: Lake...
CGCGCCTGCCCACAGGAGGCTTAGTGGGCGAAGAAACTGGTGGTGGTGGTGGTGGTGATGGTGGTGATGGTGGTGATGGTGGTGATGGGGGTGGTGGTGGGGGCGGTGGGGGTGGGGGTGGGGGGGGGGGGGGGGGTGGGGGGGGGGGGGGGGGGTGGGGGGGGGGGGGGGGGGGTGGGATGGTCTTGTCGCAATCGCTCGTCGAGCGCGAGCACGAGGACGAGGACGAGGACGACGCGCGAGCCGCTGCCGATCGCGCCTTGGCGAACGAACCCAAAAGCCTGGCGCCAGCCGCAACACCACTCACATATCCTGACCATCCATCGATATCGCGCGCGCGAATCCACACACACCTATCCTTCGAAAATGAGATAGCGCGCGCGTGTCCACGACCTCTTTGAGGCGCGAGCGGCAAAAAAGCTCTCTGTCAGCTCTCTGTCAGCTCTCTCTCCCCCGAAACAAAAAGTTTTCCTCCACCCGCCAAACAGCGTCCTCTCGGGCGCACCACACCCGCGCCGCGCGATCGATCGGCGCGTCTACGCGTTGAACACGCGTACAACGCGATCGGAGGGGCCGCTCAAACAGGGGCTTTCTCGATACGCGCGTGAGACCAATCACGCGAGGGGCCGCGCTCGCACCCCTCAGAGGGTGTACAACCTCGCGCCCTCTGTGCAGGCCGTCGTCTCGTTTAAAACTGCCAGGTGCGTCGCGTCGCTTGTTCCCGAGCGTCGCCGACGTCGGTCTTGGACGACGGGCAAGCGCCGTCACCGTCCGACAAGGAACGGCGGGGAACGCGCTCCCCCCCTCGCTCTACACCACTCCAAGAACCATGTTCGAAGCCCAGGTCGCCTACTACCTCAACCGGTACCTGGGCCAGTACGTCCAGGGCCTCGACGCCGAGTCCCTCAAGATCAGCGTGTGGCGCGGCGACGTCGAGCTGCGCAACCTGCAGCTGCGGCCCGAGGCGCTCGACGCCTTGCTGTCGGGCGGCGGCGGGTCGGGCCAGCCGCCGGGCGCGCCGCTGCCGCTGACCGTCAAGGCCGGGCTGCTGGGCCGCCTGACGCTCAAGGTGCCCTGGAACAAGCTCGGGCAGGAGCCGGTCGTGGCCGAGTTCGACCGGCTGTACGTGCTCGCGTGCCCGCGCGCGGAGGTCGCGACTGCTGATGCTGCTGCCGCGGGCGGCGGCGCTGGCGGCGGCGGCGCTGGCGGCGGCGGCAGCGATGGCCCCTCTGCCGCCGCTGCCCCGTCGATCGCCGAGTACGAGGCGCAGGCCGAGGCGGCGGAGCAGGCGGCCAAGCGCAGGCGCGTCGCGGCGGCCGAGATCGACTGGATCCGTGAGGTGGAGGCGCGCGAGGCCATGGCCGAGGCGGCGGCTGCGGCGGGGCCCGGAGGCGGCGGCGGCGCCAAAAAGGGCGCCTCTGCCGCCGCTGCCGCTGCCGCGGCCGCCGACGGCGGCGGCGGCGGCCGCCTCCGCGCCTTCATCGACACCATCGTCGGCAACCTCGAGCTGCGCATCTCCAACGTCCACGTGCGCTACGAGGACGACGTGTCCTACCCGGGCAGGCCCTTCGCCGTCGGCCTGTCGCTCGCCGACATCGCCGCGCACACCGTCGACCCGTCGGGCCGCCGCGCGTTTGTGGCCGGCGGCGACGCGCTGCGCACGCTGCGCAAGGGCGTGCGGCTGTCGGGCCTGGCGGTCTACTTCGACTGCGACGCGCAGGCGCTGGAGACGCCGGGCGGCAAGAACTGGGCGGCGCTGGGCTTGGGAGAGTGGGACGCGCTGCTGGCGCCGCCCACGTCGGCGCTGGCGGCGGCGGTGGTGGTAGTGGCGCCCGCTCCCGCTGCTGCCGCATCTGCCGCCGCTCTCTCTTCAGAAAAGGGCCAACCGCCGCCGCCGCCGCTCCCGCCCTGCCAGCAGGAGCACGCCTACCTCCTCGCCCCCGTCGACGGCTCCATGCGCTACACGCGCCGCGCCCCCGCCGCCCGCGCCTCCGAGTCGGACCCCGCGCAGGAGCTCGACCTGCGGCTGGCCGCCATCGCCGTGCGCTGCGCGCAGCCGCAGTACCGCTCGGCGCGCCGCCTGCTGTCGGAGCTCGACCGCTACCAGCAGGCGGCGCCCCACCGGCACATGCGCCCGCGCTGCAGGCCGGACTCGCCGCAGGGCGCGCGCCTGTGGTGGCGCTACGCAGCCAAGGTGGTCGTCCGCCGGTGCGAGGCCGCCCAGCGCGCCGCGGGCGACGGCGCCGGCAGCCGCTTCGCTTGGGCGTCGGTGCGCGACGCCGCGCGGATGCGCAAGCAGTACATCCCTTTGTACGTCGCGTGCCTCCAGCGCGGGCTGCCCCCCGGTGGCGACGCCCAAATCGCCGGCATGGACGCCAAGCTCGACGAGCACGTGTCGCTGCTGTTCCGCCGCATGGCGCACGCAAAGTGGCGCGCGCTCCGGTCGCAGGCGCAGCGCAACCTGGTCGCGGCGCTCGACACGGGCGGCGGCGGCGGCGGACAGGGCGGGGGGCCCGCAGCAATGGCGGCGGGCGTGCCCACGTCGCGGCAGATGGCGGGCCAGGCGGGCAAGCAGCAGCCGCAGACGCAGCAGAGGGGCTGGCGTGGGTGGCTGTATGGGACGGGGGGGGCGCCGCCTGCGGCGGGGGGCACCGCTGCCGCCGCCGCCGCTGGGCCCTCGGCTGCTGCTGGGGCGGCGGCGGCGGCGGCGGCGGCGCTGGTGGCGCCGGGGCTGACCGGCGGCAGCATGGGAGGCGCGGCGGTCGCAGCAGCAGCAGTGGCAGCAGCAGCAGCAGCAGGCGCGGCGGTGGCCGGCATCGGCGGCGGCAGCGGCCCGCCCTCGCCCACGGCTGCTGCTTCGGGTGCGGCGGCGGCCGCGACAGGGTCGTCTCCGCCGCCGCCGGCCGCAGTCGCTGCCACCCCGGCCCCCGCCGCGAAAAAGGCCACCATGACCGCCGCCCTCGGCCCCGATGAGTGGCGCGCCCTCGAGGCCATGGTCGCGCAGCAGGAGGCCCTGCTCGCCGGGCCGGGAGGCGCTTCAGCCTTCTCCGGCGGCGCCTCTGACAAGAAGGAGACGCCCTTCACGGTGCGCACGCGCTGCGTCGTGCACTTCGAGGCCGGGATGGTCGAGCTGGTCGACGCCCGCGGCCGCGTGGTGGTGCAGGGTAGCCTCACGTCGGCGGACGTGCTGCTGGTGGCCTACCCCACGACCCTGGACGCGCACCTGGACCTGAGCGCGTTTGGCGTGAGCAGCGCGCGGGGACCCCTGCTGAGCTCTGGCGTGCTCGAGGGCGAGGGCGTGGCGGCGGGCGCGGCGCGCTCGACGGCGACGGCGGCGGCGGCGGCGCCGGCGGCCGCGCTCGGGGGCTGCGACGGGACGGCCGCGGGCGGCGGCGGCGGCGGCGCGCCGACCGGCAGCGACAACGCGAGCGCCGTGTGTGCGCGCTTCACGCGCAGCCCGCAGGACGGCCGCGCCGACACGGTCGTGCGGCTCGCCGTCGCCCCCTCCTACGTCACGTACAACCCGGCCGCCGTCCGCGACGTGGCGTCCTTCTTCTCGGTGTCGGCGCTGGACGACGACGATGACGGCGCGGGGGCGGCCGGGGGAGCAGCAGCAGCGGCAGCCGCAGCGGCAGCTGCAGCCGGGGGCGGCGGCGACGACCTGAGCGCGCTGTCGGCGCAAGCCGCCGCGCGCGCCGACCGCCTGCGCCGCGCCGCGCAGCTGCAGCTGCGCGCCCTCGCCGCGCGCGAGGCCGCCGAGACGGGCCGCCCGCGCCTGCTGCTCGCCGTCACCATGCACGCGCCCAAGGTGGCCATCCCGGACGGAGAGGACGACGACGACGACGACGGCGACGGCGACGGCGGCGGCGGCGGCGGTGGCGCCAGCGTCGGAAAAAGCGGCGCCCCTTCCGCCGCCGCCGCCGCGTCCCGCCGCCGCCCCGCCCGCGTCCGCTCGACGCTCGTGGCCGACCTCGGCTGCCTGACGCTCGAGACGCGCCTGCCGTCCGACCTCGGCCTCCCGCCCGACGAGGCCGCCGTCTACGAGTGCTTCGCGCTCCGCCTCGACCACGTGAGCGCCTACCTGCACGCGGGCGGCCGGCCGTTTGCGTGGCCGGGGGGCGGGGGCGTTGGGGGCGGCGGCGGGGGCGGCGGCCCGTCGCCGTTTGGCGCGCTCGCCTCTGGCGGCGGCAAGCTCGTCCCGCTGCTCGAGCCGTGGGGCGTCGCCGCCGACGTGCGCGCGGCCACCGCGCCCCACCCGCGCCTGCCCGTCATCCGCGCCGCCCTCGACGCCTCCCCGCTGCGCCTGCACCTGTCGCCCTGGCGCTACCAGCGGCTGATGTCTGTCGTGTCCTCGCTGGCGGCGGGCGCGGGCGGCGGGGGGCAGGCGCCGGCCGGCGCCGGCGGCCAGCAGCAGCCTGGGCAGCCTGGGCAGCCGCAGCTGCCGCTCTGGATGACCGAGGCCGAGTTCCGCGCACCCGTGTCCGTGCTCGGCAAGGCCGCCCCGGCCCCGAGCGCGGCGAGCGCGGCGCTCGCCGGGGTGGCGGCGGGCGGCGCGGGCGGCGGCACGGCGGCCGCCGCCGCCGCCGCCGCCGCCGCCGCCGCCAGGCGCTGGCACGGGCACCGCTGGGTGTACGTCTGGCGCGGGCGCGTGTACGTCACGCCCGGCCGTGACGACCCGCGCGACGGCCTGGTCTTTGGGAGCGCCGCCTCTGCCACCGCCGTGCCGCCCGCATCGGCAGCAGCTGCAGCAGCAGCAGCAGGCTCCCCCGCCGTCGCTCGCCCGAGCACGCCGCGCGCCGGCGGCGCCGCCCCCGCCTCCCCCAACAAGGGCCTGCCGCCCCACTTCCAGCACCACCACCGCCCCGTCGCCGCAGGCGGCGGCGCCGACCACCCCTCCCTCCCCGCCAACCTGCCCCCGGCCTCAGGCCGCCAGTACTGGCGCGGCGGCCGCGCCGTCATGGTGCCGCCGCAGGTCGTCGGCGGCGCCGCCAACGTCGTTGCCGTCATCCCCTCGACGGGGCGGCCCGAGCAGGCGGCGGCCCTGTCGGCCGACGCGCTGGTGCTGCGGTGCGCGGACGCGGCGACGGCGGCGGAGCTGCGCAAGCGGCTGACGCAGAGCGCGGCGCAGATGGCGGCGGTGGCGGGCCTGCTGCAGGAGGGCGACGCGGCCGAGGCGGCGGCGACCGCGGCGGCGGCGGCGGCCGCGAGCGCGGGCGAGGGCGAGGGCGTAGCGGCGGCGACGGCAGCGGCGGTTGCCGCGCGGGCGGCGGCGCTGCAGGCGGGCGTCGGCACAACCGCAGACGTGCTGGACGAGCTGTTCAAGCACCAGCAGTGGGTGAGCCTGAGCGGGCGCGTGCAGGAGGTGGCGGTCTTGCTGTCTGGCCGGCCGCCCGCCAAGGGCTGGTGGCCGCTGCTGCCGCAGCCGCCTGGCGCGGCCGACGCAGCAGCAGCAGCAGCAGCCGATGCAGCAGCAGCACCAGCTCCCGCCGCGAGCAACTCCGCCACCGCCACCACCGCCGTGACGCCCTTACCCGTCGCCTGCACGGGCAGCGGCGCTGGCGGGCCTCCCGTGGCCGCTGCCAACGCTTCCGCCGCCGCCGCCGCCGCCGCCGCCCGGCGCTCCTCGTGCTTTCTGCCCGACCTCGTCCCGCTCGAGGAGGAGGTCCCCCTCGCGTCCTTGCGGCTCCTGAGCGCGCGCGTCAACTTCTCCATGAGCGCCGACGGCATATCGGCGGACGCGGCCATGCGCGCGCTGCGCGTGCGCGACCTGCTCGTCGCGCGGCGGCTGCTCGGCCCCCCCTGCGCCGACCAGAGCGGCCGCGGCGGCGGCAGCGGGGCCGGTGTCGGTGGCAGTCCCGCCCGGCGGCGCCGCCCCCTGCGCGTCTACATCGCCCGCAGCGGCACGCGCGGCGGCGCCGCTGCGGCTGCCGTCGGTGCCACCGGCCACGGCGCCGGGGACGCCTTTGATGGCGTGGCCGACGGCGCGGACGACCACGAGACCGACGACGACGACGAGGACGAGGCCGAGGCCGAGGACGAGGCGGCGGCGGCGGCGGCGGGAGCGGCACCAGCAGCGCCCGACGTCTGCTCGCCTCTGCCCGGCGGCCACAGCCCCACGCGCCCGCGCTCCATCTCGCGGCTGCGCGCGCCTGGCGGCGGCGCTGGCGTCCTCGGCCGCAGCCTCGGCGGCAGCCTCGGCGGCGGCAGCCTGGCGCGCCGCTCCGTCGGCGCGAGCGGCGGCGGAGGCGGTTCCGGCGGCCAGCGCGTCACGGCAAGCGGCGACGAGGACGAGTTCTTCGACGCGCACGAGGGCGGCCTGACGACGGCCAGCGAGCCTGGGGACGGCGACGGCGGGCAGCGCGGCCCCTTGGCGCGCTCGGGCCTGGGCGGCCTGCGCGCGGGCTTCGCGGGGCAGCGCGTGGGCCTCGGCGGCCTGCTCGGCGGCGGGTCGCCGCCCCCGCCGTCGCTCGCGCGGCTCGGCTCGCAAAGCAGCCGCGGCAGCGGCGGCGGCGGCGGCGGCGGCCTGTGGGGCCGCGGCCCCGCGCGCGCGGCGCCCTCGTTCTTCTCCGTCAGCTCGATCCTCTCGCGGGACGCGTCCGCCACCGCCGTCGCCGCCGCCGACGCGCCGCCCAAGGAGGCCCAGCCGCCGGCCGCGGGGAGCGGCGGCGGCAACGCGATGGGCGGCGGCGGCGGCGGGACGGGCGGCGGCGGCGCGACTGGCGGCGGCGGCGGCGGCGAGGAGCTGGTGCGCCTGTCGTTCGCGCGCCACTCTGCCGACTCGCCAAACTACCCTGGCGTCGACGTGGAGCTCGCCCTGCACCTGGCGTCGCTGGCGTTCGCGTGCCACCGCCCCACGGTCGCCGCGCTCATGGTGTTTGGCACGGACATCGCGGCGGTCGGGACGGTGATGGCCGACGCGGCGGCGCGGGCCGACGAGGCGGCGCGCGAGGAGGCGTTTGGGGCGGCGGCGGCGGCGGCGGCGGGCGCACCGGCGGCGGCGGGAGCAGAGGCGGCCTCCTCGCCCGAGGCGTCGTCCTCCCCCGTGATGGCCCCGGGCACCGCCGACCTCGGCCTGGCCGCGCCGCCGACGATGACGGCGTCGGCGTCGCTGTCGTCCGCGCCCATGGGGGTGCTCGGCGGCGGCGGACAGCACGGGGCCGCGGCCTTGCCGCTGCTGCCGCCTCGCATGCCCGCTGGCGGCGGCGGCGGCAGCGCCGGCGGCGCCGCCAGCGAGGCCGCCACCACGCGCGTCGGCGGCGACGCCGCGCCCCCCACCACCGTCGCCACGGGCCACGCCTCCGGCGGCGGCGCCACTGCTGGCGGCAACACCATCTTCCGCCTGCAGCTGCGGGTCGAGCAGGTGCGCCTGGCGCTGCCGTACGAGGGCGGCAGCTTCGACGAGCCCGAGGGCGAGGTGGAGGCGGCGGCGGCCGCGGCGGCCACGGGCGGCGGCGGCGGCGGCAGCACCCTCTCGCGAATCCGCCGCCCCCTCCCCTTGGCCGTCGCGACCGTGGCCGACTTTGAGCTCGACCTGGACATCAAGGCCAACACGCTCATCCTGCACACGGCGCTCGGCGACGCGGTGGCGGCCTACACGCGGCTCGACGGCACCACAACAGGAGCGAAGAAGACGGAGGAGGAGCAACAGCAGGGCGCGCCAGGCGGAGGCAGCGGCGGCAGCGGCAGCAACGCCAACCGCACGATGCTCTCCCTGCGCGAGGGCGTCTCCCGCTCCCTGATCGAGGTGGATGTGCGCACGCACGCCGCCGCCGAGTCGTTCGCCGAGCGGCGCGTGCCGGCGGGCCTGCCCTACACCTCGGTCGCCGCGCGCCTGTCCTCCGTGCGCCTGGTCTACATGCAGCGCTTCCTCGCCGAGTTTCTCGAGTACGTCTCGGCGCTGCTGGCCATGCAGGCGCCGCCCAAGGCGCGGGCCCTGGCCGTGCAGCAGGCGGCGCTCGCGATGGCCGACGCGCTCGCGGTGGTCGAGGGGGAGCAGGAGGCGGCGGCGCCCGGGGAGCGCGGGCTGCTGCCGGGCGGGGGCGCCGGCGATGTCGGCCCGCGGCCGTCGGCGAGCGAGGGCGGCCTCTCGGCCGAGGCGGCACAGGATGCCGCGTCGGCGGCGGCGTCGGCGGCGGCTGTGGCGGCAGCGCGGTCGCCCGGGCTGTCGGGCGCTGCCGCGCCCGCTCCGACCGGTGCGGCCCCTGCTGCCCCCCCTCCTCCTCCTCCCCCTCCCCCCCCTGCCGTCATCCTGCTCGACGTCGCCCTCGACACGCCCGTGGTCGCCATCCCGCGCGACAGCGGCAGCTCCGAGCATTTTGAGCTCGACCTGGGCCACCTAGCCGTGGCCAACACGGTGCTGTGGGAGGTGCGCGGCGGGGCAGCACCAGCGGCAGCAGCAGCAGGAGCGGGAGGAGGAGGACAAGAGGGCGGCAGCGGCGACGCCGCCTCTGCCGCCGCCGCCAGCGCCGGCGCCAGCGCGAGCGCCAGCGCGCCGCCGTCCTCGCGCCAGCGCGTGCTGCTCGACGACCTGCGCGTGCGCCTCAGCGGCATCTCCGCGCGCGTGTCCACCCCCTCGGGCGGGCTCGGCGCCAACCTGTTCCGCGACATGGGCGGCGGCGCAGAGGTGGCCGTGCAGCGGCCGCTGGCCGCCGAGCCCGCGCCGCTGCCCCCGCTGACGACGGCGGTCTCGGTGCCCGTGCTGGCGGCGTCCATCACGGACGAGGAGTACCGCCTGCTGCTCGAGATCCTGGGCCGCAACTTCAGCGAGCCGCCCTCCGTGCCCCCGGGCGTGGCGGACGTGCACGCGCGCGTGCTGGCCGAGCGCGCGGCGCTGGCGGCGGCCATGCTCGAGTCGCAGCGCCGCGCGCTGGCGCGCTCGGTGGCGGCGCTCGAGCGGGCGCGCGCCGCGGGGCTGCCGCCCCCGCTGCTGCCGCGCCTGCCGCCCGAGGGGGAGGACGACGAGGGGCTGCTGGGTGGCGGTGGCGGTGGCGGTGGCGACGCGGACATGCTGGGCGGCGACGAGGAGGTGCAGTCGCCGGGGGAGCAGCAGCAGCAAACGCAGCAGCAGCAGCAGCAGCGGCAAACGCAGCAGCAGCAGCCGCCGCCTCGCGCCGCCGCCGCGACGTCGGCCGAGGCCGCCGCCTACGCGCGCGCCAAGCGCCACGCCGTCACGCGCTTCACCGCGTCCGACGCGGCCCTCCTCTCGCTGCTGGGGGACAGCTGCGCCTTCCGCGCGACCGTGTCGATCGGGCGCGCGGCGCTCGAGCTGCTGCAGGCGGCGCCCACGGGCGCCGCCGACGCCGCGCCGACGCCGTTTGGGTCTGTCGAGTTTTCCGACCTGTGGGTCTCCTACTCGTACACGACGGCGCGCAACATGCTGCTCTCCCTATCGCTGCCGAACGTGTGCGCGCGGGACCTGCGGCCGGGCGTGCCGCCGGAGGCGTCGCTCGTGCTGTCGACGGCGGCCGACGTCGCAAGAGTGGGCGGCGGCGGCGGCGGCGGCGGCTGCGGCGGCGGCGGCGGCGGCGGCGGCGGCGGCGACAACAGCGCCTCGCGCGCGGACGGCGGCCCTCTGCTGCCCTCTTTGCTCACTCTCGAGTACCGCGCCGTGCGCACGAGCCTCTCCCCGCCCGAGGCCGCCGACTCGCAGCCCGCCGTGACGCCACCGCTGCCGCCGACGACGGGCGGTGCTGCCGGCGCGGCCGCCGCCGCGCCCGACGGCGGCGGCGTCGCGCTCCAGGGCGTCCGCCTGCGGCTCCAGCGCCCGACCGTCGTCCTCGACGTCGGGTTCATCGCCCAGGCCCTCGCCTTCGCGGTGCCCAGCCTCGAGGGCGCCCTGGGCGGCGCGCGGCCCGCCCCCTTTGAGACGCGCGAGCTGCACCTGCCGGCCGACGGCGCGCCGCACCTCGCGACGGGGCCGCTGTGGCTCAGCCCCGAGTTCCGCCTCGTCGCCGACGCGCCCGGCGCGCGCGAGTTCGTCTACGACGGCCGCGGCCACGCCCTCGTGCTGCCGCGTGGCCTGCCGCCCACCGAGCGCGTCCCCCTGCTGGTCGTCGGGCGCGACGCGACGCTGCGCCTGCGCAACGTGCGCGTGGCCAACGCGTCGGCGCTGCCCGCCGTGCTGTCGCTGGCGCCCGGCGCGAGGCTGCTCGCCGAGCCCGCCGACGGCGTCGAGCTGCACGCCGGGGAGGACGACGCGGCGCTGCGGGCGTCGCTGGGCAAGCGCGCGTGCCGCTTCCACGACGCGTGGGCCGGCCTGGCGCCGCAGTTTGGCCGGCAGGCGTCGATGCAGCAGCAAGCGGCGCTGCCGGCGACTGGCGGCGGCGCGGGCGGCGCGGGCAGCGCGGGCGGCTCCGGCCCCGATGGCGAGCCGCGCGGGTCGGCGATGGACGTGGCCCTGACGGTCGTGGGCGCCGCTGTCTACCTGGTGGACGCGCACACGAGCGCGCTGCGCCCCGGCAACCTGGGAGGGGAGGAGACGCGCGCGGCCGCGCCAGGGGAGCAGGCCGCGACCGCGACGGGCGAGGCGGCGACGTCTGGCGGCGGCGGCGGCGGCGGCGAGAGCGAGAGCGGCGGCGGCGGCGGCAGCGGCGGCGGCGGCGGCGGCCTCGGCGACGACGGCGTGCTCCGCATCCTCGCGCTCCAGGCCGACGTGGACCTGCGCTTCGGCACGCGCGACGACCGCAGCACGCTGCGCGCCGACCTGCACGGCCTCTCCGTGCGCACGCAGGAGCGCTCGCTCGTGCCCGCCCACCACCGTCGGCGAGCGCAGCAGCAGCAGCAGCAGCACCAGCAGCGCCGCGGCGGCACCAGCGGCGGCGGCGGCGACGGCGGCGACCGCGGCCCCGCCCAAGGCCCCTTCTTCAGCGGCGCCGCCGCCCGCCGCGTCGAGTCGCTCGTGCTCGCGCCCTGCGACGTCTCCGCCACCCTGTCCCAGGCCCCCGGCCGCCGCGACCTGCTCGTCGACGTAGGCGACGCCGCCGTGCGCCTGTCGCCCGACACGGTCGCGCTCGTGCTCCACCTGCAGTCGGTCGTGCTGGCGCCGTTGTCCGTGCCGCCGCCCGACGCGCCGCTCGCGCGCGCTGACCGCTACGAGCGCCTGTGGGCCAGCCATCCCTCGGCCGCCCTGGCCGGCGGGCCGCCCTACGAGACGTGCGGGGCGGGCGGGGTCGACGCCTTGGGACCCGACCGCGGCGTCACCGTGTGGCGCCCCGTCGCGCCGCAGGGGTACGTGCCGCTCGGCGACGTGCTGGCGGCGGGCAGCGCGCAGCGGCCGGCGCACCAGGTGGTGGTGGTGGCGGTGGGCAGCGGCCTGGTGGCCTACCCGACGGCGTTCGAGCGCGTGCGGGCTCGGCCGGGGTCGGGCGTGGCGCTGTGGAGGCCCGTGCCGCCGGCCGGGTACGCGGCGATGGGGTGCGTCGCGACGCTGCTGCCGCCGGGGGCCGAGGAGGACGACGACGACGAGGACGAGGAGGAAGAGGCGGAGGGAGGGGAAGGCGGCGGCGGCGGGAGCGGCGGCGGGAGCGGCCCTGCGCCACCGCGGCGCCCGCCCGCCCCCGCGGCCCAGCCCCCGCCCTTGCGCGCCGTCGGATGCATCCACCGCCATGCCCTCGTCGAGGCCTCCCTCGGCGAGTGCATGCTGATCTGCGGCGGCAGCCGCGGCGGGAACGCGGGCGGCAACCTCTGGGCCGTCGCCAACAGCGTCGCGACGTTTGAGGTGTCGGCGCCGGGCTGCCACGCCCCGCCCGCGGCGCGCCTGCTGGACCTGCGCTCGCCCGCGGGCGTGCCGCCCGCGGCGCTGACGCCCGCCGCCGCTCTCTCTGCGGCGGCCGCGTCCGCGGCGGCGGCCTTCTCGTCGTCGGCGCAGCGGCAGCTGCGGCGCGCGATGCAGCAGGAGCACCTGCAGCAGCTGCAGCTGGAGAGGCAGCAGAGGCAGGCGGCGGCGGCGGCGGCGTCCGCGGCCGGGGGGGTCGGCGGCGGCGGCGGCGGCGGCGGCGGCGGCGGCGGCGGCGGCATGCCGCCCGCTGTCCCCGTCTCCCGGTCGCTATCGCTGGAACGCGAGAGCGTGGCGGCTGCTGCGGCCGCGGCTACCGCGGCTGCTGCTGCGGCATCGGCCGCCGCGGCCGCAGAGCTGCAGGACCAGGGCGCAGCAGCAGCCGCGGCTTCGGCCTCCTCTGCCGCCCCCGCTTCCGCCTCTGCCCTCGCCCGCCTGCCGACCCCGCTCCCCCTCTCGCTCATCGCCGCCCACAGCTTCTGGCGCGCGCGCGCCGCCCTGCGCGCCCGCGTCGCCGCCGCGGGGCAGTCCACCACCTGCGTCGAGTTCGCGCGCATCTGGTGGGACCGCCACGCCAAGCACCCGTCCGCCGCGAGAGTCAGCTTCTGGCGCCCGCTGCCCCCCGCCGGCTACGTCGCCCTGGGAGACTGCATCTCGGCGGGCGGCGCCTACACGCCGCCCGCATTCGTGCTGGTGCTGCGGGACGCCGACCCGGCCGAGTCGCTGCCCATGGCCGCCGGGGAGGCGGCGCCGTCGCCTGGCGGGGGAGCGGCAGGGGGAGCGGGCGGTGGGTTTGCGCGCGGACGGGGTGGCGGCGTCGGCGGCGTGGGCAGCGGCGGCGGCGGCGGCGGCGGCCGCCGGACGCTGCCGCTGCTCGCGCGGCCGCTGCGCTACGTGATGGTCTGGTGTGACGAGCACAAGCGCGCGCGCGGCGACATCCGCTTCCTGTCCCTGTGGCGCGCCGTCCCTCCCGCGGGCTACGTCGCCTTGGGCCTGCTCGCCGGCGCGGGCGCCAGCCCGCCGCCGCCCGGCGCGTGCCGCTGCGTGCGCGCCGACGCCGCGTCGCCCGCCGACGACCTCAAGCCGTCGGCGCCGGCGTGGCTGCAGCTGGCGTACAAGCAGCGCTCTGCCGTGGCTGGGTGGGTGGCCGACGAGCGCACCGCGACCTTCGCCGTGGTGGCGCAGGACCAGGGCCAGCCGCAGCGGCTCGAGGCGTACCGCCTGAGGGACGAGGTGCTGCTGCCGGGCGCTGCGGGTGGCGGCGGCGGCGGCAACGGCGGCGGCGTCGCCTCGTCGGCGCACCTGACGCCCGGCGGCGACGCCCTCCTGCCCCCCGCTGCTGCTGCTGCCAATGGGGCTGCTGCTGGCCCCGCCGCGGCCGTCGCCCCCGCCACCCACGTGTCCCTGCGCCTGGGGACCACGCGCGTGCTCGTGCGCAACCTCATGCGCGCGCCCATGCTCGAGCTCGAGCTGCGCGACGCGAAACTGGGCATCAGCGCCAACGACGACGGCGGCGCGGGCGGCAGCGGCGGCGACGGCGGCGGCGGCGGCGGCGGCGGCGGCGGCGGCGGTGGCGGCGGGCGCGCCGCTTCTGCGGCCGGCGCCGCGCGCGGAGGGTCCTTCTCTTCCGGCGGCGGCGCTCTCGCCCCCCAGCCGCCCCTGCCGCCCCCGCCCACCGCGGGCCTCGTGCGCGGGTTCGCCTTCCTCACGGCGTCGCTCTGGTCGTACCGCCAGGCGCGCCGCGCGTGGGAGCCGCTGGTCGAGCCTTGGCAGCTGCTGGCGCACCTCGACAGCAACCCGCACCCGGGCACGGTGGGCGGGGTGCGTCCCGGCACCTGGCTGCGCCTGACGTCGACGCAGGGCGCCGGGGTGCACGTGACCCTGGCGTACGCGGCGCTGGCGGAGCTGATGACGGGCGCGGGCGACTGGGCGGCGGCGGCGGCGGGCGGCGGCGGGCGCGGCTGCCGCGCGCGGAGCGGCGGCGGCGGCGGCGGCGGCGCCGCGGACGGAAACTCGGTCGACGCCATCTACCACAACGCGCTGGAGCTGCCGGCCTACCTGCAGCTGGACCACGGCGACGGCGTGCGCGAGGTGGTCGAGCTCCCGCCCGGGCGCGCGACGCCCGTGCGCCAGCCCATCCTCCCGCAGCCGCAGTCGCACTCGCCGCAGGCGGCCGCGTCGGGCCCGCCGCCGCCGCTGCGGCTTCTGGTCGACGTGCTCGACGGCGTGCTGCTCGGCGGTGCGAGCTGGGCCGGCTCGACCGTGGCCCCCGAGCTGTACGTCAAAGTAGAGCCCGGGGGCAAGGCGGCCGAGGTGCTCCAGCAGCAGCAGCAGCAGCAGCAGCAGCAGCAGCAGGCGCGCCGCACGCGCTCGGGCGGGCTCGCGACGGCCGGCTTAGGCGGCGGCGGCGGCGCGTGCGGCGGCGGCGCGGGCGGGTGGGGCATGCAGACGCGCGCCATCCCCGCGTCCTCGTCCCTGCTCGAGCAGGGCGCGCAAACGCGGCTCAACGCTGCCGCCGCCGCCGCCGCCGTCGCGGATGCGGCCGGCGCTGCCCTGGCAGAGGCGGCGGGTGGTGCTGCTGGTGGTGGGGCTGGCGCCGGCGACGCGCCCGTCGCCACCGCCGCCTCCGCCGCCACCGCCGCCGCCGCCGCCCCCTCCTCGTCCGCTCTCCGCTCCTCGGCCCTCGACGAGGGCCAGCGCCTGGTCTGGGGCGAGCGCTTCGTCCTGAGCCTGCCCCCGGCCCTGGTGGAGCAGCTTCTCGCCCCCGCGCCGGGCGACAACCCCTATGCCGGCGCGGCGCTCGAGCTCACCGCCGCCCTCTGGGACGGCGGCGGTGGCGCGGGCGCCGGCGCGCGCGTCGCCTCGGCCGCCCTGCCCGTCGAATTTGACTGGCTGCAGGCGGCCGTGTGCGCCCTGCTGTCGCGCGCCTCCGCGACGTCGGCCACCGCCGCGGTCCCCGAGGGCGGCTTTGGCGCCGACGACGGCGCCGCCTCGGCAGCGGCGGCAGCGGACGCGGCGGGCCGGCCCGTCACGCACGAGCTGCGGCTGAGCGGCGGCGCGCCCGGCGGGGCGGCGCCGGCGACCAGCCGCGCCGACGCGGCCGCCCCTCCCCCCGAGGACGCGTGCATGCTGCTGCGCGTGCGGGTCGCCGTCGACGACGCGAACGCCGACGTGGCGGCCTGGAGCCAGCGCCTGCGCGCCATCAGCGCGAGCGCCGCGGCCACCATGTCGTCCTCGTCGTCGTCGGCCGCCGCCTCTTCCTTGCGCGGCGGCGGCGGCGGCGGCGGCGGTCCTGGCGGCGGCGGCCCGGCGGGCGGCGGCGGCGAGCCGCGCCTTCGGCACGCCCTGCGCCTCGAGGGCAGTGACATGTGGTCTCCCTTTGACTACAACCTCATCCAGAGGGGCGCGTCGGCGTCGCTGGCCGCGGCCGAGGGCCAGGCCCCGGGCCAGCGCGCGGCGGGCGTGGTGCCCGTCCCCCTCGTGCCGTCTGAGCGGCCGCGGGCGGCGGCCGCCGCGGCGGCGGCCGTCGCGGCCGCCGGCGGAGGCAGCGCCGCCTCCGCCGCCGCCGCCGCAGCCGCCGCGTGCCCGGGCATCGCCATCGACATGACTTACGGCGGCGGCGTCTACCACGGCCGCCTACGCTCCCTGGCGCGCTTCGTCAACGAGACGGACATGCCGCTCGAGGTGGCCCTGGCAGACCTGATCGTCGCCGGCGGAGGCGGCGGCGGCGGCGGCGGCAGCGGCGTCGGCGCCGGGGGCGGCGGCGGCGGCCTCGCGATCGGCGGCGGCCTCGGCGGCAGCGGCCCCTCGGTCGGCGACGAGGTCGACGCCGAGGCCTTCGAGCTCGAGCGCTACATGCCGCTGCGCGGGTGGGCGCACACGCACCTGCTCGCCACGGACCCGCACCGCTACAGCCCCGACCGCGACGGGCGGCGCTCGACGGCATCGTTCCCGTCGGTGCCGCTGCCGCCGGGCTGGCAGTGGGAGGGGCCCTGGGACGTGGACACGTCGAGCGGCGGCGTGGACGCGGACGGGTGGCAGTACGCGTTCGACGTGGGGCTGCTGCGGTGGCCCCCCAAGGCGAGCGACGGCGTGGCGTCGGCGCGCGACTTTGTGCGGCGGCGGCGGTGGGTGCGGCGGCGGCGCTGCCTGCAGGCCGCCGGCGGCCCCGCCAGCGGAGGCGGCGGCGGCAGCGGCGGGAGCAACCTGTCGCCCGCGCTGCCCCCGCCCGGCCCGCCCCCGAGCAACCTTCGCGTGCTGCGGTGCGTGCCTCCTGGCGGCTCGCTCGCCCTGCCCGTCGACTGGGCGAGCGACGGGCACCAGCTGCTTGTGCGGCCGGTGCTGTCGTGGGCGGGCCGGGCTGGTGCGGACGGCGGCGGCGGCACAACGGAGGGCGGCAGCAAGGCCGGCGACGGCGGCGACGGCAGCGACGCCACCACGCACGAGTGGTCCGTCGGCGCAAGCCGCGGGCAATACTCGGTGCCGCTGGGCCGCCTCGAGAACGGCCTGACGCGCCTGCTGTGCTGCCGCGCGCGGCCCTTGCCGCCGCCAGCTGCGGCCGAGACCAACGGGCAGGAGGGCGGGGAGCAAGGCGAGGCCGCCGCGGGTGCGGGTGAGGCTGGTGCCGCCGCCGCCGCCGCCGCCTCCCCGGAGCCGCCGTCCCCCAACACCCGTCAGCGCCTGCGCGTGTCCAGCCCGCGCCGCGCCGCCGCGCATGCGCCGGCGTGCTGGCTGTCCGTGGTCGTCGAGGCCACGCCCCTGGCGCCCAACGGCGGGGGCAGCGGGGCCCTCGGCAGGGGCGGCGTCGGCGGCGGGGTCGGGTCGGCAGGGGCGGCGGCGGCGATGGGCGGCGGGGGGCGCGGCGCCGCCACTAGCGGCTCCGACATCCTGAGCGACTGGCGCCTCGTCGCGCGCCCGCCGCTCGTGCTCGCCAACGCCCTCCCCGTCTCCGGCCACTACGCCCTGTGGGAGCGGCCGCGCCCGGGCGCGCCCGCCGTGCTGCGGCAGCAGGGCCGGGCGGCGGGCGGCGGGCGCGCGTGCGTCTACGCGGTCGACGTGCGCCAGCAGGTGCTGCTGAGCTTCCACCCGGACGGTGCCGAGTGGGCCGAGAACGAGCCGCTGCTGGTGAGCGGCGGCTTCATGGGCCACGACGCGGGCGCGTCAGGCGGCGGCGGCGGCGGCGGCGGCAATCCGTCGTTCTCGTCGTCGTCGCCGTCGTCGTCGTCGTCGGCCCTGCTGCCGCGCTCCTTTCGCGTCTCCTACTCGCATTCGCCCGCGACGACCCACCTACGCGTGCTCGTCGAGCGCCGCATGGACCTGTCGATCCTCGAGTCGCAGCGCATGGGCGCGGCGGCCGCCCGCGTGGCCGCCGCGGCAGGGGCGGGCGCCGCGGGCGCGTCTGGCAGCGCGGGGGCGGTCGCGGCCGCGGCCGCCGCCGCCGCCGCGTTTGCCGCGAGCGAGGGGCAGCAGATGGCGCCCGGCGCGGCCCTGGCCGTCGGCCGCACGCTCACGCTGCAGCTCTACGTGCCCCTGTGGATCGTCAACGGCACGCAGCTGCCCATCAGCGCGGGCCTGGTCGTCCAGAGCCGCGCCGAGGTGGCCGCGGCCGCGGCCTCGGCGGCGGCGGCGGCCGGCGCCGCGGCCTCGGGCCTCGGCGGCGGCGGCGGCAACGCCGGCCACGACGAGGACGGCCCTGCTTTGTCTTCCTCTGGCCCCGCCGGCTCCGAGGCCCTCGCCATGCGGGTGGTCGACACGGAGGCGCCCGCGCCCCAGCAGCGTCCCCCGCCGTCCGCGCACGTGACGGTGATGCCTCACAGCGTCGAGCTCCTCTCCCCCTCCGAGGCGGCGCTCGCGCACCAGCAGATGGTGCAGCAGCAGATGATGCAAATGCAGCCGCATCAGCAGCAGCAGTACCAGCAGCAGCAGCAGCAGTACCAGCAGCAGCAGGGCGCGGCGCTCTCGGGCGGCGCCCTGGGCGGCGGCGACCTGCTCGCCGGCGGCTGGGCCGTCGTGCTGAGCGTCATGGGCAGCCGCTGGTCGGCGCCCGTCGCGCTGGCGGCGGCGTCGGCGGCGTCGGTCGCGGCGGCGGCGGCGGCGGCGGGCGGGCGCGGCGGCGGCGGCGGCGGCGGCGGCGGCGGGGCGGCCGCGGCCGGCGGGGGCCTCGCGGCCGCGGCCAGCGCCCCGGCCGACCCCGTGCTGCTGCGCGCCACGGCCGCGGGCGCCCCGGGCTCCCCGGCCGGCGCGCGCCTCGAGGTGGTCGCGCGGGTCGAGCTGGCGTCGGCCGCCTTTGGCGCGGGCGGCGGCGGCGCGGCGGGCCGCGCGCTGATCCTGCGGCTGGACCCGCACCTGGTGGTGTCCAACCGCACGGGCTACCCGCTGAGGCTGCTGCAGCCCGAGCCGCTGTGGCGCGCGCTGGCGGCTGAGGACGCGCTGGCGGCGGCGGCCTCTGGCGGCGGCGGCGGCGGCGGCGGCGGCGGCGCTGGGGGTGGCGGGAGCGGGGGCGCATGGTTTGCGCCGCCTGGTGGTGGCGGCGCGCAGCAACAGCAGCAGCTGCAGCAGCAGCAGCAACCGCGCCGGCCTGGATCCGACGACGCCGACGGCGTCATCACGCTGCTGCGGCCCGGGGCGCTGGGAGTGCCCGTGCACTGGTCCGCTGCCGCGACGGGCAGGCTGCTGGCCTTTGCGCTGCCGCCGACGCCGTGCGATGCCGCGAGCGCCGACGGCTCTGGTGCCGCCGCCGCCGCTCCCGAGCCCCCTTGCCTGCCCGAGCCCGCCATGTGGTCCGACTGCCTGCGCGTGGACTACCCGCCCGTGGTCGGCCCCTTGCAGCTGGCCGTGCCGCTCGTGCGCCTCAACGCCAACGGCGCCATCACGCCCGACGCCGTCGCAGAGGCCCGCCGCCGCTTTGCCCTGCTGATGCGGTCGGCGCAGCAAGGCGGCGGCGGAAACGGCGGCAACGGCGGCAACGGCGGCGGCGGCAACGGCGGCGGCGGGGCGTCCTCGGACGACGCCGGGCAGCCGCAGCCGCTGCTCCTGCACCTCGCGCGCCGCGCCGCCTCGGGCCCCGTCGAGTGCTTGGCCGTGGCGCTGCAGGCGGACGTCTCGGTGCGCGCGCCGGGCTGCGTGCGCCTCGTGCTGCAGTCGCTCGGCGGCGAGCCGGCGGCGGCGGTGGCCAACCTGACGGGGCGCCCCGTGCGCTTCCGGCAGCTGGCGGTGGATTCCGGGCCCCGCGGCGGCGGCGGGGCCGCCGCCTCGGGCGGTGGCGCGCCCGGCGGGTGGTCGCCGCGCGGGTGGCAGCTGCTGCGCCCGCTGTCGGCCGCGGGCGTGGCGCCGCTCCGCGCGCCGCCCCTGTCGCTGCTCTCGGCTCCGGCGGTGGCGGCGCCGCCGCCGCCGCCCCTGTCGTCGGCCGCCGCTGGCCTCGGGGGCCGCGGGGCGGCGGCGGCTTTCCGCTTCTCCACGAGCCCTCACGCCCCGGCGTCCGTCGCCTTTGGCACGGGCCCCGCGGGCCTCGACGGCAGCGGCGCCGCCCTCGTCGTCCCCGGAGGCGGGGCGATGGTCGAGCTGCGCGACGCCGGCGCCGACGCCGGCCTGCCCGACGCCCTGCCCGGCCTCCTGTGCGAGCTGGAGGAGTCAGCGCTGCCCGGGGGCGCCGACGGCGGTGGCGGCGGCGAAGGGCCCGGCGGGGGGATGAGCGGCGGCGGCGCCGGCGCGGCGTCGTCGTCGTCGTCAACGGCGCTCGGCGGCGGCCGGCCGCGCGTCGCCACGCGCGGCGCAGGGGCTGTGCTCGACCTGCCGCCCTCGAGCGCCGACTTGGCCGCCCTCGCGCTGGTCGTCGACCTGGTGGAGAGCGTGATGCTCGCCGCGGGGCCGCGCCAGCTCGCGGGGGTCCTGGCCGCCGCCTCGTCGGCCGCGGCCGCCAACGGCGAGCAGCAGCAGCAGCAGCAGCAGCAGCAGCAGCACCTGGGAGGGCGCACCGTCGCCGCCGCCACCGCCGCCGCCGTCGGCCGCACGCAGGCCTCGACCCTCCTGCGCCTCGTCCCGCGCCCGGCCTACCTCTCCCCCGCCCAGCTCGTGCTCGCGGCCGCCCTCGACGGCGCCGGCGCGGACGCCGCGGGCGCGGCCGCCCCGACCGCCGCGGGCGCCGGCGCCGGCGCCTCCCCTGCGGCGTCGCTGCACGCCAGCGCCGAGGTGCCGTCGCTCGACGTCTCTGTCGTCGACCACCGGTCGCAGGAGCTGCTGCTGGTGACGGTGGACGGCCTGGCGGCCGAGGCGCACCGGGGCTCGGCGGGGTCCTCGCCGTACGTCGCGCTGGCCCTGCGCCTGGGCGGGCTGCAGGTGGACGACATGCTGCACGCGTCGCCGTTCCCCGTGCTGCTGTGCGCGGCCGACGGCGTGCTGGCGGCGGCGGCGGCCGCCGCGGCCCAGGGCGGCGGCGGCGGCGGCGGCGCGGGCGGCGGCGGCAGCGGCAGCGGCGCGCCCGGGCCCGACCCGCTGCTGCTGGTGGCGGGCGTGGCCGAGCCGACGCGCCACCGGGGCGCGTTCTACGCGCCCGCGATCGCCGCGCGCGTCGCGCCGCTGCGCGTGTCCATAGCGGAGACGCTGGTGTGGCGCCTGACCGCGCTCGGCGGCGCCTACGGGGCGGCCTCGGCGGCGGCGGCCGCGTCGGCGGCGGCGGCGGCGGCGGCGGCGGCGGCGTCTGCCGCGGCCGACGGCGGCGGAGACGGCAACGACGACCTGCTCACGGTCGAGGACGTCCTGGCCCCCGCCGCAGCAGCACCGAGGGCCGGCTCGGCCACGCTGCCGCGCGGCGCGCCGTCGCCGTCGTCTCTGGGCGGAGGCGCCGCCGCTGCTGCCGGTGCCGCAGTCGCCGTGGCGAGTGGCGGCGGCGACGAGCTCGGCCGGGCCCCGAGCAGCAGCGGCGGCTCGATGCTCTCGCGCATCGTGCGCCCGGTCTCGGCCGTGGCTCTCCACCGGTCCCGCATTCGCCCGCAGCAGCGGCGCAACCGCGACGGCCAAGCGGCAGGGCGCGGCGAGCACGCGGCGGCCGCGGCGGCCGCTGCCTCGGGCGCCGCCGCCGCAGCGGCCGCGGCCGCCGCCGCCGCCGCCGCCGCCGCCGGCGAGCAGCTGCCCATGCTGATCGACCTCCTCGCCGTCGACGACGTCCGCCTGCGCCTCAGCTTCCGCCCCGACCCCTCCGAGCGCCCGCGCGGCGCCCTGCAGTGGCTCGCGCTCACGCAGGACTCGTTCGCGAACGTCGACGACCTCGCGCTGTCGCTTCCCGGCCTTTATTTGGAGCGCGTGCGCGCGGCGCGCTCGGCGCTGCTGGCGCTGGCGGTGCGGCGGCTGCAGGAGCAGGCGCTGGGGATCGCCGTGGCCCTCGTGCGGTCGTACGGCGTGCTCGGGGGCACGTCCAAGCTGCTGGCGTTCGCGGGCAACGTGGTGGGCGCGGGCGGGGGAGGGGGCGGCGCGGGCGGCGGCGGGCCCGGCGGCGGCGGCGGCGGGCCCGGCGGCGGCGGCGGCGGCGGCGGCGGCGCCGGCGCCGCCGTCGGCGCCGTGCTGGCCGGCGCCGAGGGCGACGGCGGCCCCGTCAGCAACGTCGGCCAGGGCGTCGTCGAGGCCTCGCGCACGCTCGGCCTGTCCCTGCTGCGCGGCGTGGCCGGAGTCGTGACCTCCCCGCTCGAGGGCGCCGAGCGCGGCGGCGCGCTCGGCTTCCTCGCGGGCGTCGGCCGCGGCCTGGTCGGCGTGCCCGCCTCGGTCGTGGGCGGCGCCCTCTCGGCCGCGTCTAAGGTTACCGAGGGCGTCGACGCGTCCGTGGCCAAGGTGCGCGACGCGGTCGGGCCGGGCGGCGGCGGCGGCCCGGGCGGCGGCGGCGGCGGCGGCTTTGGCGGGACGGGCCCCGGCGGCCTCCCGCGCCGCCGCCTCCCGCGCGCCATTCGCGGCGACGGCGTCGTCGCACCTTTCGAGCTCGGCCCGGCCATGGGGCTCGCCCTCCTCTACTCGAGCGGCGTCATGAAGGGCGCGACCGCCGCGGCCGCGGCCGCGGGCGGAGGCGGCGGCAGGGGAGGAGGCGGAGGCGGAGGCGGTGCCGGCGGCAGCAGCGCCAACGCGGCCGCCGCGGCCGCCGCCGCCGCCTTCTCGGCCGCCTCGGCCGCCCACGCCGCCACCGACGCCTACGAGACGCACGCCACGCTGCCGTCGGGCGACGTGGCCGTGCTCACGTCCCTGCGCCTGCTGCTGCTGCGCGCCCCGGCGTTCGCGGCGCTCGAGGCCGACGTGCTCGCCGGCCGCCGCCCGCCGTCCTCGGTCGACTGGGTGCCCCCCGGGGAGCTGCGCTGGCAGGTGACCTGGGACCAGGTCCTGGCGGCCGAGCCAGCCTACCACGCGCAGGTCGCGGCCATGGCCGCGGCGGCGGCGGCGGCGCGCAGCGGAGGCGGCAGCAGAAGCGGAGGCAATGCCGCCGCCCCCCCAGCCGCGCGGCTGCCGCCCGACGGCGTGATCGTGCACCGCAAGTACCGCGGAGAGGACGACGCGCTCGTGTACGACCTGCGGTGCCGCCCGGGGACGCGGCAGGCCGCGGGCCTGCACGCAGCGCTGCAGGCGTGCCGCGCGCGCTACGCGCTGGCGCCGCGGCTGAGGGCGGCGCGCGGGTGGCGCGTGCAGGCGGCCGACGAGGGCGGCGGAGGCGCCGGCAGCGGCGGCGGCGCCGGCGAGCAGCAGCAGCAGCAGCAGCAGGCCATGCCCGACTCGATGCCGTCGCTCGACTTCCGGCGCGTGTGGGTCGCGGGCGGGCTGCCGTCCGGGGCGCCGCCGGGCCGGCACCAGCAGCAGCAGCAGCAGCAGCAGCCGGGCTTTGGCCGCCCGGGCAGCGCGGGGCAAGTGGTGGCGCCCTCTGCCGGCGCCGTGCCCCCGCAGCAGCAGCAGCAGCAGCGCGGCTTGTCGGTGTGGCGCCCGGTGGGCCCCCCCGGCTACGCCTCCCTGGGCGACGTGATCCTGCCCGGCCGCGAGCCGCCCGCCAGGCCCGTGCGCGTCTACAAGGACGACTCGGAGGACTGGAACTCGGCGTCGGCGCACCGTCGGCGGCGGGAGGAGGAGCAGCAGCTGCAGCAGCAGGCGGCAGCGGCGGGCGCGGGGGCCGCTGCCGCCTCGGCCGGCAGCCCGTCCCCCGCGCCGTCGCCTCCTCCTCCTCCTGCGTCGCGCGGGGGACCCCGCCTCGTCGCGCCGCTCGGGTACCAGCTCACCTTCCGCGACAGCGGCGCCCCGCCCGGCCGCCCCCCCATGTCCGTGTGGCGCCCCGTCCCTCCCCGCGGCTACGTCGAGTGCGGCAGCGTCGTGGTGCCGGCAATCGACGAGCCGTCGCCCGACGCCGTGCGGTGCGTGCGCGCCGACCTGTGCCGCGCGGCGCGCTTTTACGGCGCGCCCGTGTGGGCGGGCGCCTCGGCCGACAACGCCTACTGGCAGGTGTCCGCGTGGCAGGTGGCCGAGTCGCCCGCGGCGACGTTTGTGGCGGTCAAGGCGGGCGGGGCCGGGTCGGGCGCGCCGCCCGCGCGCCTGGCCGTGTCGCCGACGTACTGATTTTGTCTCTTCCCCATTTTCTCCTACTCGCTCGGTCGTTGCCGTTGTCGTGTCGGCGCCCGTCGGCGCTCGTTTGTGTTTCGCATTTTTGTTTTCCGATATTTCTTTCCTTGTTGCATTTCTTTTCTTAGAATGGGCGAGTGCTCTCGCGCTCCCGTTGTTACCTTGTCTTCATCCCATCGACCACAAGCGTCGTCAGCGTCGTCAGCGTCCCGTGAATGGACAAGCGTCGTCAGCGTCCCGTGAATGGACAAGCGTCGTCAGCGTCCCGTGAATGGACAAGCGTCGTCAGCGTCCCGTGAATGGACAAGCGTCGTCAGCGTCCCGTGAATGGACAAGCGAGCGGAAGAACCGGAGCGAGGCGGCGGCAGCGGCGGCGGCGGCGCGGTCGTGGAAGACGTCGAGCTCGTCAGGCCTCACCCGCCGCCTCCCCCACCTGGTGCCGCCCCCGCCGCCACTGCCCGCCTCAGCTCGACCAGCCGCCACCCGCCGCACTGGTAGCCGCTGGCCAGCTCCCCGGCGGGCGCCACGCGCACCTCAAACCCGGCCGTGCGCGCGGACGCCTCGAACGCCCCCTCGCCGTAGACGCGCATGCGGTGGCAGAGCACGCAGCGCGTCGCCGGGCCCGACAGCCGGTCGAGCGCCGACAGCAGCAGCGGGTAGACGCGCGGCTCGTACAGGCAGTCGGCGGCGACGACGAGGTCGGGCCAGCGTCGGGCGGGGGCAGGTGGGTCGGCAGATGCCGCTGCTGCTGCTGCTGCTGCTGCTGCTGCTGTGGGTGCTGGTGCGGGGGCAGGTGGGTCGGCAGATGCCGCTGCCGCCGCTGCTGCCGCCGCTGCTGTGGGTGCTGGTGCGGGGGCTGCTGCTGCTCCCGCTGATACTGCTGCTCCTGCTGGCGCTGATGCTGCACCCTCTCCAGCTGCTCCAGCCCCTGCCCCTGTCCCTGCCTCTGCTCCAGCCCCTGCCCCTGTCCCCGCCCCTGCGCCTTCAACGCCCCCCTCGTCGCGCAGCGCGGCCAGCACCGGCGCCGCGTCCTCGCCCCACGCGTACGGCAATGCCACGGGCGGCCGCCGCCCGCCCGACGACAGCGCCGACGCGTTGAGCCGCACGTTCTCCTCGGCCAGCGGCACGACGTGCGGCAGGTCGGTCATGACGACGCGCCGTGCGCCGGCGGCCGCCAGCGCGATGCCGCACTGCCCGACGCCGCAGCCGAGCTCGACGACGGCGCCGAGGCCGGCGAGGCGCCGGCGCGCGTCGGGCGGCGCCTGCCCTCCTTCCTCTACGAGCCAGTGCCGGATGATCCAGTCGGCCGCCACGAGGCCGGCCTGCCAGAGGACGAGGCCGACGTTGGCGTACTTGGCGGCGCCGCCCCCGTCGGCGCGCCCGGCCTGGGCCGGCCCCTCGTCCGCGTCGTCGTCGCCGCCGCCTTCGCCGGCGCCCCGTGCCATGGCCGGTTTGCTCTTGATCACGATTAGCGCGCCCGCTACGTCGTAGGTCGCGACGACGCCGTCTTCGGTAAGGCTGTCGAGATCGATGCTCACGAGCATTACGAGTGATAGGTCGTTTCGCGTTTCTGTGAAAAGGAGGAGAGAGGGGAGGAGAGAGACAGAGGGAAGCGCCTCGAGGCGTGTGACTCCGAATGACTGAATGAGGAGGATTGCACTGATACAGAAGATGTCGGGAGGCCAGTCGTCGTCCTTCTAGGGCACCCTTTTGCGATCCGATACAGAGAGAAAACCCATCGTCTGCCCGCCGCCCCCGTCGCCCTCCTCCCCCTCCTCCCCCTCCTCGTCCCCGCCCCCGCTTCACTTCTTCGCGTTTCCATCCTCGTCGCCCCCCCCCCCC
>Ga0105055_10003150_pt1 | contig 25177 bp, 21 predicted proteins | sample BON03_FD_78090 | JGI IMG/M metagenome (GOLD analysis project Ga0105055, IMG submission 78090) | Freshwater microbial communities from Lake Bonney liftoff mats and glacier meltwater in Antarctica - BON-03 | ecosystem: Environmental > Aquatic > Freshwater > Ice > Glacier meltwater | place: Lake...
GGTGCGTTCAATATCCGCTCAATCTACATTGCTAGGATGGAAGGTTTGGAGCGCCCTGAACGCTTCACTCTAGCATTCTGGAAGAACAAGAACAAAAAAACTAATCAGATCATTGCAAATAATCGTGATATTTCTGTGAACCTATCTACCATATAGGACGCTTTAAGATCCAAAATGTAAGGAAAGTAGAAAATACAATTAAAAACTAAAGCGTGATGATTTCAAAACAGTGACTAAACAATGACTATAGGATACAAAATCAACAAGTAGCGAGGGGACCGTACCGCATTCTGTGAAATGATGACGAATGCGCCATAGCATGAATGACGAATCGAAGAGCTTGCGCAAGAGCTCGTTTTCCAGATTCAGAGTGGAAAGTTTTCGTTTATCAGCAGCAGATTCTATAGTAGATGAGCATGGGATCAATAAAGTGCACCCTGAGGAGGCTATTGACGACTCCGAATTTATCAGCCATGCGGCGGATACACTGACAGAAGGATGGAGGATATATTCTTTTCTCACCGTCATGACCGTTCGTTTAATCAGGCTGCTAGGACTGTCTTGGTAAGCATCTCTCTTCGCTAGTGGAGTATAGTAAAACTTAGTATATCAGGTTCGCTTGGGTTATGTTTTTTAGATTGATGTGCTTTGCCACATTATTGCTCCCTGCGTTTTTGAAGTTGGTGTATCGATATTTTACATCATGTGATATATACCGTGACTTTTATGGTGCTGAGAGACGACAGAGCATGGACATCTACGTGAAAAACAGAACTGATTCGGGAAAGAAACCTGTGATCGTCTTCATTAGTGGGGGGGCATGGATCATCGGGTATAAAGCATGGGGGGCGCTAATGGGTTTCTGCTACTCTGCTGCCGGATACGTTTTTGTGACTCCTGATTATCGCAACTTTCCTCAACAGAATGTAAACGGAATGATCAGCGACGTCGATTTGGCTATGGATTGGTGTTTGTTAAACATTGACCGATATGGAGGAGATAGTGACAACATTGTATTGTCAGGTCAGAGCGCGGGGGCTCATTTGGGTGCAATGGTTCTGCTCAATGCTATTGCTCGCAAAGCCAATCTCAGCCGTGTTGCCCTGGAATCGGATAGAGAGATCATGTGGACGCTAGATCATATTAAAGGGTTCATTGCGATTTCAGGTCCATTTAATCTTGTGTCTTTAGTTCCGCATCTGAATGAGCGTGGTCTCAACACTGCGTTATTACACATGCTATTCATGAACCAGGAGGATGTATATTCACCTTCGCAATTCGCTCACCGTATTCGGGAAGAGGGTCTACCTGTTGAATGTGATATTCCGGTGATATTGTTACATGGAACTGCTGACGTCACAGTACCTCATAGCCAATCTGAGGAATTTTTTCAGGCATTAAAGTTGCTGTTGCCTTTTTCAAAAAACTTACAACTGGAACTTATGGAAGGATTGACACATACAGATCCAATTATCGAGCTCCCAATGAAAGGAATTGATCCGTTGTTTCAAAAATGCTTGAACGCTCTAGCTTGTATATTTCCGGACCATATTCTAGCCCAGGAGAAAGTTCAACTAACCAATTCGCCTATGTTGCCTTTGTTCCTGATTGATATTGCCAGATGGTGCAATCCCTTTTGATTTCTGAAATAAATAGTTCGCGGTTTCAAATTTGAAATAAAACGTTAAGATGAAATACAATCCTATTGTTGAATTTGAAACAAAAATTTGAATTTTCGTACCGGGGGTCGTTTCGCAATAAATGAGATGGTGGTGACACGTTACGCTCCGAGTCCCACAGGTTATCTTCACTTAGGTGGCCTTCGAACTGCGTTATTCAATTATCTATTCGCAAAGCAACACGGCGGGAGATTCCTTCTTAGAATAGAAGACACAGATACTAAGAGAACAGTGCCTGGTGCTGCTGAGCACTTGCAGTTGCTTCTCTCACGGTTTGGATTGCATCACGATGGCACTGTGGAAAGACAAAGCGATAGGCTTCCTTTATACCATGAGCACGCAGAAAACCTTTTGGAGAATGGACGTGCGTATCGATGCTTCTGCACCGAAGAGAGACTCAAGGAAATGAAGCTGCAGTCGCGGTTTGCAAGTGGTCATTCGTCAGGATATGACGGGAAGTGCAGGAGTCTTTCGCTTGAAGATGTTCGATTTAAACTAGAGAATAATGAACCTCATGTACTACGGATGAAGACCCCCACAACCGGTACCACCGTGATCGAAGACATTGTTCACGGACGAACAGTATTCGAAAATTCTACAATCGATGATCAAATTATTATTAAATCTGATGGTTTCCCAACTTATCACTTAGCTTCCGTTGTGGATGATCATCATATGAATGTTTCTCATGTGATTCGCGGGGATGAGTGGATGTCATCTACTCCTAAACACATGGCCCTTTATGATTCACTTGGATGGAACCCGCCTGAATTTGCTCACCTTCCGCTGCTTTTGAATAAGAACCATTCCAAACTGTCGAAGAGAAATGGTGACGGTGATGTTAATTCCTTGCTCGATGAAGAAGGATATTTGCCGTCTGGCGTGTTAAACTTCGTGGCACTTCTGGGCTGGAGTCCGAAACTGCCGTCTGACGACGAGGAAACTTTAACAGATGTAGTGTTTCCCTCTATGGAAAGCCTCATAGAGAAATTTGATATTCGCAGAGCTACCAAGAAAGGTGTTGTGGTGGATCCAGATTTCATGTACTGGATGAACGGTCAACATGTGCGACTGCAAGAACCTCAAGCACTGGTGGATGAGCTTCGATTGAGTTGTCCAGCTGCAGCTGAGCATGACACTGAACATCTTTTAAAGGTGATTGACTTGATTAAGACCCGAGTGTTCAGGATGAGAGACTTGTCTCACTATGCAGCGCCGTTTATTGCGTGCGAAAAATTTCCATTGGAACGATCTGGTGGCGATAAACTGGTTCTAGATTCGAGTTATAAAGATTGGAAAGAAATAATTCCTATTATCGTTCAAGGATTAACTTCGTTGAGTGACTGGTCGTCACAATCTGAACTCAAAGGTGTCCTCAAAAATATTACACACGAGGTGAAAGACCAGAAGCATCCTACCCTAAAATTCAAAAATCTCATGCTTATTATACGATGGGCTACCACTGGAACATTACAAGGAGCTGAATTACAGCCAACATTCCAGCTGCTAGGAAAGCATGAGACGATATCTCGATTAGAAACGTGCATTTAGTTCAGAGTAATAGTTGCCATGCTAACGACAAAGAAATATATTAATTCCAAAATCAACAATTTAAAAACGCTACAAGTAGTGAATAGAAGCCATCAAATCAAACTATTAAGAAAGAGTATCTTGTTGAAAGAAAAATGCCTCCATCCTTGAGGTATTCAGAAGCGGCAATATTATGAGAAATAACTGATTCCATATTGTTCCCTCCTGATGTAATTTAAATGTTTCCCTGGACTTGACACCAATGTCACCTGCAACCGCCTTCCATGATGTTACCACTAAAGTATTTAAAATTATTTGAACATCGACGTCCCTCGTTCTGTATCCCCAAAATGATCTCGCAAACTAAATAAAAATCTCCACAATGATACTTGGTATCAAGACCCCATCCAACACGAATGCCAATCTCAAAAGGAACCAAAACATCACCACGACCTTTCGCAACATCTTGATAACTATTTACAAACTAGCTAGATTTCCGAGGTATGATGCGGGGACCGTACCGTAGTATGGCGAACCAAGATGTTCATCCACATGTCCATCTTCACCCGGAGTTCAAGATTTTCAAATAGAATTGTTTGTGTAGGTAATGAAAGCTCTTGTCGACGGATGTTTTCTGATGTGTCCATCGATCTTCGCGAACGGCCGGCACCGCGCCATTTTCAAATATTGGCGAAAAAGCCATGTCTTCTTGCTGTAGATACTGAATATGGCGCACTAATGAGAGATTGTACGATGGAAGGAGCACGAATGGAGAATATTAAGCCTCTCTCTATTGGATGGGCGTTGTTTGATTCAGATGGAGCATTGATCGACGGATACCCGGCTCATTATTTGATTAAACCGTCCCTGGATGTCGCAATTACCCCAGGAGCCACCAATATAAACGGGATCACTCGCGACATCGCAAATGAATTTGGAAGAGACTCCCGATATGTGTTGAGTTTGTTTGTAAGAGATTTAATTGCTACTCAAATGAATAATGGCTTGGTGGTGGGTCACAGTGCTCAGGGAGATATCGTGCTGGTGCTGAATGAACTTTACAACCTTGCGAAGGAAGACTCTGGGTCATCGTCGTCTCGTACATGGAATGAAGCAATATCCTATCTTTTGAAGTCCACGGTGTGTACTTTAGAACCATCCAGGTTGTTGCAAACTAATGGAAGATGGATGAAGCTGGGCACGATGTTTCAAATGTTAGCCGACGAAAACCTCATCAAGACCCATAGTCATGCGCTTATGAACTCTCATAATTCTGCTTGGGATGCTTTGATGACTGGCTATTGTTTTTTCGCTTTGAAGAATAGAATGAAGCTTCATCCGTTGAAACGTTCATTATTTGGCGCGCCCGAACAAGTCTCTAGTGAATTGAAGATGTTCGAAAGTAGTATATCTGAATCCAAGATTATAGCATCTACTATCGATGCGGAGAGATTAGGAGCAGTGCAAGATTACGCCGAGAATACTTGGAAACTGTTTGCGTTTCGAAATGGAAGTGGCAATTTGGAGACTGCTAATGGGCATTTGCTTACAGCAATCGAAGAAGAATTTTGGTTTGAGCAAAAATTTGCGTCGGGGGTTTTGTCATTTGGAGAGGTTCCCAAACAAGGCCCTTTAAATCATATCTTCATCCTCGGCGCCGTTTTTTCTCCTTGTATCCACGATCAAGTCAGTGAGAAATTCGGTGCCGTTTATGATACACGTATTAAATTATGGCGAATTGACATTGCTAAGAAAAAATATGATATCGGAGATCCAAATCTACTCGAGCTTTCTGAAAAAATCATGCAGTCACCTGGTATTCGAGCTGTATGCGTGGCGTAGTTTACTACTGACTGATTCATTCGTTTTCTGAAAAATCAATTAAATTGAAATTGTATATATATTAATCGCGGTGTGTCCTTTGGTTTCTCAGATGTTCTTGTCGACGTCTTTGATCTTCCAACGCAGGTCCCGCAGCGCGAACGGCTACATAGACGGAACCAGCAGCGGCGGTATACATTCCGATCAAAAAAGTGGCAACAAATGAAGAGGCAGCAACAGATGCCATGATAAAAAATAAGAAACCTGCAATGAAGCCAGGCTGATAACTGCTTACCACGCCCCATACATACCAGTAGAACCCAATCAAAGCTCCAGTGAGTCCAAATGTGAAATTCATTACCATATTTATCAGAAATCGAATGGCAAACTCCAAAAGCCCTTCATCTCTGCCCATAGATTGAATACCCATAAATAGCAAGTCGTACCAAGATGATCTCTTTGCGAATTCTTTACCTCCTGCCATCTGCCCCCAGAACAAATCACGTGTTTCTTGAACTGCGTACTCACTGAACACCCCAACCTTCGACTTCGCCTTCGATTCGGTTTGAGCAAACTCCTTGTGGATCAATGCAAGTGCTTTTTCCGCTTGCTGCATCTGGTTGTAGTTTTGGGTGCATATTCGATCACACGAGAAAAAACCTTTCGTTTCAAGGTACCTATTGCGCCAACGATACAATTCCATTTCGGCTTTCTCCAGATTTTTATAATTCAAGGAGGAAATATCTTTGTGGTAAGCCATCTCTTGCTCGCGTGTCACTGCTATTCCTGTCGCAAACAATATCAGAACTAATCCGATCACATACAAGGACGACAGTACATAGTGACGTCTGTGGAGGTCAGTTTTCAAACGGGATATACAATACGGCATCACTTACTTTGCAAAATTGACTCCAGCTTTCAAAAGAAATGTCGATATTTCTGTTTCTGATGGAAGCACAGCTACCCTTTCATCTCGTCGCATCTTGTTAGGGGTAAAAATGAAGATGGTGGAATGCTGCGGGGGCCTCCTTGCATTTCAATGTTCTTGAGAAGGCTGCGACATTTTTCATCGGGTGCGAGTTCGAAGGTTGATAGAACAGCACAGTCGCCCTACAACGCAGTTAATGGAGCGATAGCATTAGGTATGTTATCAATATGACTGGTCATTCAATTTAATAAGGCCTAAATGAATAGGAGTTGTCGGGTTTGCAGGTGGCTTTGTTAACTTCCTGATGGATTTCCCGGAACCATTGCAACTCGCTTGGGATAAATGCAGGGAAAATGAAGAATTTAGGGGCACATTAGGTGATCCAATCGGAAAAAGTATATTTTGGGATGGCTCCATCACCGATGAACAAGCAAGCTTCACTCTTCCGGTACACGGGGCTAATGGGGAAGGACAGGTGTTTGCCCGACTCATCAAAGACAAGGAGGGTGCATGGGATCCATTCTTAATCGTATTCAGGTTCCAAGACACCTTGATCAACGTGTTCGAGAAAAAATAATAATCTAGTTTATACATTCACAAAAGGTAGGGGCTTTATTTAAAATGTTTATCTAAACATTACGAGGGTGGTTCTGGAGATGCATTATCAAGTCCAAGCTTTTTGGTTGCAGAGGACAACGCGTTATTGCACTCCTTTAGTCTCTCGGCGATTATTGTATTGTCACTCTTACACGTTGATATACTAGTAGCCGCAACTTGAAGACGCTGCTGTCCAACTTTGAGAACATTGGTGGAGTTATAAAGTTTGTTTTGTACCAGCTCCAACGATCGCTCCAACGTAACTCTGTCTTCTAAGTGCTTCTTGAGCAAGATACTATATTCACGATTATTGACTATCTTGTTCATGAGGAAACGCATGGTAATATTGAATTGCTTCTCGTTAATCTTCATACTTTCTGAGTAGTCGTCCCGCAGGTTTTTAAGTTCTTGCCTAGATGCTAGAAGCTGATACTGCAATAGTTTCACTTTCTTCTGTTGGTCCAATAACTCAGCAGACAGCATGGATGATTTCTCTCGAAGGGTCACCGACTTTTGACTGTGGTCGAGTTGCTTCTCCAACAGAGTCGAATGCTCTGCTCCTGCTAAAAGCAACTGTTTACGCGCAACATGAAGTTGCTGTTTAGCGAGCACCAGTTGCTCGTGCAAGCCTTTGCTCAGCTGGACCAATGTCATGCAAAAAGATCCAGTAACCACCAATAGTGCCATAAACCAAAATCCTTTCACAGACCCAATCATCTCGCCAGAAGCCGATTAAGGTAAAGGAGAGAGGGGACCTACCCCAATGATTTTAACGCACCTTTTTGTTGAAGACAAATCATGTTGAATACACAATGGTTGAGAACAAGCCGAAACCTGCTTCAAACGACGAGCAGCAATCGAAAGATAACGATGTACAAAAATTTCAAAATGGACGAGCCTTCATCAAGACAGCTGCGTATTTTGGGTCTCCATGCTGCAATTCCGATGGTAGGTTTTGGAATCATGGACAATCTTGTGATGATCCAAGCGGGAGATATGATTGATAACTCGTTGGGTGTCGCATTCGGATTGTCAACCCTAACGGCTGCGGGATTTGGCCAATGTTTCAGTGATGTTGCTGGAGTTACTTGTGGTGGCGTGGTCGATACTGTTGTGTCAAAATTGAATTTACCTCAACATGGACTAACCACGAGTCAAAGGATGCTAAAAAAATCCAGGTTTGCAATCACCATAGGTGGCTGTATGGGAGTACTCACTGGCTGTCTGATCGGAATGAGTTGCATCTTGTTCATGGACACTGACAAGGTGGGTTTTGGTATAGTACGAACTTGAATATTGCTAATACTATTTTGAAAACAGGCTGATCGGATGAAAAAAGCTCAAGAGCTCACTAGTATTTTCAAATCTGTTATGGAAGATGGACATCACCTAATCGGCGCCGAGCGAGCTACTATGTGGATATACGACAAAGAAAAAGACCAACTGTGGTCGAAAATAGCTACCGGAGAATCTCAGGTACGTTTGTTTTGTGATAAAATACCCCAAGTAATAACGAAGAGGCGAATCTCATATATGTTTTATTTTGTGAGCTATTTATTAATAACAGACTGTGTAGGAAATAAGGATTCAGCGATCTGCTGGAGTGGCGGGTGCATGTGCTACAAGTGGCGAGGTGATAAACATACCGGATGCATATGCTGATCCTCGGTTTAACCAGCAAGTGGACAAGACAACGGGATATCGCACAAAAAGTATAGTGGCGGTTCCAGTGAAGGATCAAAAAGGGAATGTGATAGGAGTAATTCAAATGATGAACAAGTCAAAAGGTCCTTTCGATGACTATGATATCAAAATGCTGAGGATGCTGAGTCAGCATTGTGCAACATTCATGAAAATAGTTGAAGGGGATTCAAAATAGATGTTTTGCTTTTACAACAACGAAAGTAGATATTTAATCAAGAACTTTTTCGTAAACGAATTTCTCTTGTTGCATGGAGTATGCGTTAAGACCTTCTGGAAACCAAAGCTTGATTTCGTGAAGTGCGGATTCAACTGGTTGTCAACTGGTCAGAGAGAATTGAATCAGGTTAAAAAAAAGAGACTTACCGGAATCACTTCCATGGCAGATGTTGCGACCTACGTCAACACAAAGATCTCCGCGGATGGTTCCAGGAAGACTGTCTAAAACCACCAGTCAGTTTACACTCTAAAAACTAAAACAAAAATATTGACTTACCAGCAGGGTTGGTAGCTCCAAGCATGAGTCGACCGGTTTTAACTGCGTTAGATCCTTCCCATACCATGCATACAACTGGTCCCATCATCATGTATTCAATGAGTCCAGCGAAGAATCCCTTGCTAGAGAGATCCTTGTAGTGCTCTTCGAGGTGAGCTTTGGAAGGAGTAGCCATCTTTAGAGCTACCAACTTGAAGCCTTTCTCTTCGAAGCGAGCCATGATCTTTCCAACGAGGTTGCGTTGAACGCCATCAGGCTTGATCATGATGTAGGTAAGTTCACGTTTGAATGATTCCGGAGTAGCCATGCTTGGATAATGTGTGGTTTTGTGGTTCTAGAAAGATTCGTATTTCACAGAAGGATAGGCGCCCATAACATATAAAAAGTCCGTTGAAAAGATGGAGTTGAACCTGAACAAAGGATGTCTGATGATGGAAGTGGACATTGGTTTTAAAGCAAAGAGTTCGTACAATGATACACCACGAGTGTCAAAATGCGATCAGCTACTTTTACAAAAGGTTTTTCGAAACATATCATCGAGCGTTGGTGGAACGGTGATGGAAGAACAAGTCCCTGAAATTTTGAGTGATTTCGGAATATGCGTAGAAGCAATTAAAGAAGAGCTTGATAGTTTATTGGATTCCATGCCTTTAAAAACAACCTTGATTTTCGACTCAGAAGAAAAAGAATTCGAAGAAAAGGAAACGGAAGAAAAGGAGATAGAGGAAGCTGAAAGTGAGCAAGAAACTGTTTCAGAGAATCCCCTGAAGAAAGAATCAAGGGTTTTGTCCTACTCTGATTTGAGTGTTTTAATTTCAAAATTGTATCGACCATTTTATATTTATAGTGGCGAACTAACAAGTCTAGCAGAGCGTGGAGATACCGCTCGTTTCATGTACTTGGTGAACCATGGCTGTAACCCAAAACTTGTGGACGGAAAAGGGATGAATTCTTTTCATTATTGCTGCCAAAATGGTCAACTTGAAATGTGTCAGTCGCTCCTTGAAAAAATTGAAGGATTCGAAAATAGGCAGGATTCCCAAGGATGGACCCCCCTATTCTATGCAGCAGCTGGCGGGCATTTGCAGGTAATGAAAGAATTATGCAGTCGACGTTCTGTCATCAGCATGATTCAAAGTACATTGACAATCACTGGTAGGAATGTTTTGCACATAGCAGTGTTGAAATCCAAGATTCAAATTGTGAAATACTTGGTTTCAGAATTCGCTAGTAAATTGATTCCTATGGGAGATAAAAACGGATCTACAGCGCTTCATCTTGGTGCATTGACGGGCAACTATGACATTGTTAGCATATTGATAAAAGGCGGGGCGAACCCATTACAGAAAGATTCTTGCGGGAATTGTGCAGGTGATATGCTGGTGGACGAAGAACTTCGGGATTTTCTATTCCCAATTGCGAAAAAGTGATAATAATACATTTTATTCTTGTTTGATGGTTTCGATACTATCCAATTTCATCTTCACGATGCAACTACCAAATACGATACAAACCCCAAGAAGCCCCACCGGACCCACATGATGGTCAAAGATTATACTGGATATTAGAATAGCAAAAATTTGTCTCACTGACATCAGGGAAACGAAAGTAAATACTCCCAAGTGCTTGATAGTGTAGAAGACAAAAATCAAACCAATAGATGAAGCAGCGGAAAACAGAAGAAGATCCACAGTGAACCCATTGTTCAAGCGAATAAACTCCAACGATGGATACAACTCTCCTGTTGAAATTAAAGATGTCAGAGTGAAAAGTGCCGAATAGAAATTTACATAGAGCATCATATGCGAAGATGAAACCGAGTATGTTTTGAAAATGCTGCTCTGCCATTGGGCGGTACATGCGTCAAAAAATATATACATCGACATGAGAATTGCCCCTGTTGCAGTTGTAACATGGTCCTCCATGTTGGACTTCTTATCGTAGAAAAAAACTGCCATTCCGGAACAAAGAACAAAAGCGAAGACATACTCACTAAAGGAATATTTGGTCTTCAAGAAAAGAACCCCAACACACATTAATACAACAACCTTGCATGATTTCCCCAGGACTTGTGTGGGAAACGACACGTGTTTAAGGGCTTCAAGTTGACACCAACTGCTAAGGACATTTGAGAAAGAGACATAGGAGAATATGTACAAAGGAGCTGTCATAGGCTCAGAAGGTTCTTCATAGTGAATACATATAAGAGCGACAACACATGAAAACACCCTGTTGGCAAAAATTAAAAAGTTGGAGCTTTCGAATTTCCCAGTATTGTATTCATGCGTCATAATTCGCTCCTGTAAAATACCCCATAATAAAAAGGATCCAAGAAGTCCAAACGTGCAAGTCAGTAATATGCGTGCATAATATTCAGTTGGTAGTGCCGTTTGCACTTGTTTCGAACCGGGATGTCCAAATATAAATGCGTTGAGTGCTTTATCCAGGGGGGCGTCATTTTTCAAACGACCGTATCTTCGACCTACGGTTACAACTACCAGTCCGACCATGAAGAATACCACATAGACTCCCAGCTGCGACACAAAAGAATACATCCACTCCATAGTAAGACTCTGGAAGTGGGGGGACCGTACCGTTCGTCATCCACAGATTATCTTTTTGTTTTGTGAGGGGATAAGAGAGAGAGATGGAACGCAACTGTGGCTTACTAATCCAAATGGATAAGGGGGCGCCCCCCACTTCCCAAGAGATCCAAGCGGACCTCGAGTGCTCGAATGCAGACAAGAAAATAGCGGCAATGAAGCAACTTATCCTACTGCTACTTAATGGCGAGTCTTTCCCGAAGCTCCTGATGACTGTGATTAGGTACTGTGTGACTACCGATAATCACGAACTGAAGAAGATGTGCTCGTTGTATTGGGAGTGCGTGGATAAGTATGGTTCCGATGGCAAACTATTGCCGGAAATGATTTTGGTCTGTAATGCTTTGTTGAGTGACCTGAAGCACCCGAATGAATACATTCGTGGATGTACGTTGAGATTCCTCTGCAGGATTAACGAGGCTGAACTCGTTGAACCTCTTGTTTCAACTGTTAAGGAAAATTTAGAGCACCGACATTCCTATGTTCGAAAGAACGCTGTGATGGCTGTGTATACAATTTCCAAGAACTTCGGGGACGACCTAATGCCTGATGCAGATGAATTAATTGAAAAATTCCTTCAAAATGAAACGGACGCGAATGCCCGGCGAAATGCTTTCTTGATGTTGTACCAATGCTCTCAAGATAAAGCCATTGATTTTTTTGCCAATAATCTGGACAACGTGCAAAAATTTGGAGATGGTTTCCAATTGGTTATTCTTGAATTGACTCGCAAAGTATGTCGATCGGATCCATCGCAGAAAAGCAGATTTATCAAGGTGATTTTTCAACTATTGCAATCTCCGTCGGCAGCAGTGTGCTATGAAGCAGCATGGACGCTGGTATCGTTGTCCTCTGCCCCTACCGCTGTTCGTGCCGCGGCTTCTACGTACACGCAACTACTAGCTTCTGAAAGCGACAATAACGTCAAGCTCATCGTACTCGAAAAGTTGATGGACATGCGACAACATCATCCCAAAATCCTTCAGGAATTGTTGATGGATATTATGCGAGCTTTGTCCAGTCCCAATTCTGATATTCGACGTAAAACATTGGATATTTCAATGGAGCTCATCAGTCCTCGCAACATAAATGAAGTTGTTTCTGTCTTGAAAAAGGAACTCACTAAAACCCAAAGCAAAGACGTCGATAAAATGGCAGCCGCAGAGTACCGCCAGATGCTTATTAAGGCTATACATGGTTGTGCTATTCGATTTGCCAATGTTGCAGATTCAGTAATTCATCTTCTCATGGATTTCTTAGGAGGACAGGGGGCATTAGATGTGATCATGTTCGTGCGGGAGATAGTGGAAATCTATCCGAAAATGCGAGTGTCCGTCATTAAAAAGCTCATTGATTGTTTGCCTGAAATTAAAGCTTCTAATGTCTATCGGGTGGCTTTATGGGTTCTAGGCGAGTACACAGAAACCCGAGAGCTCAAAGATGACACAACAGCTGCTATCTTTGAGTGTCTTGGGGATTTACCCTTTGTGACTGATGTGCCATCCAAGGAGGAGGATGACGAAGAAGAGTACATGAGCAAATCTATCTCTTCTCCTCAAGGGACTGTTTCTGTGCTTGCAGATGGTACCTATGCCACACAAACTGCATTCACCACCGTCAAGGATGAGTCTTCCTTGGCTGATAGTGGTCCATTTCTACGAAAGTTAATGTTAGTAAATGGTAATTATCTGCTGGGCGCTGTTGCTATGGTCACGCTGACCAAAATTGCCATGAAACTATCCGTTGAGAACGAGGAGGGCGCCAAGCCATTGTGCATTCGAGTACTTATAACTTGTTGTGCCATGATACAAGCAGGTAAGGTAGCTAAGGGATCGTTGCGAATGGACAAGGACTCTTATGAAAGATTGAGTTTTTGTATTCGTGCTCTACTGGATCCATCAGTGAAACACGCTGTATCTGGCCCTATGTTGAAGGAATGTCGTGTTGTATTTCAAAATCTCATTGAGAAAGAACGCAAAGCATTAAAGAGCAAAGAGAATGAAGAGAACCAACAAGCTATTCGTCAGCCGGACGAACTACTTTCATTCCGACAACTGAAGTCCCGAAGTGCTCTTGGTGCGTCAGATATTGATTTAGATGACGAAACGAGTCTTGCCAATGCTGCAGGTAGCGGTGGAGATTTCGCTGCTGAACTCGCCCACGTATATCAACTCACTGGTTTCTCAGATCCTGTTTATGCTGAAACCCAGATTACAGTTCATGACTATGACATCGTGCTGGATATTCTAATCATCAATCGAACAAACCAGACGCTGAGTAATGTTGGAGTTGAATTGAACACCGTGGGAGATTTAAAATTGGTTGAGCGACCACAGAGTTTCTCTCTCAAGGCCCACGAGAGTAGAAAGTTCAAATCCAATGTGAAAGTGTCCAGCACTGAGACAGGATCCATATTCGGATGTATTTCATTCGATTCCAATACTGGCGCTTCCAATGTAGTGAACCTGAATGAGATACCTGTTGAGATTATGGATTACATCAAGCCTGCTGTGTGCAGTGACTCTGCCTTTAGGTCAATGTGGGCAGAGTTCGAATGGGAAAACAAAGTGGCCGTCAATACACAGCTGACTGATGTGAACTCTTTTCTCCAGCATATCATCTTTTCCACCAACATGAGTTGCTTGACACCAACCACTTCGCTTGGCGGCCAGTGTAATTTCCTTGCTGCCAATTTGTATGCTAAAAGTGTGTTTGGGGAAGATGCTCTGGTTAATGTCAGCGTGGAAAAAGTAGCAGAGAGGGTTGAAGGATATATCAGAATCCGAGCCAAGACTCAAGGCATCGCGTTGAGTTTAGGAGATAGGATCACAATGATGCAAAAGGCGCCTTCAGAGTCTAAAAAAAACCTAAGTTAATTTTTAAACACAACAAAAATCGATAGTTTTTAAATGAAAGGAATATACTTTTGAAAAAGGAATAGGGTTACAAATTACGGCATGTTCGTATGAGTTTTAAACTGTTTGACTGGGGAGTTCTTCTTCGTCTTCTCCTGGAGTAGCAGCCACAGCAGATGTCGCTGGATTCGCCCTGTCACCCTTGAGGTATTTGAAAAAGACATAAAACATAACAAACGTCACGAAGAACCCTTGATAGGCAAAAACGTTGAACATGATATACATGTTTGTTTGGGTAGCAAAAGCCATGAAAGCGATTTGAACCATGATTACAGGGCCCAGGATATATCCGTTGACCAGCAAGTAAGTGGTCATATCTATGGTTGAATCAATGAGTTTCCCATCAATAAACGCAGTGGCTTTCCCTTCAGCGAGTGCACTGCAGTACACGCGTCTTACTTCCTTGAACAGTTGCCGGAGAGTGGTTATCGTCATAATGAGAAATACGACGAAATCTGTGATGTAAACGAATATAATGAATAGGGCAGCCCGATCACAAGCTTCTTTAACTTCTTTAGAAGTATTCAGAGTAGGAACTAAGAATAATAAGACGAAGGTGACAAGGGTGATGAGAATGCCGTGGCAATAGCATGTGTATCGTACCAGTTTGGGGCGTTTGATGAGAATACTGTTAATATTGAACAACCTCGCATAGGTTTTTAACGAAGGCAAGTTCCTGTACCAGACAAACACGATAATCCAAAGGCCAGTCAATACACTATTTACTGATAAAAAAAGGCCTAGTCTCTGATACCAAGAGTGTATCATGTCAGGATATACACCAAAGAAAAATGGAACCAGGTAGATGAAGCTGCATATTGTAAACACGACGAATAGACAGATGCCCATGAGGGTGTCCCTCGTTCTCCTATACGCTTCATTCTGACGGCGAACTAATGATCGGTCTTCAGCTGATCTCATGGATGTAAAACTAGTACCTGATTCAGTTGTTGATGACAGTTTATGCTGGGAAAACCTTCTGCCAAATCTTCCAGCGGTTTCGGGTACAAAGTTCCAGTGAAAGGTCAAATAGACCAAACTCGATATAGAAACACAGAAAGTAATCGTATTGAAAACTAAGAAGATAATACGCATCATGTCCTGCACTTGAAGGTTGACGTGACAGTCGTTGTACTCGGCCCAATCATCTCGACCAGAGTACCCTCGAGGGCAGATACACCGTAAGCTAGAGATGTCACAAACACCAGAAACACCTAGCCAAGAACTTGTCTCGCAGCTCTCGCCACAGGGAGAGGACATACGAAATGAATTAAAGGTGAGGTCAACCTGATGCGGGAGAGAAAAGATTCAGTTTTAGGAATTGTTCGGATTATTAGTGTTTAATATAAGACCCTCCTAATCATGCTGTATCGGTCCAAAACTCATCTACATTTAGAATGTTGCATGCGACTTCAGACGAATTCTGCTATTTTTAAACGACATCAGAATCAGATCTAGGTGATGAAGAAGGTGAACCATTCATTTTGGAAAAAACGCACGTGTTTCAGAATTGCCTTAAATTCGAAAAATTGGGGTTGGGTTCAAAATATTAAATTGAAAATTCCGCATGCATCAGCATGCATGAGTGGCTCTTTCCCGAACTTGATTTTTTTAATTAGATAAAAGAGAACGGAATCGATTATTATAAAAACTCCAAGTACCCGGGTAGTGGATAGAAACCATCGAAGGTTAATTTCTATTATAAAAACAACAAAAATCGATTTTTTAAAGCACTACTAGAAGTGGATTGATTTTTAATTAAAAAAATTGATTTAGGTATTATTTTCAATTGTTTGACCAGGTACGTCAGTTTAAATTACCAGGTATATAAAATGAATAACGCATCTATATTTTATTAGTCAAGCTCTGAAGTAAAATCACTAATATTTCTGGCTGAGCTTGGAGCGATTGAACCATATGAATCTCGCCGTTCTCCTTTGAGATACTCGATCAAGATGTATACAGTTATATAGGTGATGACACAGGCTTGGATTAGTAATATATTGAAGAAGAAAAACAGATTCTTCTGGGACACAAATGCCATATACGCGGTTTCCACCAGAAAGACGGGGCTCAAAAATGCAACGTAATACAAAAGCAACTCTGTCATTCTCAGAGTTTTGTTCACTGGATTTTGGTCTACAATACCAGTAGATTCAGAAACTGTCGCTGCTTGCGCAAGTTGTTTCACTTCAAGAAATATGTTGCGAAGTAATCGTATGCAAAATGTGAAGAAAACTATGAAATCTACCAAGTAGACGAATATGAACACGAAGGCAAGTTGATCGCAAGTTCTTTGGACTTCATCAGTGGGCCATAAAGTTGGAACTATAAAGAGCAAAACGAATGTGATGATGTTGATAAGAATCGCATGAGCGTAGCAAGTGTATTTAACCGCTTTTGGGTGTCGAATCAGGAAGCTCTTGATGTTGAAAAGTTTCGCAAATACATTTAGAGATGGCAGGTTGCGATACCAGACGTATACTACTGACCATAAACCAACAAGTATGCTATTAGCTCCTAGAGTCAATCCCAGTTTCTGGTACCAAGCATGATCCATATCAGGAAAATCTCCAGTAAAAAAGGGCACGTAGTATAACAGGGTGCAAACGGTAAACGAAATGAACAAATAAAGGCCAAGCATAGTGTCACGATTACGGGAATAAGCAAGAGCATTGGCCTTTCTCTCGGCATTGCTAGTCAACGACATGGAACGCGGCTTCTTGTCGCCGGATCTAAAATTTGACAAGCGTTTGGTGACGCGTTTAGCAGGTTCCGGAACCATACTCCAATGTCTGCATAAGTACACAAAAGCTCCACATACCGCGATCATTGCTATGATATCCATCACCACAAATATTATCCACATGGTTCGTTGGAGGCTGAGATTAACATGGCAGTCGTTGTAGTTTAGTCTGTCGTCCCTTCCAGAATAGCCATCGGGGCAAATGCATTCCAAACTGGTTAAGTTACAGACACCTCTGGAGCCAAATAGAGAGTCCGTTTCGCATGACTCACCGCACGACATTCCTATTGGATATGTTTAGGTGGTAGACCTTGATTACAAAAATATTTACAGTTCAAAAATCTGAAGTGTCAGTTCAGTACGCACCCCCCCCCGTTAAGGAGGTACTAGTATTTTACGTAGACACTACATCATCATTGCGTCAATTTCATTTGAAGGCGACGACATTTGATGAAATAAATCGATCAAATTTTTAACATGCACGATGGTATCATGTGCCAGTTCAAAATTGAAGTTGATCTTTAAACTAACTAGTGAAATCGATCTAATTGTTGGCTCTGGACGAAGTACTGTATACTACATGAATTTATTTTTAAACTAGTTGATCTTTTGGACTAGCTAGTGAAATTAGCCGTGATCGTTGACATTCTTCAAGAAATGTCTAAAAAATTAAAAAATTTTGTTGAAAAAAAATAAAAATAAAAATAAAAATGCATGCAATGAATTTTAAATTGTGAGATACGGGATTCAATTTTTTTCCATTTAATAAGGAGAAGTTGACATTTCCACAGAGGAATTTTGTTGAGGACCACTGAATGCTTTTGTGTAAGCTACAAATGACAATACATAAACCGGCTGGATGAGTACTACAGCTGCAGCACCAGTGGCATTGACTGATAAATGCCTATCTGCATAGTATATGATTATAGGAACTCCCATCCCCAGTACAACCGTGGCTAATGCAACAGCCAAGGATATTGAAACAAAAAGAACAGGTCTCTCAACTCCAAAAGAAAGGAACAAAGTAGATGCAAGCATTAACACAGCTGAAACAATAACTACAACAAGAGATGTCGGAGTCAAAGCAGGACCACTGCATTCGCCAGTTGGAGAGCCGTTCATCATCATGGAAGATGGTTTTAAAGTCTTTTTGAACCTAGAATGTAGTGAACCTTTCTCATATCTGAATCCCTCGATATGAATCGTTGGTTCGGTAACTCCATTATCAGTCACATCTACGATTGCAAATTGATGATTGATTTCACCGGTATATGTGAAACACCCCTCTGAAAAAGGACCTCCTTTTAAAGATCCGAGATTATGGAGCGGTCCTGCTTGGAGCAATGGAAACCCCGCCGTTGAGTTCTTAAAATCAGAATAATCAGAGTTACTTCCATCGTCAAATGCGAGCATATGGGCATCGCTGGATACAACGAATAAATTGTTGATACCCATTTCAGCAATTGCATTTGAAATTCGTTGACGATCTGTTGAATATCCTTGCCAATTATCTCCTGCAATTTCAGGGGGGCCAATCCATGGTTTCGAAGATACCCAGACGACGAACGAGAACGAATTAAAATCTGCTAACTCGCTGAGAAACCATGTAAATTGCTTGTCGCTCATCATTTTCCCTTCTGATGTGGTTGCGCTGCCAACTGCCTCACTCCGAAGGTCTGTCATGATAAATCGTACTCTTCCAATAGTGAATGCTTGATATATACCCACCTCCTCACTCGCACTAGCATTGCTGAGAGGATAATGTGGAAATCCCTTCTGATACGATCGTCTTGCTGATGCGGTTCCTTCACATTCAGAATTCTTATTATTGCCGCAGAAGTCATGGTCGTCCCACATATAAGCCAATGGAATGGAAGTAAACAACTCTTTCTGCGATTCACTTCCTAGAACCCGGTCAAATCCGTGGATACGTGCATCGTCATCATCATCCCCAATATCCATATAGTGCATATCGCCAGCGTGAAGCATCATGAAAGGATCCTTATTCTTGATTTCATTGAAAATGGTATTTCTGCTACCAGTGAGTGCACACCCAGCTACAGCAACCCTAAAACTCATGGCAGCTCCTTCTAAAACGGGGGTCGTGAATGTGCCTCTCCACAAGACTTGGTCACCGTCCTTTTGTCCATAAAAATACTGAGTATTTGGGGAAAGTGTATCTATATCCACTCGTTTCACGTCATAGTCTGTGGAGAAAGACAAGAAAGTATCCAACACAGGTGACTCAAGATCTTGTTGCTTGGAAACTAGAAACTCCCGCCTCGCCCCTGACGGAGAACGAACTCTGAAGCTGGCTGATGTCGAAGTAACGGCTCCAACCCAAGACCACTCAACAACGCCGGAGATCTCAAAGGTAGTATATGAGATGATGACTAGGAATATTACGTAGCCTACAAGTGCTACCAATAGAGGTACAACAAATCCTTTCGTGGCAATTCTCGTTCGTTCCATCTTGTAACTCCCTTAACCGATTGGTACACACTTTTTTATTTAAAAAAAAAATTAGAATTTGATGGCTTTATCCACTAGCCTCAAAGCCTATTTTCTAATCGGACATATTTTGTAAGGACATCAATTATTCTTAATTTAATTAAAACAACAAATCGACTATTTATTTTATTAATCAATCGAAGTAGCTTGCTTTTTGGTAATTTCACACTTGAGTAGAGTGTGCTTTTTGGTATGTCCTTTTTTATTGAGACATGAGATACATACATCCAAATCATCACACTCCAAACATTCCCACCGAAACCCTTCAATTGGGCAAGTTAGACAGATATCGCACAAGTAGGATTCAAAATGCCCTCTTTTAGTCTTGTATTTATCATTCGAAACCACCTGAACGATATCCCCGTCGATTCTCACAGTGGTAAGTTTTCGCAGTGTTCTCCTTCTCGAAGTTGCTACTGTAACTGAATTAAATGCATCTTCGATGTTTCCCAAGGAAGTCGAGGTAGGGATGGAACTGCGGTTTCGCTTCTTAGAAGACGGTAATTTATTTTCGCAATCACTCCTCTCGTTTTCCGAACTTTCCTCCGAACTGCTTTCAAATTTAGAGATCCGTTTCTTGCTGGATGATTGAGCAATCATCCTTCTTGGTCTCATAGCCATAGTTGACTTGATGCACTGTGACTCAGTATTCGGAGTTATTGAAGGAGGATTGATTTTACCATTGTTGGCAGGCGTCTTCAGGCTTGCATTCTTTTCTGCCGCCTTCGGGGTCGCAAGCCTAGAAAAACTTCGAGATTTTGAAGGCAATACTGCCGAGAAATCCTCCACTTCCATGCAACTTGAAAAAGTTCTCTCATACTGGACGAAAGAGTCCTTGAAGGCTAAGAGAACATCGTTGCTAATAGCTACTTCTTCACAATCAAATAGTTGAAGAGTAGCTTCTTCCAGTCCTTCAAACAAGGGCAATTGAGGTGGCAGTACAGGCATTGACCGATCGGCTGTCTTACTGGAAGGCTCATATAGTTCGAAGCGCTTTTCAACACCGCTGTAAACCTTTTTGAGGAACTGAAGGATATTCAGGAGTAACCGCAGTCGTTGAGATTTCAAGCAACCCTGAAAGAACAACGCCGGATCAACCACATCTTCAGATTTAAAGGCATCCATGACGACACTGTCACATGACTCGTTCAAAATGGTGGTGCGATTGATTAGGTACATCAAATGCAGAATATCATCAAAGTGATTGAACGGCAAAGTAGCAATGACTTCTGCTAGGAATTGTAACTCTCTTAACGAGTAATCGTTGCAGTGAAATAGATTGACTACACAACCAAGAAAAGCTTTTCGCGATGTCCCGGTGGTGAAAAAGTCCCTGTACAATCTCGAAAACAATGAGAATGTGGGTTTTATGGCTCCAGCGGAAAAGTGTGCTGGTTGGCATACCCCAGACACATCACAAGGGCTAAGTGTTTTAAAGGCGGCTATGATACCGTGAGGACTCTTTTGGTTGATGTAATCCTGAAAGCGAGAGCTCAATGCTTTCAGCGCACAATGAGCAGCACAATGGATTTCCCACAGAGAATCTGCTTCAAGGCTAACAAGTACTTCAATCCATTTCAATGGGTTCGTAAGCCCTTGCTGAATGGTTGCGGTGATTAGCAGTACAGCTTCTAGTCTCACTAAATCATTTTTGTGAGAGACCAGACGAGTCAACGAGGCGGTAATGCTATCGTCTTGAAGAAGCAATGCCACCGGACATGAATCGGATGTTTGATCGCCCATAACGTCTTCAAGATTGGCATGTGCTACCATAGAAGTTTTTGATTCTGTAACTACTAGTAACGAGCGAAGCGACACTAGCAACTCCTGCAGTACTTTTGTATTCTGTTCTTCAACTGAGATAACCCCCTGGATAATATGAATCGTTTCGCCTATTTTCTGAGGCTGTGCTTGCAATAAAAGACTCAGTGATTTCATTGCAGTCACACGGATCGAAGGGTCAGAATCATAAATATAAATGCTGACAATGGGCACCATCGGTTGCAATATTTCGCCGGTCGCCTTTTGAATTGCAGCACAACCTAGAATTGCGCGTTTGATATGTGACGATTCGCCCCCTTGAGAGGCTTTGGTGAGGAATTTCAAGAATGCGTTTTGAATATGGGTCAAAAATGCCGGCTGGTGAAAGCCAACGCATGCCACTGCATGAAGCATCACCTCTTCTGATCCAGATTTAATCAGTACTAGAGCGCTAGCAACCAGTTCCTTCTGGGATTGCGCAGTAAGGCTTTTATTCTGTCGTGCTATGCTGAAAATGTGACACCGAGCCACGTTTTGGTCCCTTGGCTTCAATGCAAATCCCTCTGCACCTAGATACGGAAACAGCAGCGAAGAGATGTGGGCAACATACTCAGAACTCACCTTGGATAGGATGTCCAATACCTCCAATATAGACAGAATGCCAGTTTCCATAGCGGTATCATTAATCGAAATGAGTTCCTCCATCAAATAGGATGCAAATTGAATGCATCGGTCGTCTTCGAGAAGTTCAATGAACCAATCATCATATCCTGCCAGATTCACCAAGTCTTTTAGAACTTGGCAAGATGTACCTATAGATACAAGATTGGTCTTTGAAGATGGACGTTTATTTAGGAAACAGAGTTCATCCCTGAATATGAGACGTCGTAGGACCCCTTTGACAAGAATTTGAACTGATTCTTCCTCATCATGAACCCGTTCGACCAAATTCGCGTAGGCTTCCATCCGAAACGATAGGTGCGAATTAGCGTACAATAAAGTTCCTATCGTTTTCACGGCTTTCTTCCTGACCGAAACTCCTTGGTCATTCAGCCGCGGCAAAAGAACCTCCTGGTACATTAAAGCAGTGGATTCATTTGCAACAATAAAGCGACTAAGAATATCAAGAGCCACTTCACGCACAGAAGTATTGGTGTCTAATAGACGCTTTTCGATATGAGTCTTCACATTGACATCAGTAATGAGGATTGGATTCGCCCCAAGCACCTCTGCTACAGCCTTTAATGCCGATTTTCGGTTTGCTGGTTGTGAAGACCCTAAACCAGACAGAAGATGCTTTAGCAGCAGGTCACTGAAATCTGTTTGGTTGTTGAAGTAGTTCAAGTACTGAACAATCTTCTGCAGTGTGAACCGCGAAAGCGGGCGCAGGGCTTTAGTGGAAAATTGTTCCACAAGATCTTTATATCCAGGCAACTGCAACTGTAGAATTGGGTCACTCACGCCATTATCAATATGATGCCAGTTTCCAATGGCGTATTGGTAAGCTCTCGATGACGTGTTAGTTCCTTGAGAAGCAATGCAGTTTAAGTGCAACTGTCTCATATCTCCGATACTCAGTGAGTCTGTCAACTCAACAGGTGTGCAAGAGGTTTGCAACAGTTGATTCCCGGTTACGCAGTCATCGCATTGAAAGGACTCCAAAGTATCCAAAATGGGGAAACATTTACGATGTATCATGCGAGAACAGGAATCGCATTCAATGCATTCACGCTTCTTCAATGTTGTTCCACTGCAAACTTTGCACGTTGCTCTCTCAGCATCCGTTTTAGCTAAAGGATGATCCCTGCACCAAATAATATCCTGATAAAATTTGGAAGCCACCTTTCCTAGCATTTGGACAACTTGAGTGAGAAATTTAGACGGTACTTTTCTTTCATTGGATTCATGTTTCTTTTTCACATCGCAGAGAATCCTGGCAATTCTTCTCACCAGAGGATCAGCACCGGGCCATTGAGGAATATTCATTAAAGCTAGTAAATCTTCAACAGTTGCAGCCAAGCGATCCCCGAGTATCGCACTATTCTCATTATTGCTAACGCACTTTCCTATCCACATCATCAGGAAGACATCAGTGCGGTTTGATTGGGAAGTTACTGTACCAGTCCATTCCACTGCAGGCGCTGCAATATGATATAGTTCTACTAGCAGAGCGGTCGCCATTTGAACAGATCCAGAGACACTGTCTGCGAGTTCAAACAGTCGGCGAACGGTTTTATTCCCAGGCAGATCCACCAGCACATCAGCAAACTCACCCATAATCAAGTCATCATACTTAAGAGGGTGGGCTTCAAATACCACAGAAATAAGTTGTATGGCGTCATTCTGTAGCAATGCAAGTGATTTTTCTTTGCCTTCAATTTTGAATAATTCAAAGGTAGCCGATATGATACGGGACATAATCTCTTCTTCCCAGTTCATCAAAGAAAGAAAACCTATTGATCGAAAGATGCTTGAGAGCTGGTCAAAATTGCATTTTCCGCTCACTTCGTTTTCTTCAGACTCGGTATCGCAAGATGTAGGGAATCGACTTGCAGTAAACTGGCAACATGGGTTTTGCAAATATCAATAATTTGACAAGTTGCCTCACTTGATATCAATCGTTGGTCTACACCAGGGCAAGTCATGACCACCATCGCCAACTCGGCATATAGGAGTTTCCGCGTTCCTGGAGAGGAATCCATAATGACACGAGTTGCTGAAACCAAATCCAGCAGAACGTCCTGATCCATCAATCTCATCTTCACTTTAAGCATTTCAACATGCCTCACTAAGAGTTCAGCATCTACCATCTCCTCCTCTTCTTCAGTTGATGTTTTCCCCATCGCCGCATTCTCCCCGTTCCACTGATGTTGTTGAAGCCTGTCAATAACCGTTCGCAGGTCGTCCTCGAACATCTCAACGGTGAGTCCAACGCTACTCCGTCGCTTCATATTTCCAGCCATCCGATGTATTCTGATCCGTCGGTTCTAGAATGCTACTCAAGTTGACAGTATGGATGAATCCCCAGAGGAAGGCACTTTTTAAAAAATCAAAAATTCATTCAACCATACAAATCAACCATATAAATAGATTCATACCAACATGATTCAAATCGTTGTGGGGAAAGCCCCCCAGATGCCAGAAGCTACAATGATTGAGTTGCGTGCACGTGAGAATGATGAGGAGCTACAAGCACTGAGGGTGGACCCTGTGGTTAGTCCAGCGTCATCTCGTCAACGCCGACTGGTCCATTCGGTGCGGGCAACGAAACGAGGCATGGAGAATTTTAAAGATAGAATCGATTCGTTGCCGAAGCCATGTCGCTTCTGTCTGTGTTGCTGCTGTTTAACATTTTCTGGTCTGCGTGAATTGTGCACCAGTGGAAGCACCATTGAATTTGCTCTTGGTTTTATTATTGGAGAGCAATTCTCTCGGGTTATATATAGTGTCACGTCGAACCTTGTGAGTCCTATTATTATGACGTTTTTTCAGCTACGTAATGTAGACCTTCAAGCTCTATCTGGATTTTTTTTATTGACAAACCCTAACCAAGCGAATGTTACTGCTATTGCATCTGCTTATGAGAACGATTGTCAAGTACTTGCTTACCAAGCTCTGTTTCAGGATTTGATCTCGTTCCTGTTTGTGATGATTACCGTACACATTTAACTAACTTTTCCCAACAAATGTTACAAAAATGGTCGATTTGCTCGATATTTTTTTTCAGGAGTTTCCATTTTTACGCACCAAATGTAAATGGAACAAAATTTGAAACCCAATTACACACTATTTCAAATAAAACTTACTTTTCTTACAATTCCTAGGTTACGTTTAAACCGTAAAAAAAAATGTTTTTTGACGGTTTAAAAAGCATATTTGAAATGAAGAA
>Ga0105055_10003165_pt1 | contig 25095 bp, 33 predicted proteins | sample BON03_FD_78090 | JGI IMG/M metagenome (GOLD analysis project Ga0105055, IMG submission 78090) | Freshwater microbial communities from Lake Bonney liftoff mats and glacier meltwater in Antarctica - BON-03 | ecosystem: Environmental > Aquatic > Freshwater > Ice > Glacier meltwater | place: Lake...
CGAGGTCGAGCAGGGCGCTGCAGAGCACGGCGTCGTGGCGGTTGAGGCCGAGGGTGGGCAGCGGGGCGGCGAGGTCGGTGATCTCGGCCTGGACGCGCCAGGCACCGAGGGGGGTGTGGATGGTGAGCGCGGCGGCGGTGGCGGTGACGGGCAGGCCGCGCGCGGTGGCCCAGGCGCTGGTTTCGGCGAAGGCGCGGGTGAGCAGGGTGGGGTCGGCGTCGGCCAGGGTCCAGCTTTGCGGGCCGGCGATGAGCGGGGCGAGCCAGCGGAACAGGCTGCCGGTGCCGGCGCCGAGGTCGATGAGGGAGGGGCGGGGCGGCAGGACGGCGGCGAGCGCGCGGGCGAGGGGGCGGCTGCGGGCGGCGTCGTCGATGGGTTCGCGCAGGGCGAGCCAGTCGCCGTCGAAGCTTTCGGCCACGTCAGTGCGCGGCCACGGCATCAGCCGGCAAGGGGAGCAATGCGGCGGCGAAGGCGCGGCCTTGTTGCGGCCAGTCGGGCAGGGCCTGGCCGGCCTGGAAGGCGGCCTCGGCCATCTCGGCGCGCAGTTCGGTGTCGAAGATGACGCGGCGCAGGGCCTTGGAATAGGTGACGAGATCGCCGACGTCGCAGACCACGCCGGCTTCGACCGGGACGAGGTCGCCGGCGGCGCCGCCCTTGGTGATGGCGACCGGCACGCCGCGCTTCAGTGCTTCGGCGATGGCCATGCCGTAGCCTTCGTATTCGGTGGCCAGGGCGAAGACGTCTGTCCGCTGCCACAGGGCTTCGAGCGCGGCGTCGGCTACGGTTCCGGCGAAGGTGACGCGCTGGCTGATCTTGAGGTCCTCGGCGAGGTTCGCGAGGGTGGCGGCGTGCACTGGGTCGGGCGCGCCGCCGGCGATGGTCAGGTGACAGTCGAGGTCGAAGAGTTTTGCCAGCGCGCGCAGCAGAAGTTCGTGGCCCTTGCGCGGGATCAGCGTGCCGATGGACAGGATTTGGCAGGTCGGGCCGCCGGAGCCGGGTGCGCGGGGGGCGGGCGAGGTGCCGGGCATCACGACGTGGACGCGGGCGGGATCGACGGCGAAATCGGCGGCCAGCGTGGCGGCGGTGGCCTGGCTGGTGACGATGCAGCGTGCGAGGGCGGGGAACAGGGCGCGCTCGGCCGCGGCCAGGGCGTCGCGGTCGGGCTCGCTGTGGCTGGCTTCGCGGGAGGTGGGGTGGTGGATGAGGCCGGTGGCGCGGTGCAGGCCGGGCAGGCCTTCGAAGGCGGGCAGGCCCAGCCCGTCGATCACCGGCAGGGCGTCGGGCGGCAGCGCTTGCCAGGCGGCTTGGGCGGACTGGCGGGCGGTGTCGTCGGGCAGGGGGTGGTGGTCGGCCAGTTCCACCACGTCCACCGCATGCCCGGCCGCGCGCAGTTCGGCGATGATGGCGCGATCGTAGCCGTAGCCGCCGGAGACCGCGGTGATCGGCGCCGGCACGAGGAAGGCGATGCGCATCAGGCGACTTCTCCCTCGTAGGCCGCCCAGGCCACCGGGCTTTCGCGCAGCAGCACCTTCATGCCGGTGACGGCCTGGCCGCCGGCGCCCAGGGTGCCGTCCTTCAGGGCCGCGGCGAGCAGGGTCCAGATGTGGAAGGCCATGTATTCGGTGGTGGTGTTCTGGCCGGCCAGCGCGGGCAGGCCGTCGAGGTTGTGGTAGTCCACCGTGTCGAGGATGCGGCGCAGTTCGGTCTTGGCCAGGCCGATATCGATCAGCAGGTTCAGCTTGTCGAGTTTGGCGGCGCGGAACTCCGCCTCGACGGCGTAGGTGGCGCCGTGCAGCCGCTGCGCCGGGCCGAATTCCTCGCCTTGGAAGCTGTGGGCGATCATGATGTGGTCGCAGACGGTGAGGCTGAACATGGGGCTACTCGTTTCCGTAGGTGACGATGTGGCAGAGGCCGCCGGCGAGCAGGCGGGGCATGGAATCGGGCAGGGCGTGGAAGGGCGTGGGCGGTTCCAACAACGCGTCGTACGAGGGATCGGACAGCAGGTCCAGGGCGAGGGCGAGGCGCTGGGCGTGGGTGCGGCGGCCGCGCATCGGGGCGGCGACGCTGCCGACCTGGGTGGAGATGAGGCGCAGGCGGCTTGCGTGGAAGGCCTCGCCGAGGGGGATGCTGGGTTCGCGGTCGCCGTACCAGCTGGCTTCGACGATGCGGGCCTCGAAGGCGGCGTGGGACAGGGCGGTGCGCAGGCCGGCTTCGCTGGCCGAGGCGTGGACGATGAGTTCCTGCTCGGCGGGGGCGTCGGCGGGCAGGGCGAAGCGGCAGCCGAGATGGGCGGCCAGGGCGGCGCGGGCGGGGTTGATGTCCACCACGGTGACGGTGGCGCCGGGGAGGCGGGCGAGCAGGGCGGCGGCGAGCAGGCCGACTACGCCGGCGCCGATGACCATGATGCGCTCGCCGGCCAGGGGGGTGGCGTCCCAGGCGATGTTGAGCGCGGTTTCCATGTTGGCGGCGAGCACGGCGCGGGCGGTGGGCACGGCGTCCGGCACCGGGATGCACATGGCGGCCGGGGCGTCGATGTGGTCCTGGTGCGGGTGCAGCACGAAGAAGCGGCGGCCGGCCTGGTCGGCACCGACGGCGCTGTAGCCGTATTTGACCGGGAAGGGCAGGGTGCCGGCCATCAGCGGGGCGGCCATCGCGGCGTATTGGCTGGGCGGCACGCGCCCGGCGAACACCAGCGCCTCGGTGCCGCGGGAGATGCCGGTGGCCAGGGTGCGCAGGCGCAGGCGGTCGGCGGCGGGCGGGGGCAGGGTTTCCGCGCGGATCTCGCAGCGCCCGGGGGCGACCGTCCACAAGGCGCGGGCGATATCGGTCATGCAGGGTTGCTCATGTGCGGGCGAGGGGGATGTCGAACAGCAGGTCGTCGCCGAGGTGGTGGACCTGCCAGGCCAGCCGCAGCCCGTCTTCCGGCCGTGCCACGCCGGGCAGGGTGAAGGCGGGGATGCCGGAGCCGAGCAGCAGCGGCGCCACCGTGACGTGCAGCCGGTCGAGCACGCCGGCGGCGAGGAAGCGCGAGACGGTGATGCCGCCGCCCTCGACGAAGATGCGGCACAGGCCGCGCGCGGCCAGGGCGGCGACGACGCCCGGTATGTCGAGCCCGCCCGACGCGGCGCGGGGCACGCGCACCACCTCGGCGGTGCCCAGCCGGGCGGGGCCGGCGATGTCGTCGGCGGCGAGCAGCAGGGTGGGCGGGTCGGCCTGGAACATGCGGTAGTCGGCGTCCAGCCGCCGGTCGGTGTCGATCACCACGCGCACCGGCGAGGGGCCGGCGCACAGGCGGGTGGTCAGCAGCGGATCGTCGGCGCGCACCGTGCCGGCGCCGACGACGATGGCGTCGCACAGGGCGCGCAGGCGGTGGGTGTGCAGGATGTCGTCGGGACCGCTGATCCAGAACGACATGCCCGACGCGGTGGCGATGCGGCCGTCCAGGGTCTGGGCGATGCGGCCGAGCACGACGCAGCCGTCGGCGGCCACGGGTGCGGCGAGGAACGGGGCATACAGTGCCGGGTAGCCGGATGGGCCGGGGGTGCGTGCCAGCACGCGCTGCCAGGCTGCCTCGTCGATGGGTCCGCACGCAGGATGGGGCATTTCGCCGCCGCAGTATCATGCACGGCGGGCGCGCGCCACCGGGCTGGCCGATTGGTGATGAGGGGGGTGCGGTCAGATGTTGCCGGTCAGATGTTGCCGGTCAGATGTTGCCGGTCAGATGTTGGCGGAGAGGGCGACCGGCATGGCGCGGTGCGCGTCGACCAGGCGGCCGGCGGCGCCGTAGCGGGGGGCGTCGGCGGAGAGGGCAGGGGCGGCACGGGCGATCACCCCGATCACGGCACCCTGCACGCTCACCGCCCGCTCCAGCAGGAGGCGGTTCTGGCTGGCGAGGTCGTGCAGCCGTGCCGCGGCAGCCTCGGCGGCGTGGCGCAGATCGGCGTCCAGCGTGCCGCCGGCTGCGGCGAGAGTGGCGTGAGCGGTGGCGAAGGCGCCGGTGGCGGCGCGCTTGGCCGCGACCAGGGCGGTGGCGGCCGTGTGGTCCTGGGCGGCGAGGGCCGCGTTCTCGCTTGCCAGCAGGTCGGCCAGGGCGGTGGCGGTGGTGATCAGGGGGTGGTTCATGGCGACTCCTCCGCGGCGGCGGTGCGTGCCTGGTCGGCGGCTTCCTGCAGACGCAGGATCTGGGTGAAGACCGGCATGGCGAGGCCGAGGCCGCCATTCCTGGCGAGGTGGCGGCCCATCTCCTGGCTCATCATCGGCCGCCATGCCTCCTCCGCCTGGCCGCCGCCGAAGAGGCCAGTGGCGCCGGGGACGGTGGCGAAGATCGGTGCGAGAAGCTGGCCGAGCACCAGCGCCTCGAAATCCTGGGCGGCCTGCCAGGCGCGGGCGGTGGCGGGGGTGGCGAGCGCGGCGGCGTCGGGTCGGGCGGGGGTGATTGTGGGGGAGGACATCAGCGCACCTGCAACTCGGCCTGCAGGGCGCCGGCCGCCTTGATCGATTGCAGGATGCTGATCATGTCGCGCGGGCCGACGCCGAGGGCGTTGAGGCCGGCCACGAGGTCGCGCAGGGTCACGTTCGAGCTGAGGATGCCCAGGCGCCGCTCGCCCTGGTCGTCGATCTGCACCTGGGTGCGCGGGACGACCACGGTGGCGCCGCCGGCCAGCGGGCCGGGCTGGGAGACGTCGGCGCCCTCGGTGACGCGGATGGTCAGGTTGCCCTGGGCGATGGCCACCGTGCTGACCCGCACGTTGGCGCCCATCACGATGGTGCCGCTGGCTTCGTCGATCACGACCACGGCCGGGCTGTCCGGCTCGACGCGCAGTACTTCGATGCGCGCCAGGGTATCGACCACGTCGCGACCGGACAGGTTCAGTGCCACGGTGCGCGGGTCGGTGGCCTTGGCGGTGCCGGCGCCGATGGCGCGGTTGATGGCGTCGGCCATGCGGCGGGCGGTGGTGAGGTCGGGGTTGCGCAGGCCCAGGCGCGGTGTCTCGCGCGTGGCGAGCTTGAACGGCACCTCGCGTTCCACGGTGGCGCCGTTGGCGATGCGCCCGGCGGTCGGCACGCCGCGGGTGACCGAGGCCGCGGCCCCGCCGGCGGCGATGGCCCCGGTGGCGATCGCGCCCTGGGCCACCGCGTAGACCTCGCCGTCGGCGGCCAGCAGCGGGGTGACCAGCAACATGCCGCCGGTGAGGTTGGTGGCGTCGCCGAGGGCGGAGACGGCGATGTCGATGCGGCTGCCGGTGCGGCCGAAGGCGGGCAGTTCGGCGGTGACCATGACGGCGGCGACGTTCTTGGTCTTGAGCTTGGCCTCCTGGTCGCGGGTGTTCACGCCGAGGCGCTCGAGCATGCCGATGAGCGACTGGCGGGTGAACACCGACGAGTCCAGCTTGTCGCCGGTGCCGTTCAGGCCGACGACCAGGCCGTAGCCGACGAGTTGGTTGCCGCGGATGCCCTCCATGTCCGCGATGTCCTTGATGCGCACCTGGGCGGAAGCGGGCAGGGCGGCCAAGGCGAAAAACGACAGGGCGAGAAACGGTAGGGCGAGCCAGAGAAGGGCGATGTTGCGTGCGAAGGCCAGTTTCACGGCACTTATTCCTCGGCGTTGGGAACGGAGTATCAAGGATTGCGGCGCAATGTCGGGTTGCGGTGAGGCAAGCGCCGTGCCAGTGGCGGATCGGCGGAAACCGGCCAATGAGGGGCCGGGACACCCGGCAGATCCTGCCGGGCGGCAGGTACGGCCGGGGCATCTTGTGCCGGTTCACGACGGGCGGGAGACGATGGGCATGGAGCAGGACGGCATGGAGCAGGACGGTATGGTGGTGTTCGCCGGGATGGCGCGGTGATCCGTGGCGTGGGCGGCCCGGCTCCGGTGGTGGGCGGTGGGCGCGCGGCGCGCGGCGGGGGCGGCGCGTTTCGTGTGCCGGACCGTGCCCAGGGTGCCGAGGCGTCGGCGGTGGCTCCGGCGATGGCCGTGGGGCTGTCGGCCATGCTGGCCCTGCAGGAGATGCCGGACCCGACAGTGGGTGACCGTGAGGCCAGGCGGCATGGCCAGGCCTTGCTGGACGAGCTATCGGCCCTTCAACGCAGCATGCTGGCCGGTGGCGCACCCGATCCGGGCCGGCTTGCACGCCTCGCCGCCGCGGTGCCGAGCGCCACCGATCCGCGCCTGCGCGAGACTGTCGCCGCCATCGCGCTGCGGGCGCGGATCGAGCTTGCGCGGGCCGAGATGTCGCGTGCCGCGGCTGGATAGGCGGCATATCGCGGCCAATGCAGTGAATTGTCACATCGGGCGGGCGACAAGCCCTTGGCTGCGGAACAGAGCCTCGCTATAAGCCGGCGCGACTGGATGGCCTGGGGGGGCCGGCCGTCGGTTTCCGTGGCCGGGAACTGCCTGCGCTGCTCCCGCCCGCCGCAATGACGCAGGATCACCACGTGATGATGGTCACACTGCCGCCGGACTACGTTCCCTCGGATTCCGAGGAGTTCATGAACCCGCTGCAGGTGGAATATTTCCGCCAGAAACTGTTACGGTGGCGCGCAGACCTGTTGCGCGAGGCCGATGGAACCCTGGCCAGCCTGTCCGAGGGCGGGATCACCGAGGCGGACATCACCGACCGGGCGAGCGTGGAAACCGACCGGGCGCTGGAACTGCGCACCCGCGACCGGGCGCGCAAGCTGATCAACAAGATCGACCAGGCGTTGCTGCGCATCGAGTCCGGCGCATACGGCCATTGCGAGGAGACGGGCGAGCCGATCGGCCTGCGTCGCCTGGCGGCCCGGCCGATCGCCACCCTGTCGATCGAGGCGCAGGAGCGGCACGAGCGCATGGAGCGGGTTCACCGCGACGATTAGCATCGGGTGCGCTCGCCGCGACTGCTGAGGCGCTGCTTTTCGCCGCCGCCGCCCTGGGCGGCGTGCCTCTTTCGCCATCCCTGCCAATGCGGCTAGAAAAGCAGTGGTGCAGTTGCCACGGCTACGCCATCGACCGGCCATGACGATCGCTGCGCGCGCGACGATATGTTCCGCCGGACCTGCCGCCTGTTCCATCACGCAAACCGCGGCCGCGGAACCAACCCTGGCCGCCATCTCCCGGGAGGAGACCGACATGATCCGCCGCCGCCACCTGATTGGTGCCACCGCCGCGCTGCCCCTGTTCGCCATCGTCGAGCGCGCCAATGCGCAGAGCAAGTTCGACTGGAAGATGGCCAAGGGTGCCACGATCGAGGTGAACTTCCAGAAGGGCCCCAACGCCGACGTGCTGGAATCCCGCCACAAGCAGTTCGAGGAGATGACCGGCATCCGCGTGGGCTCCGAGCAGATCCCCGAGCAGCAGCAGCGGCCGAAGGTGGCGCTGGAACTGTCGGCGGGCCGGCCGAGCTTCGATGTGGTCTCGGTGGCGCTGCATGTGCAGAAGCGCCTGGTCGAGCGCGGCAAGTGGATGGAGGACCTGCGCACCTGGATCAACAACCCCAACGTGACGGCGCCTGAGTTCGATTTCGCCGATTTCACGGCACCCGGCCTGCGCTGGGGAACCGCGGCGGATGGAACGATCCATACGCTGGCGACCAACCACGACGTGTTCCTGATGTACTGGAACAAGCGGCTGTTCGCGGAGAAGGGCGTGGCCTTCCCCAAGACGATGGACGAGATGCTGGAGGCGGCGCGCACGCTGACCGACAAGTCCAAGGGCATCTACGGCATGGTCGGGCGCGGCCTGAAGAACGCCAACCTGCCGCTGTTCACGTCCTTCCAGATGGGCATGGACCAGGACACCATCACCAAGGACGGCAAGACCCTGCTGATGGACACGCCGGAGGCCGTGTGGGCGGGCGAGCTTTACAAGAAGTTGCTGACCGAGACGGCGCCCCCGGGCACCATCGGGTTCAACTGGATGGAATCGCAGACCAGCTTCAGCCAGGGCAGGGTGGCGATGTGGATCGACGGCATCGGCTTCTCGGCGCCGCTGATCGACCCGAAGAAGAGCCGTGTCACCAAGGATATCGGCTTCTCGCCGGTGCCGGCCGGGCCGCGGGCGCAGCATTCCGCCACGTTCTGCTCGGGCCTGTCGATTCCGGCGGCGTCGAAGAACAAGCTGCCGGCGTGGCTGTACATCCAGTGGGCGGCGGGCAAGGAGATCAACAAGGAGCAGATCCGCCTGGGGGCCGGCACGCCGCCGCGGGCCAGCGTGTGGCAGGACGAGGCGGTGCAAAAGGCCAGCCCGTTCCCCAAGGAGTGGTTCGACACCTCGCTCGCCTGCCAGAAGATCGGCCGGCCCGGGCTGCCCGAGATCGTGTCGGTCACCGAGTTCCGCGATGTGTTCGGCATCGCGCTGACCAATGCGCTGAGCGGCGGCGACGTGAAGACGGAACTGACCAAGGCGACCGAGGCGTTCAAGCCGATCCTGGACAAGGAAAACGCCTGATCCTGGCTGATTGGCCCCCCTTCCCCGTTCAGGCGGGGGAGGGGGACCCATGCTACCTGGTGGCCGGCACGCGCAGCATGCGGGCCGGCACCACGCCGCGCTGGCGGTTTTCCAGCACCACCTCGTAGTGCGTCTCGGGGCCGCGCCCGGTATTGACGCGGCGCATATGCGTCACCTTGCCGCGCACCCATTGCCGTCCGTGTTGCGCTTCGATCGCCTGCCCGATCTTGAAGGCGGGCGGGCGGCGTGCGTGGGTGCGGCGTGCGTGGGTGCGGCCTGGGCAGGGACGGGCTTGGGGCAGAGAAGTTCCCATTGCTGGGAGATCCCCAGGCCGCCGCTGGCGTTGTCGCGCCCGACCACGCGGCCTGATGCGTCGCGCCAGCGCGTGCGGCCGTCGCCGATGCCGCCGCGCCATGCGCCGTCGAGCCGATAGGTCTTGCCATCGATGGGGGTGATCCGCCCGGCGATGCAGTCCGCGCTGGCGCGGTAGGTTTCCTGGGCTTCGGGCGTGGCCAGTTGCTCGCGCACGCAGGCGGCCTGGTCGGCGCCGGGCTGCCAGTTGGCGCAGTATCCTTCCGCATCGCGCGGGGTCACGCGCGCCAGGGCGACGGCGTTGGCGGTGCCGATGCCGGTCTTGCTGAAGATGCTGGGCGTGATGCACTTGCCGCAGATCGCCAGCCATTCCTGCGCCCTGGCGGCACTGCCCGCCGCGCCGAGGACCAGGATGCCCGCGCCGAGGACCAGGATGCCCGCGCCGAGGACCAGGATGCCCGCCAGGGCGATACGCCGGAACATGCCACCTCCATCGCGCGTGATCGGGCAGGATGGGGGCAATTGCGCGGCCTGACAATTCCTTGCGCCTGAGCCATGGACGCTGCGGGTTCGGCGGCGGCCGCCCTGCTCAGAAGGGCAGCACGATGTCCAGCACCTGATGGCCCCAACGCGGCGTCTGCAGGTCGGTCAGCTGGCCGCGGCCGCCATAGGCGATGCGGGCCTCGGCCATGCGGTCGTGGCGCACCGTGTTGTCGCTGGCGATGTCCTGCGGGCGGATCACGCCGGAGACGGCCAGCTCGCGCAGTTCGGCGTTCACCCGCACCTCCTGGCGAGCGGCGACCACCAGGTTGCCGTTGGGCAGCACCTGGGTGACGACGCCGGCCAGCCGGACAGTGACCTTCTCGTCGCGCTTCAGCTCGCCGCTGCCGGTGTTGCCATTGCCGCTGCTGAGCGAGACGAGGCTCTCCAGGTCGGCACCCACCAGCAGCCGCGGGATGGCGGTGGCCTCCAGCCCCAGCAGGTTCGGCAGGCCCAGGCTCTGGCTGCCCTTGCGGTTCGCGTTGGTGTTGTTCTTCAGGGTGGCGGCATCGGCGATGTTGACCAGCACGGTGAGGATGTCGCCCACGGTGGCGGCGCGCTGGTCCTTGAAGAAGGCCCGGCTGCCGGGGCGCCACAGCGAGTTCGCCTGGGGTGCGGCGGTTTGCGGCGTGGGCATCGGCATGGTGAGCGGCCGCCAGCTGGCTTCCTTTGTCGGGTCGCCGCTGGGGGTCATCGCCGGCGGGCGGCCCACTTCGGACAGGCGTTGCAGGTTGCCGCAGCCGCCGAGCAGCACGGTGGCGAGGAGTGCGGAGGCGAGCAGCAGCGGGTGCAGGGGGGGCAGGGCGCGGGTGATCATCGGCCAGTCACCCGCATCGCGCCGCCAAAGGGCCGGGTTTGCCCGGCGCGGGTGATCGGCACGCTGCCGAGGGCGACGCGGACGCGGTCGATGCCGATCACGTCGCCTTCCACCACGGCGTGCGAGGCGGGGTTGAGCACCTGGATGCGGTCGCCCACCGCGCCGGCTTCCAGTGCTCGGCCCTGGACGCTGACCGACAGCCCCGGTGCCTGCAGCTGCAGCATCACCACCGCGCCCTTGGCCACGGCGGTGGGGCGGGTAAGGTCGGCCAGGGCCAGCGCCTGGCCGGGGGCGACGTGGCGGCGCACCGCCATGCCGACGGCCTGTTCGGCCAGGCGTGCGACCTCGCCGCGCAGCAGGGCCACCCGCACGCGCACGGTCTTCAGGTCGCCCGCGCCGATCACCGCGCCGGGCAGCAGGCGGCGCACCGGCACCGGCACCTCGGCCATCTCGTGCATCGTGCCGGTCAGGCGCTGGCGCAGGGTGAGCATGCCCTCGCCGGAGATCGACAGGGTGGCGTTGAAGCGGCCGCTGGCGCCGTCGTAGTCGAGCTGTTCCACCTCGGCGCGCACGGCGGCCTCGGCGGGCACCAGGGGGGCGGCATAGCCCGGCAGGTCCAGGTCGCCGTCATCCGGCGCGCCGACCCCGGCGAGGGCCGCGCGCAGGGCCTCCACCACGTCCTCGCGCGGCAGCAGCCGGCCTGGCCGCTCCAGCACGGCGCGTTCGTTGCCGCCGTTGGGGCGCCAGTCCACGCCGAACTGGCGGGCGATGGCGGCGAGCTGGGCGGCCTCGACCACGATGCGCCCGCCGGGCGCCGGCCCCGGGCCGAGTACTTGCGCGCCCGCCGCGTCCAGGTCGTCGAACAGGTCGCCGAGCAGCACCACCGGTGCGGTCAGTGTGGTCAGCGGCCGTAGCGTCGCAGCCGCCGCGGCACCGCCGGCCAGGGTTGCCGGCGGCGTGGCCGCGAGGGTTGTTGCCATCAATGCAAGTGCGATCTTTCGCATGGTGCCCTCAGCGCAGGTTGGTGAGCGTGGCCAGCATCTGGTCGGAGGTGGTGATGACCTTGCTGTTCATTTCGTAGGCCCGCTGGGCGGTGATGAGGTTGGTGATCTCGCTGACCACGTTGACGTTCGAGGTCTCGACGAAGCCTTGCAGCACCGAACCGAAGCCGGGCGAGGCCGGCGCGCCGGTGACCGCCGCACCGCTGGCCACGGTCTCCAGGAACAGGTTGTCGCCCTGGGCATCGAGGCCGGTGGCATTGGGGAACACCGCCAGCTGGATCTGGCCGACCAGCGCGGGCGCCGGCTGGCCGTCCAGCGTCACCTGCACCTGCCCGGAGGCGTTGATGGTGACGTTGGTGGCATCGGCCGGCACGGTGACGCCGGGCTGCACCACGTAGCCGTCGGCGGTGACGAGCTGGCCTTCGGCGGACAGCGCGAAGGTGCCGTCGCGGGTATAGGCGGTCTCGCCGCTGGGCAGGGTGATCTGGAAGAAGCCGTTGCCGCGGATCGCCATGTCGAAGGCATTCGAGGTTTGCTGCAGGTTGCCCTGCTCGTTGATGCGGTAGATGGCCGCCGTCTTGACGCCCAGCCCGACCTGGGCGCCGGAGGGCACCACCGATCCGGCATCGGAGGAGTTGGAGCCGACGCGGCGCAGGTTCTGGTAGATCAAGTCCTGGAACTCGGCGCGCCGCCGCTTGAAGCCGGTGGTGGTCATGTTGGCGATGTTGTTGGAAATGACTTCCACGTTGGTCGCCTGGGCCTGCATGCCGGTGCCGGCGATGTCGAGCGATCGCATGGGTTGTTCCTCCTGCTCAGGCGCGCTTCTGGGTGAGCCGGTCGATGGCGTTCTTCAGGCGTTCGGATTCCGACTGCACCATCTTGCTGGTGAACTCGAACTCGCGCAGTTCGCGCATCATTCGGGTGAGTTCCAGCGTGGGGGCGATGTTGCTGTTCTCGATGGCACCCTGAAGGATCTTTGGCCGCTCGATGGGCACGGGCTCGCCCTCGGCCACGAACAGGCGCCCGCCTTCCGGCTTGATTTTGAAGGGATCGGCCGGACGCACGACGCCGATGCGCCCGATTTGGCCGTTCTCGCTGCTGATCGTGCCGTCGGCGCTGACGGTGATGGTGGTGTCGGCCGGGGTCAGCTGCAGCTTCTGCCCGCCGACGCCGAGCAGGGCGTTGCCCTGGCTGTCGACGATCTCGCCATTGGCCGACAGTTCGAAATGACCCGCCCGGGTCAGGCGGGGACCACGCGGCGTCTCCACCGTGAAGTAGCCGTCGCCGCCCAGTGCCAGGTCCAGCGGATTGCCGGTCATGGTGAGCGGGCCGGGGGAGACGTCGCGGTAGCTGGCGCGGTCCTGGGCGTAGGTCAGCGTTTCGCCGCCGGGCGGCACGCCGCGGGTGCTGTTGCGCACGAGGTAGTCGCTGAAAACCAGGCGCTCGGCGCGGAAGCCGGGGGTGCCGGCGTTGGCGATGTTGACGGCGGTGACATCCACCGCGCGCTGCTGCGCCATCATGCGCGACAGGACGATGCTGGTGATGTTCTGCATGGGGTGGGCTTCCTCGGCGGGGGTGTCGTGTGGTGCGGGTGGCGGTGGTGCGGGTGGCGGCGGCGCGGACAGCGGGGCGCCGTCTGCCAGGTGCTACGCAACCCGTGTGCCACGCGGCGCAGCCTCGCATTCTCAGGGAGTTGGCGGCGGACGACCGACGCGCCCGGCAACACCTGCCGGGTTGCGCGGGTCACAACCCGGCAGCTTTGGCCGGGTGTGCAAGGGTTCGTTAACCCCTTCGCCCCAGAGTGATGCCACCGCGGCCACAGGGGCCGTGCGCGCAGGAACAGGGGCGGCCATGACGGCTGTTGCAACGGCCGCGCCCGGCGATGGCGCCGAGGGCGCACCCGCGAGGAAGGGGAGCAAAAAGAAGCTCATCATCCTGCTGGCCATTCCGCTGCTGCTGGCGGGTGTGGGCGCTGGGTTGTGGTTCAGCGGGATCCTTCCGCCGCTGCTCGGCATGGGCGGAAAGGAGGCTGATGCAGCGGCCACCAAGGACGGCGAGGAGAGTGCCGGCGGCGGCAAGGAAGGGAAGGCCGCAGCGGGTGACGGCAAGCAGGGTGGCACGGTCGCCGATGGCAAGGCGAGTGCCACGAAACCCGCCGCGGTGTTCATGGAACTGCCGGAGATCATCGCCAACCTGAATGCCGGCCCGCGCCGCAACAGCTTCATCAAGCTGCGCCCGAAGCTGGAGCTCGCCCGTGCCGAGGACGAAGCGGCGGTGCGCGCCGCCATGCCCCGCCTGCTCGACCTGTTCCAGACCTACCTTCGGGAGATGCGCCCCGAGGAACTGCGCGGCAGCGCCGGCACCTATCGCCTGCGCGAGGAGCTGATTGCCCGCGCCAACATCGCAGTGGCACCTGTGCGGGTGCTGGACGTGCTGTTTCCCGAAATGATCGTGCAATGAGCGGCACGCAGTCCGACGAGGAACTCGCAGCCGCCTGGGGGGCCGAGACGGAGGCGGAAGCTGATCCGGCCGCCGACCCCGCCGCTGCCGCCGCCGCGGAGGCGCCCCAGCGGGTGCTGAACCAGGCCGAGATCGACAGCCTGCTTGGTTTCGACGGCGGCCCGTCGGACGGCGAACACCGCACCGGCATGCAGCGCATCATCAGCTCGGGCCTCGTCAGCTACGAGCGGCTGCCGATGCTGGAGATCGTGTTCGATCGGCTGGTACGCATCATGTCGACCTCGCTGCGCAATTTCACCAGCGACAACGTGGAAGTTGGAATTGACAACATCCTGTCGTTGCGCTTCGGCGACTACCTCAACTCCATCCCGTTGCCCGCGATGCTCGCCGTGTTTAAGGCCGAGGAGTGGGACAATTACGGGCTGATGATCGTTGACAGCGCGATGATCTACTCGATCGTGGACGTGCTGCTGGGCGGACGGCGCGGCACCGCGGCCATGCGCATCGAGGGCCGGCCCTACACCACCATCGAGCGGACACTGGTGGAGCGGCTGATCCAGGTGGTGCTGGCCGACCTCTCGCTGAGTTTCGATCCGCTGTGCCCCGTGACCTTCCGCTTCGAGCGGCTGGAGGTGAACCCGCGCTTCGCCACCATTTCGCGCCTGTCCAACGCCGCCGTGCTCGCCCGCTTGCGGGTGGACATGGAGGACCGCGGCGGGCGCGTTGAACTGCTGCTGCCCTACGCCACGCTGGAGCCGGTGCGCGAGTTGCTGCTGCAGCAGTTCATGGGCGAGAAGTTCGGCCGCGACTCGATATGGGAGACCCATCTCGCCGAGGAGCTGTGGAGCACCGACATCGACCTGGACGTGGTGCTGGACGAACAGGTGATGCGGCTGTCGGACGTCATGAACCTCAAGCCCGGCAGCCGCATCACGTTGAATGCCGCGGTTGGCGGGGCGGTGCAGCTTCGATGCGGGACCATCACACTGTTCGAAGGCCAGTTGGGCCGGCGGAAGAACCGCATGGCCGTGCGCATCGAGCGCGAGGTGCCGCGCCAGCTGAACGGCGAGCGCTGATGGGATGGCAATCGTCAGCCTCCATCAAGAAATTCTTCATCGTATCGCGCCCAGAATGGGCCCGGGATGGCAGGCATGGAATGGCTTCTCGAACTCGCCCTGGTCGGCCTGCTTCTGGCCACGCTGTTCCATGCCGTGCGCCTGGAGCGCGCGCTGGGCGTGCTGAAGCGTGATCGTGCGGCATTGGAGGAACTGGTGGCAGGCTTTAACCAATCCACCCGCGCCGCGGAGCATGGCATTGAACGGCTGCGTGATGCCGCCGATGGTGCGGGTCGCCAGATTGCTCGCCAGGTGGACACGGCCACGCGCCTGAAGGACGACCTCGTCTTCCTGACCGAACGCGGCGATACCCTTGCCGATCGGCTTGATCAGATGGTGCGCGACGCCCGCAGCCTGGCCGAGCCCCCGCCGCGCCTGCGCGCGATCGAGCCAATCGGCACGGGCCATGGGCACCCGAGCCGCCACCCCGAGAATGGCGATGCCACCGAGGTGCCAGCCCCGCGCATGGCGGCAGACGACCCTGGGCCGCGCGTGCGCAGCCAGGCGGAACGGGACCTGATTCGTGCGCTCAGGATGGCCCGCTGACATGGCCGCACTTCCCTTTGTTCCACGGCTGCTGCCGCTTGCCATTATTGCGATGCTGGCGCTGGTCGGCGTCAAGTCGGTTGGGCTTGTCCGTTACGCCCTGGCGCAGGGCAGCGCGGCAGCACCGGCCACGCCACCGGATCCCGCACCCGTGGGGGCTGCGCCATCGCGGGGCATGCCGGCCGCCACGCCGCGGCCTACGCCGGCCCCCGCCGCGAATGTGACACAGCCGCAGGTCATCGTTCCGCCGCCACCGGCCGCGGCTGCTGAACCGCCGATCAGCAGTGCCGAGCGCGCCCTGCTGCTCGATCTGCGCAAGCGCCGCACGGAGCTTGAGGCGCGCGAGGCAAGCCTGGTGGCCCGCGAGGGAATTCTGGCGGTGACCGAGAAGCGCCTGGCTGCGCGCGTGGACGAACTCTCCGCGCTGCAGCGCCGGCTGGAGGCGCTGGAAGAGGCGCGCCGCAAGCATGGGGAGGAGAACTGGCGTGGGCTGGTGAAACTGTACGAGACCATGAAGCCGCGTGATGCGGCTGCGATCTTCAACGAACTCGACAAGTCGGTCCTGCTGTCGGTGCTTGACCGCATGAAGGAGTCGAAGGCGGCTCCGGTGCTGGCGGCGATGCTGCCCGAACGGGCCCGGCACGTCACCGCCGAGTTGGCCCGCACGCGCGCCCAGGCGAACCGTCCGGCCGACCTGTCAACTACGCCACCTGCCACGCCGCCGCGCCCGCCGGACGGGTGATGAAACACCTCGCCAGCCTGCGGCAGAATAATTCTATCGCAAACGGAATGCGCACCAATTAATGGAAGCGCCAGGACAGGAATGAGACATGCCAATCGATAAATCGATGAATGTGCTGATCGTCGATGACTACAAGACCATGCTCCGCATCATCCGCAACCTGCTGAAGCAGATCGACTTCAACAATGTCGAGGAAGCGACAGACGGGGCCGAGGCGCTGTCCAAGCTGCGTGCGAGCCAGTTTGGCCTGGTCATCAGCGACTGGAACATGCAGCCGATGACCGGCATGCAACTGCTGCAGGAAGTGCGCGCCGACACGCGGCTCAAGACGATGCCGTTCATCATGATCACGGCGGAGAGCAAGGTGGAGAACGTGATTGCCGCCAAGCAGGCCGGGGTGTCGAATTACATCGTCAAGCCGTTCAACGCGGAGACGCTGCGAGAGAAGATCGAGAAGGTGTTGGGGCATGCCTGAGATGAGCAATCCTCGGGCGGAGTCAGGCGGACTAGCCACGCGCCTGGCCGAGATAAGTGCCGCGTGGCCGGCGGCAAATCCCGCGATGGTGGCCGAGGTGGTGCAGGTCGTGCTGGGCAGCATGCGCGGCGATCTCACCAATGTTGAAACGACATTGCTGAACGAGGTGGAGGAGCTGGGACGGACGATTGCCACGGCGCGTGCCGAGATCGCGGCGCTGAAGGTGGACGACATCACGGCCAGCCATATTCCGTCAGCGACCGACGAATTGGATGCCATCGTCGCGCACACTGCCGCGGCGACCGACTCCATCCTGGAGGTTTGCGAGACGCTTGACCGGGTGTCGGGGGGGCTGGACAGCGAAGCCGCGGGGGTGCTCCAGGACGCGACGACGCGGATCTACGAAGCCTGCAGCTTCCAGGACATCACTGGCCAGCGCATCACCAAGGTGGTGGCGACGCTTAAGGCGATCGATAGCAAGGTCGCGCATATCGTCGCCACATTTGAAAGCCGTGGCGGTGTATCCAGAGCGGTGCGCCCGTTGCCGGCGGACGAAATGCTTCTGAACGGACCGCAGCTTCCGGCCAACGCGATGGACCAGAGCGACATCGACAAGCTTTTGGCGAGCTTCGACTGATGGAGGGAACGCGCCCTCTCGTGCTGGGCCTGGTGGCGCTGTTCGCCGCCGGTGTCGCGCCCGCGACGGCGCAGCCCAGCCCGGCGCCAACCCCGGCGCCGACCGCAGCGGCCACGCCGGCGAGCGCCCCATCGGCTGTCCCCGTGGCGGTGCGAACCGGCGATCACCGCGGGTTCGGGCGGGTGGTGATCGACCTGGTGTCGGGCGTGCGCCACACCATTGCGACGCACGAGGGCGGAGCGACGCTGCGCTTCGACTCGCCACGTGGCGCCGTGGCCTTGTCAGCGGCCACCCGCGCGCCACGCAATGTCAAATCGCTCCGCGCTCGCGACAACACGCTGGAACTTGAACTGGTGCCAGGCGCGAAGCTGCGCAGCTATAAGCTGGGCGATCGCCTCGTGCTGGACGTTTCCGATGCCGAGGCGCCCCCGGCTGCCACACCGCGCCCGGCTGCCAAACCGCGCCCGGCTGCCAGTCCGCGACCGGTGCCGGCATCGCGGCCCACTGCCACGGCGCGCCCGACCGCGAAGCCCGCGCCCCGGCCCAACGTGGTGCAGGCACCGTTGCCGAGCCCGGCGCCAACGCCCGCGCCATCCGTGGCCGAACGACCCGACACCCCTCGCACGCCGTCTACGCCGCTGGCGCCCGCACCTTCCGCCCCATCTTCGGCGGCGCCGACAGTGGCATCCCCGGTGGTGCCTTCAGTGGCAGCCGCAGCGATACAAGGGTTGGCCGCAACGCGCGCAGTCGCGGGCGAGCCTGGTGGGCGTGGCGATGCTGCGGCGGCGATCACGCTGCCCTTCGGCCCTGCGGTGGGTGCTGCGGCACTGCGGCGCGGCGACGTTGCCCTGGTTGTGTTCGATGACCGGCGGCCGGTCGATCTGGCCGGGCTGCGTGGCGATGCCGTGTTCCGCGATGCCACCATCACTGTTCTGCCGACTGCCACCCTTTTGCGACTTCCCCTTCTCGCGAACCAGCAGATCCGCCTCGCCCGTGCCAAGGGCGGCTGGACGGTCTCGGTGTTGCCCGCTGGTCCGACGGCACCCGCATTACGGCCGATCCGCGCAGAGATGGACGAAGGCCGCATGCGCCTGCCGGCCGAGGCGCCAGGTCAGGTCGTGTCGGTACCCGATCCACTGACCGGCGGCTCGCTGATGATCGGCACGCAGAAGGCGGTGGGGCAGGGCGTGCCGATCGACCGCCGGACGCCCGAGTTCGCCCTGCTGCCGACCTGGCAGGGCGTGGCCGTCATGGCGCTGACGGACGCATTGACCCTGCGGCCGAATACGGAGGGCTTCATCCTGGCCGCGGATGCCGAGCGCGCGCTCGCACTCTCCGCCTCCGACAGCCAGGCCCAGGCGATGACCGAGGCCGCGGCCTCTAGCCGGCGTTACGATCTCCCGGCGTTGCCCGTGGAGGCGCTGCAACGGCGGCTGCAATCGGCCACCCTGGCGGCGGCCACTGCCCAGCCGCAGGCGCGAACGGCGCGGCGGCGCGAGGTGGCCGAGGCGCTGCTCGCCCTGGGCATGGGTGCGGAGATGCACGCTGTCATGGCGGTAACCGTTGCCGAGGACGCGCGCGCCGCCGAGGACCCGGACATCATCGGATTGGCCAGCATTGCCGCCTTGCTCGCCGGGCGGACGAAGGAGTCGGCGGGTATCGATGATCCGCGCCTGACCGGCACCGACGAGATTGCCTTCTGGCGTGCCGTTCGCGCTGCCCAGACGGACGATGGCGGCGCGCGGCCGGCTGCGATCTTCGGTTCGGCGATGAACCTGCTGCTGTCCTATCCCGCGCCGTTGCGTGACCGCCTGGCACCGCTGGCGCTTGAAACCATGGCGCTGGGGGGAGAGGCCGCCAATGCGGCTGCCGTGCTGGAGAAGCACGGCGACCAGCCGGGGCTGGAACTCGCCCGCGGTTACATCGCCGAGAAACTTGGCGACGACCCGGCGGCGGCGCTCTCCTTGTATGACAAGGTTGCTTCCGGCAGCGACCGCCGCGCCCGCGCCCGCGCCGCACGCCGTGCCATTGAAATGCGGCTGGCCAGTGGCGCCATGACTTCGGCCCAGGGGGCCGACGCGCTGGAACGTCTTGTCTTTGCGTGGCGCGGCGACCAGTTGGAGATCGATACGCGGCTGCGGATCGCTGAACTGCGTGCCGGCGCCGGCGCCTGGCGGATGGCCCTGGCCGCCCTGCGTGAGGCCCGCGCGATGTTTCCCGACGAAGATGCGACGATCCGCCAACGTCTTGCCGATACCTTTGCACGCAGCCTCGCGACCGATGCCCAGGCGGCCCTCTCGCCGCTCGACCTTGTCGCACTTGCCGAGGAGAACGCCGACCTGCTGCCCGCTGGCGGGGCGGGGCACGAACTTGCCGCCAGCCTCGCCGATCGCCTGGTGGCGCTGGACCTGCCGCAGCGCGCCGCAATCGTGCTGGAGAAGCTTGTGGCCGAAGCGCCACCCGGCGTGGCCCGGGCGGTGCTTGGCGGCAAGCTGGCCGCACTGCGCATGCAGGAAGGCAACCCCGAGGCAGCCCTGGCGACCCTCGCGGCCAGCGTGGTGCAGGGGGCGATGCCGCCGGACGTGCTGGAGAGCCGGACCCTTACCTTCGCTCGCGCCTCGGCAGCCCGCGGCAACCTGCCGACCGCGCTTGCGGTCCTGGCCGAACTCGGCACGCCGGCGACGCACGAGATGCGTGCCACCCTGCTGGAGGAAGCCAAGGACTGGCCGGCTGCCTCGGCGGCGCTGGCTGCCTATGCCAGAACGGCGCTGCCGGCCACGGGGATGCTCGATCCGGCCCAGTCGCGCCTGTTGCTGCGGCTTGCTTCGGCGGCTTCCCAGGCAAGCGATCAACAAATGCTTGCCTTCCTGCGCGAATCGCATTTGGCGCGGCTGCCCGAGGAGGAGTTGCGCAACCTTTTCGACCTTATCACCGCGGCGCCGGTCAACGTCGTTGCAGACCTGCCGCGCGCGGCCCAGGAGACCCAATTGGCGCGCGGAATGCCAGAATCGTTCAAGGCATTGGCCCACCGCCCTCCCCCCTGACCCCACCGCGCGCCGGGCATGCGCAATTCGTCGGTGGATGGGGGACATTTCACTTGCATCCCCCCCCCGTTTTCCCCACTTTGCGCGGCCTTGGCCCCAGGGGGCGCATACGTTCGGTATGCTGCCCAACAGGCCGTCTACTGGTTGACAGGGGTTTGCGAAATGAACGCACTCATGCCACTGGGGATGGTCTCGGAAGTCCCGAGCGAGAACCAGACTGTAACGATTTCCACCTCGGGCCCCGCTCGTGAAAATTATGTGGACGAGCGGAAGGACTACTTCGTGGAGCGCGACGGCATGCGCTTCGCTGGTACGCACCTGCTGATCGACATCTGGGGGGCTGCGCGGCTGGACAGCCCGGAGCACATCGACGAGTCCCTGCGTGCTGCGGCGATCGCCACGGGTGCGACTATCCTGCACAGCCATTTCCATCACTTCACGCCCAACGGCGGCGTGTCGGGCGTGGTCGTGCTGGCGGAGAGCCATATCTCCATCCACACTTGGCCGGAGCGGGATTTCGCGGCGCTGGACATTTTCGTGTGCGGCGACTGCGACCCCTATCGCGCGATTCCGCTGATCCAGGCGGCCTTTTCGCCGACGCGGGTGGACGTGGACGAACAGCGGCGTGGCCGCGTCGCCTGATCGCCGGCTACGGATGATGCGCACCGGCCCGGGAATGCGCCCCGGGCCGTTTTGCTGTTTGGAGTGATGCGGATGGCGACCGACGTGTGGGTCAACGAGACTCTTTACTCGCATTGGGGTCAGCGGTTCCTGGTCAAGCGTGAGCTTGCGCGGGTGCAGAGTCCGTTCCAGGACATCATGGTTTTCGAGAGCGCGGGCCATGGCCGGGTGATGCTGCTCGACGGCGTGGTGCAGATCACCGAGGCGGACGAGTTCGTCTATCAGGAGATGCTGACCCATGTGCCGCTGCTGGCCCATGGCAGCGCCGCGCGCGTGCTGATCATCGGCGCCGGCGATGGTGGCGTGCTGCGCCGGGTGCTGCAGCATCGCAACGTGGTGCAGGCCGTGATGGTGGAGATCGACGGCGATGTGATCCGCCTCGCCAAGGAATTCATGCCGGCCATTGCCGCCGACGCCTGGGGCGACCCGCGCGCCGAGGTGATCGTGGGCGACGGCATCGACTACGTGAAGCAGGCGCCGGACGCCAGCTTCGATGCCATCATCGTCGACAGCACCGACCCGATCGGTGTGGGCGAGGTGCTGTTCACCGATGAGTTCTACGCCAACGCCGCGCGCATCCTGGCCGCCGGCGGATTGATCGTGAACCAGTGCGGCGTGCCGTTCATGCAGGCCGACGAGTTGCGCGACACGAGCGCCCGGCGGCGCAGCTTCTTTCCGCATGTCGGCGCCTATGTGGCGGCGGTACCGACCTATGTCGGCGGGTTCATGACGCTGGGCTTCGCGGCCAAGCAGCCTGGGCTGGACCGCACGCCGATTGAGGTGCTCCAGGCTCGTGCGCAGGCGGCCGGCATTGTGGGGCACACCCGTTATTGGACGCCCGAGGTGCAGCACGCCTCCTTCCAGTTGCCGCCCTACATCGCCCGGCACCTGCCGGGTTGAGACGGGTCAGGGCAGGTCGGCGAAGCTCTGCACCAGGCTGCCCGACACCAGGCGCCAGCCATCGACCAGCACGAAGAAGATCAACTTGAACGGTAGCGAAACGACGTTGGGCGGAAGCATCATCATGCCCAGGCTCATCAGCACGCTGGCGACGACCATCTCGATGACCAGGAACGGCAGGTAGAGCAGGAAGCCCATCTCGAACGCCCGGCGCAGCTCGCCGACCATGAAGGCGGGGATCAGCGCCCGCCACGGCGTTTCCGCGGGGGTTGCCGGGTCTGGCAGGTGGGCCAGGTCCAGGAACAGCTGCAGGTCGTCAGGGCGGACATTGGCGGTCATGAAGCCGCGGAACGGCTCGGCGGCCAGCCGTATTCCCTCCATCTCGCCGATCCGTCCCTCGCTCATCGGCAGCAGCCCATTGATCCAAGACTGTTCCAGCACCGGCTGCATGACGAAGAACGTCAGGAACAGGGCGAGGCCGATCAACACGGTGTTGGGTGGCGTTCCCTGGGTGCCGAGTGCGCTGCGCAGCAGCGACAGCACGATGACGATGCGGGCAAAGGCTGTCACCATCACCAACAGGCTGGGCGCCAGCGACAGCAGGGTGATGAGCGCCGTGAGCTGAACCAGCCGGGCGGTGGCCCCGGCCCCCCCGGCGGCGCCGAGGTCGATCGCGACGGATTGAGCCCATGCCGCGTGCGGTAGCACCGCCAGCAGTGCCGACCAAAGCGCGACATATCCGTAGAGGGTGAGGCGCGCGCGCATCACGGTTCCGCCCGGTCGAGCCAGCCGACCACCTGATCCTGCGTGCCGCCGGTCAGCACCAGCACGTGCCGGGTGTCGCAACGTATCAGGTGCAGACGGCGCCGCGGGTCAAGTGCCAGCACCTGAACCAGGGCGAGACGACCACTGTCATCTCCGCCGCGGCGAGGTCTTGCCCCGCCCGCCAGCCCGCCCCATTGCACGGCGAAGCGCGCCAGCCAGATCAGCCCCAGCACCAGTGCCAGGGCCGCGATGGCAAGAAGTATCGATTGAAGGGTCATGCCATGGCCTTTTGCCGGGCGGTGGGGGTGGCTTGTTCAGGGATGCTGCGGGATCAGGGCGGGAGCGGGTTCGGCAGGGCGGCGCCCAGCGTGTCGAGTTCGGTGAGAAGCTCGGCCAGGCGCGGCCGCAGGCATCGTCCTTCCGCCGGCGGCAGGTCGAGCGCACGCGCGCACAGAACGCCGACCATTCCGTCGAGCCCGGTGAGGTCCACTGGCCGCCCGGCTAGCGCCAGGCCGCGTGCCACACGCAGGGTTGCTGCGATGCCATCCGCCAGGGCCGATGCCGCGCTGGCTGGTATGCCGGGGTCGGCGATCCGGAACGACTCCGCATCGGTGGCGGGGACCGCGCTGGTCTTGTCGTGCGCGGGGCCACAGGGAGGGGGATTGGAACCGGATCTTTGCATTGCCGCGACTCAATGGGGCATTCCGGTTGCCAAAGTGTTTACGGCACGGGCGTCCCTGCTCGTTAACGCTTCCTTCGTCTTCGCGCGTCACAGTTCAGCCGCGTCAGGAGGTGCGTTTGCATGGACCCGTCACGGATTGCGCTGTTCGACCTCGCCGACCGCCGGCTCGCCTGGGTTGGCCGTCGGCAGGAAGTGCTGGCCCAGAACATCGCCAATGCCGACACCCCCGGCTGGCGGTCGCGCGACCTGAAGCCGTTCGCGGAAGCGTTGTCCCGCGCTGGGGTCGCTCCGGTCCGCACCCATGCGCAACACCTCTCGCCGCATCGCTCCAACACGATGCAGGATCGCATCCAGCAGGGCGAGCGGGCGCCCGACGGCAACGCGGTGGCGCTCGATGTCGAGCTTGCCAAGGTGGCCGCCAGCGAATCGACCCATTCGCTGGTGACCGGCCTGTACACGAAATATCTCGCCCTGTTCCGCGCCGCCGCCGGTCGCTGAACGCCCCGCAACCGGCCGCGCACGCGACGCCACAGGAGACCGCCATGGACCTGCATACCGCGCTCACCATTTCCGCCCGCGGCATGACCGCGCAGACCGCCCGGTTGCGCGTCATCGCCGAAAACCTCGCCAACCAGGACACCACCGGAACGTCGCCGCAGACCGGCCCTTACCGCCGCAAGACGATCACGTTCACCAACGAGATGGACCGTTCCCTGGGCGCCGAGACGGTGCGCGTGAAGAAGATCGGCAGGGACCAGGGCGAACTGCCGTTGCGCTTCGACCCGAGCCATCCGGCAGCCGACGAGAAGGGATATGTCCGCGTGCCCAACGTAAGCAGCTTCGTCGAGATGATGGACATGAAGGAGGCCGAACGCAGCTACAGCGCTAACCTCAATGTCATGCAGGTCTCGCGCGGCATGCTTTCCCGCACCATCGACATGCTGAAATAACCCATGGCGCTCCCCTCCATCACGGTCCGCCCCGATGCCGCTTTGCAGGCCTACCGCAATGTGGAGAGCGGGGCGCAGGGCGGTGGCGCGCTCTCTGGCGGCGCATTCTCCGCGGCCCTGACCCGCGCGATATCAGGCGCCGTCGACACCATGCGCACCGCCGAGACCCAGTCGATGCAGGCCATCGGCGGCGGCGGCAACATCACGGAAGTGGTGACCGCGGTCGCCAAGGCGGAGCTGACGTTGCAGACCACCGTCGCCGTGCGCGACCGCGTGGTGCAGGCCTACCAAGACATCATGCGCATGCCGATCTGATCCGCGGCCACGGCAGGCCAAGAGCGGCGCGCGCGGCGCACCCGGCAAAAGGGCGGGACGAAACGATGCAGGACGGCGACGTCGCAGGGCTGTTGCGCGAAACCATGATGGTGACGCTGAAGGTGGGGGGGCCGCCACTGCTGGCGGCACTCGCCATCGGTCTGGTCATGTCGCTGCTTCAGGCCATCACGCAGATCAACGAGCAGACTCTCGCCTTCGTGCCCAAGGTGGTGGGTATCGGCATCACCCTGCTGGTGCTGGGCTCGTTCATGATGGGCACGCTCAACGCCTTCACCCTCACCGTCTTCGACCGCATGGTGGGCGTGGGCGGGCAATGAGACGAACGAACCCCGCATCGGGCCGATGAGCGTGGTCATGGCCACCGGGTGCCGATGAGCCGGCTCGCAAGATGACCGGACAGGACGTCACCCTGCTCGCCGAACTGCCAGCCTGGGCCTTTGCCTTTGTGCTGGTGCTGTCGCGCGTCGCCGGAGCGTGCATGCTGTTGCCGGGCATCGGCGAGGTGGAACTGCCGACCACGGTGCGTGCGGCGTTCGCCCTCGCCTTGACCCTGGTGCTGTTGCCTGTCGTCGCGCCGCTGCTGCCCGCGGCCCCGGCCGACGGGTTGAGTGCCGCGTTCATGGTTGCCGGCGAGACAATCGCCGGGCTGTGGCTCGGCTGGCTGGCC
>Ga0105055_10003169_pt1 | contig 25087 bp, 29 predicted proteins | sample BON03_FD_78090 | JGI IMG/M metagenome (GOLD analysis project Ga0105055, IMG submission 78090) | Freshwater microbial communities from Lake Bonney liftoff mats and glacier meltwater in Antarctica - BON-03 | ecosystem: Environmental > Aquatic > Freshwater > Ice > Glacier meltwater | place: Lake...
CTCCGACACGCCGCTTCCGTGTTGAAGCGACTTTCCAGTTCCATCATCGTCTTCGGATAATCCTCCGCCATCGCCGAAAACACTACGGGTTGGGGTCGGTTGAGTCACGTAAATACCCATATTGCTTTATCACGTTCCCCAAGGCGTGAAGCTAACAGACTCTTGGCTTCTGGAGGTTGGTCGTATTCAGTCGGGATTGAATGACACCTTTTACCACGATCCTCACCCATCCGGGCAGTGCCCATAAGGATGAATTTCTCGCCTGCTGCGTGCTCCTCGCCACCGCCCCTCGCCCGATTGTGCGACGCGAACCGACCGAGGCCGACCTCGCAGACGCCGCCATCGTGGTCGTCGACGTTGGGCATCACCACGATCCCGCGCTAAACAACTACGACCATCACCAGCTCCCCGACGATGAAGCGCCCACCTGCGCGCTCTCCCTCGTGCTGCAAAACCTCGGGCTCTACGCAGACGCCAAGGCATTCTGCGACTGGCTCGAGCCAGCCGAGTGGTTTGACTGCCGCGGGCCCAGCGCCACCGCACGCTGGCTCGGCGTGGAACGCGCCATCATCAATCGCCTCCATTCCCCCATCGACGGCACGCTGTTGCGCCGTTTTGCTGCAGCCACCGCGCACTCCGCCGGCGAACCACTCTGGGAAATCATGCGGATGATCGGCGACGATCTCCTCACCTACCTGCGCGGCCTCCGCTCGCGACTGACTTTCATCGGCGAACACGCCGAGATCTGGACCCTCGACAACTTGGCGACGGTCGATGGCGCCGGCCCCCAAGTTCTCTTTCTCCCGCGCACCGAACCTCTGCCCGAGGAACCGTCGTCCGGACTCGACCGCTATGTGATGGAGCAGGGCCTGACCGAGCGCTTGGTCGCCATCATCTCGCCTGATCGTCGTGGCGCTGGTTACGGGCTATCCCGGCATCGCGATCATCCCCGCCTCGACTTCACTCGCATCTCAAGCGAATCCGACGTGCACTTCGCCCACCTCCGCGGTTTCGTGGCGAAAACCACCGCGATCGAGCCAACCCGTCTCCGTGAACTTTTGGCGATCGCCGCAGGCTGAGGACCGCGGCCATCTGAAACCGAGGCTCTCCCGGCAATGTCACTTAGGAGGTGACATTACCCAAATCCTGTTTCTCGCGCGGTGGCGGTGTGGCCAACCCGAGGCCTTGAGCGAAAAAATGTCGCCGAGCGTCGAAGCCTGCGAGTGGGTCGGCTTGTCCTCAAGACGTGGGCTGGGAACCGCTTTCACGCTACAACGTGTTGAGGTCAACGCGTGCCATCCCATCAAGTGGCGACGCTTAGAGGGAGAATGCTCTCACCGCCCCGGCCGACTCGCCGCTTCACTCCTTGAGGCCAAAACTACGCGGCCGCGTTTACTGACGCTGGCGGTAGTTGAGGCCGTTGCGGAGCATGCGGTCGAGCATATCCCCGTAGCTGAGGCCAGCCTTCTCGACCGCTTCGGCAAAATCCTCGCCGTAAGAAATGCACGGATTGGGGTTCGCCTCCAACAGATAGAACACCCCTTCGGGGGACATCCGGAAATCGAGCCGCGCATAACCACTCAAATACAAAGAACGATAGATGCGCTTGGACACGTTTTTAAAGCGCCGTCGCTCCTCGGCCGTTAGCTCCGCCGGGCAACTCGACAGTCCAACCTGAGCCTGATGCGCATAGCTCCACTTCAACTTGCTCGTCGCGATGTTGGGCGCGCCCTCGGGTAGCTTCGACATGACCAGCTCCCACGGAGTGAACGTTTGCAGGCGGTCGTTGCCGATGATGCTCATGTAGAGTTCGCGGCCCGCGATATATTGCTCCGCGATCGCGGGACTGCCCGATTGGCGGTGGATGAGTTTCACGCGTTCGGCGAGCGCCTCGTCGTCGTGCACCACCGAGGCCCGGGCGATCCCGACTGATCCCTCGTCGATCAGCGACTTAACGAGGAGGGGGAAAGCTAGCTTGGGCGGGCGCTTAATTTTGCGCCGAGGATCGAAGACCGCGAACGCCGGCACCGGAATCCGGTGGTAGGCGAGGATTTTTTTCGAGAGAGCCTTGTCATGCGCGAGCGTGAGTCCGCGCGGATTGCATCCCGTGTAGGGCACGCCCTTCATCTCGAGAAACGACACCACGTGTTGGTCGAACAGCACTTGGCCATCAAACTCCTCCAGCATGTTGAACACGATGTCGGGCTTCACGCGGTCGAGGGCTTCGGTGATGATGCCGAGATCGCTGTAAAGACCCACCGGATGCACCTCGTGGCCCAGGTGCCGGAGAGACTCCTGCACATCGAACTCCATTTTCCACGGCTGGATTTCTTTCGCGTTCAACCCCTCCACCGAGTCGGGCGGCACCAGATCCTGATGCATCAACGTAACGATTTTCAACTGGCGGTTCAGGTGCTTCATACGGCGATGCGCGGATAACCGGAGTGAGTGACGTGGATGGTGTGCATCGTGAGCATGAGCAACATGGACTCGCGAGTGCGCCTTGGCGAGGCGCGCAACCGCAACTTCATCGCCCGGCACCGCTCGATCATCGTCTTGAGCAGGTGATCAATCGTGTAAACCGCGACGCCCGAGGCCTCGTTCACCGTCACGCAAAGATCCGTGCGCCAAAAGCGCAGAAAGGCGGCCGCCGACATCTTGGAGTTCCCGGCGGAGTCTTCATTAAAGATGCGCCGCAGATCGCGGTCGTAGTAGGCGGGCCACTCGATTGTATAGACTTGGCGCTTCTGTTCGTAGTGCTCGCGCAACGTGGTCTTTAGTTCACTCAATGGCTCGACAAAGCGACGCGAGCGCACCGGGGGCACTTCGCACGCGATCTCCTTGATTAACTCGTCGACGTAGCCGAGTTTCTCCAGCGCAGGCCACTCCGCGTAGCGACTCCGCCAAGGGTAGCGCGGCGTCAACCACACCGCGAAGGTTTCCGCAAAGTCCTCAGCCGGGTGCGCCTGCGCATACCAACCGGCGAGGTGTTGCACAAAGCGGCGGCTGTTGGGGCGCGGCCGGTAGGAATCGGGATAGGGTTCGGTGAACGAACCGAACAGCTCGCGCCAACGCTTGCGGCGGTGCAAACGATAAGCGTTGTCGATCACGTGGCCGGCCTCGTGCCGCAGGATGCGCATCGTCTCGGCCGGGGCCAAACCTTCGACATCGAGCATCTGCGTGCGCTCCAACTGCGTCAGCCGTGGATGCACCAAATAAAAGGGAATCGCGATGCCCGGCACTCCATCGGGCGTAAACCACTCAGCGCCGACCCAGTAATGCGGACAAAACCGAAGCCCCTTCGCCTTCAACTCCTCGTCGAGACGCTGGGTGCGCTCTTCGATGGGGTTGCCCTCAATATGCAGATCGAGATCGCACAAGCGGAGGTCGAGCAATCGCTCGTCGGACATCGTTTGCCAGCGCCGTGCCATGGGTGAAGCTCCCACGTTGTTTGGCCAAACCGACCGCGTCGAGCCGGGAATGGGCCGATCCGACGTCATATCTCCATCCGGGTCAGATCGTGGGAGGGTCGCCCCTCAGTTCGATCCCGTTAACCGCGGCTCGCCGGAGCCACCTCGCGGCGCACGTGGGGATAATACACCGCGAGGGTGATCGCCCGGATCACGACGTAACCAATCAACGTGAGCCAGAGCGCCCCGTTGCCTTGCGCGGGCGCAAGCCAGGCACTGCCGGCGATAAACACCGCCACCGAGATCACGGAGGCATTGCGCATCTCACGCGCATGAGTCGTGCCGACAAAGATGCCGTCGAGTTGAAACGCGGCAAACGATAGGCCCACGTAGACCGCCGCATACAGGAGAAAACTCGCGGCGAGCATGCGCACCGAGTCGAGGTCCCTGAGGACGGCGATGAAATATTTCCCCCCACCCGATCAGGATCAACGCGAGCCCAACGGCAGGGATCCCGGCGAGCCACGACGTGCGGCGGACCGCACGATCAAAGTAGCGACGATCGCCGCGCCCGTGGGCCGTGCCCACGAGGGTCTCCGCCGGCAGCGCAAACTCATCGAGAAAAAATGCGCAGAAAGAAATGAGGGCGAGCAGCACGTGGCTGGCCGATCACCGCGGTATCGACCAAGCCGAGGAACGGAGCCGCCACATTGGCCACGACCACCGGCCACGCGAGGCGCAGAATCTCTGGGTAGGTCGGGGCGTGTTCGGAAGTTGATCGGGGCATGGGCGCGGGGGCCGATTACTGAACCGAGCAATTCCAATCTTCCGCAACGCTTATTGCCAGCAAGGCCGGTGAGACCATTCCATCGTCGATCACACTCTCACCGCCACCGAAACAGCCAGAACCGGCGAGCCGGTTTCCTTCAACAGGGTCGGCAGACAAATTTGAAAGCAGGCACCCGGTTTCTGGCCGGCTGGTTGGAGCTCCAAAAACCCGCCGTGGGACTCGACGAAGCGCTTGCACAGCGACAAGCCAAGGCCGGTGCCGGCGAGCTTTGTCGTCAGAAAAGAATCGAACACTTTCGCTCGCAGGTCTTCAGGGATGCCCGGGCCGTTGTCGCAGATTTGCACCACGATCCACCGCCCTTCGACCTGTGCCCACACCGTGATTCGCCGATCGCCGGCCTGCTCGGCGGCCTGCATTTGATTGTTGCGCAACTGCGACTCCACCTAGCGCATTAAAACGAAACTACCAGCCAGACCGACGGTGAGCACCGCCAGCGAAACCAATACCCAGAGCGTCAGGAAGCGTCGAAATTCTCCGTGGCGAATAGTGGGAAGGATCATCGGAGTAAGATCGAATCGCCTACCTTCCGTCGTCGTTTGATCTGTGAATAGGACGCCCGGGCCCCGAGAATATTCCCAAGAAAATCTCCCCGTCGATTAGCAGTCGATGGAGAGCAAGGCGGACCTGTCCCGATCACTTCCGCCGCCACACGAGCCACGCGATCGTCGCATAAACGGCGCTCGCCACGTGTGCGCTCGTCGCCACCGAGACCGTAGGATCGTCGAATTGAATCATCCCGCCTCCCGTGCCACCGGCCATGATTTCGAAGACAATCTCGCCAACATAGATCGCCAAGACAGCCGGCCAAAACCAATCGCGCCAGTCACGCTGCCAGCCTTGCATGGCCAGAAAGAGGAGCAGACCGAGATTGAGCGCACTGAGCCCCGCGTAGCGCTGCATCGAGGTATCGAAAAAATAAATCGCCGCGGCGATCAAGGGCGGCATCAAAACCAGCGAAGTCAGGGCGACACGTCGATCGGATTTCTCCAGCATCCAGCCCAAAATCAAAAAGAGTCCGGCATCGGCCAAGAAATGCGGCCAACCAAAGTGCACCCAATGTGCGGTCCAAGCGCGCCAGAGCTCGCCGTGCGCCAACTCCGTCCGCTCGTAGATGAGCCCCGCTCGCCAAGCGGGATTCAGTTGCACCGCCAGCGCGATCGCCGCCAGCAAAAGAAACACCCAAGGAATCCGATGGGGCCAAGACACACTGAGGGAAGAGCTGCTAGCGTCGGCCATGGCTGGACAGGTTTACGATTTACCGGACGATGTCATCCCCATTCCTCAATGCGTTGGGTGGCCGTGCGCTCCGCCTCGAACCCGACTGCCCTAGCGATTATTTGAAGCGCAGCCGGCACCAGCGGGCCAAAACCAGCAGACTCAATGCACCCACGAACCATGGGCTGGGGGCTCCGCCGCCACCACCACCGCCGCCGCCCGTCGAAGGGGTAGGCGGGGGCGGGGGCGTGCCGCCACCGCTGCTTCCGCCGCCGCCAGTATTCGCTGGGGCTTCCGTCAACGCGAGAGTCGTCACTATGCCTCCGGGCGTGATTTTACGGATTGCCGCATTGCCCGTATCGGCCACGTAAACGAAGCCGCTGGCATCCACCGTGAGCGAGCGGGGTTGGTTAAACCAAGCGTCGCTGCCGGTGCCATCCTTGAGCCCGCCGACGGTCGGCAACCCGGCCAACGTCGTCACGACCCCGAGCGGAGACACTTTGCGAATCACGGAATTGGCGGTGTCGGCCACATAGAGATTTCCCGCTGAATCGACGGCGAGTCCGCCCGGCTGGTTAAAGAGCGCCGCGCTGCCCGTGCCATCATCAGCCCCGCTCACGCCAACCACACCGGCGAGCGTGGTGACAACGCTTCCGGCTGTGATTTTACGAATCAAATTGTTGGTGGTGTCGGCCACATAAACGTTGCCGCTACCGTCGACCGCGACGCCCGTGGGGTAATTAAACCGGGCCAATGGACCAGCGCCATCGGCAGCTCCGGCACTGCCCGCGCTCCCGGCGATCGTCGAGACCACGCTGGCCGAGCTGATCTGGCGAAGGGTGTGATTGGTCGCATCGGCGACCGTGATCGTGCCGCCGCTCGTCTGGGTAATGCCGATCGGCATCGCAAACGTTGCCGACGCGCCTGCGCCGTCAGCGTTGCCGCGCGTCGTCGTCGATCCCGCCAGCGTGGTCACCACACCGGCCGTCGTGATGCGGCGGATCACCGCGTTGGCGGTGTCGGCGACCGTGAGCACGCCAGCCGAAGTGACGGTCAATCCGCTCGGTTGATTAAACCGCGCGGTGGCCCCCGTGCCGTCGGCGGTGCCCGCCTGGCCGCTCGTCCCGGCCAGCGTGGAGACTTGGTTGGTCGTGGTGATCTTGTGAACGGTGTGAACCGAACTGTCTCCGACATAGAGATTGCCCGAACCGTCCACGGCGATGGCTACTGGAAACGGAATCAAGGCCGCGACCACGCGCAGGCTGATCGCTTCGCTGGTCGCCGTGCTGCCCGGATCGCTCATGATGTAGCGATAACGAGCGCCGTTGAGACTCGAACCGGCGGCACTAATCGTCAGCGTTGAGGAGAACACGCCGGAGTAGGTCGAGTTACTGACCAAGCTACTCCACGTCGCGCCATTGTCGGTGGACACTTGCCACTGATACGTGCCATTCGCCGAGGGCGCTGACAGTGACGCATCGTGGCCCCTCGTCACGACCTGGGTGGTTACGGTCGGCTGCGTCACAGTGAGCGAAGCGGCGGTGCTGGTCGCCGATCCCGCCGCGTTGGTCGCGGTGGCGTAGTAGCTACCGGCATTGGTCGAGGTAACATTGTTAATCGTCAACGTGCTCCCGGTCGCCCCGGTGCGCGGACTGCCGTTAAAATACCATTGATATCCCGAGGGACTGCCCGTCGCCACGACGTTGAGGGTGACTGAACCACCGGTCGTGACCGACCGACTGCTCGGCGAACTCGTGATGGTGGGGGCGATGCCCGTGGACTGGCCCAACGTCAGGTTCAACGTGACCTGACCATACGAACCATCCCAGCCATCGACCGCAAAATGGTAGGTCACCCCCGCGGCCGGGGTGAACGACAGTTTGCTCGTGCGGATCACCCCGCGGCTCTCGTCGTCGTTGGAAACCACCTTTGCGAGGGCGTCCAAGGCACTGCCCGTATAAACGCCGAGCACCGTATCGAAATTGCTCCCGAAGGTGGTGAGTGTCACTGGGGCGCTGCCCGTGGCGGTCCAACGCCACCAAATCGAACGGCGAGCGGTTTCAGTATCGTGATCCGGCTCCCCGACTTGCGCGGTCGCGGCAATGTTGGTGCCAGTGGCTTGGCCAGTGCTGCCGTCATCGGTGAGCGGAAGGGCGTTGGCGAAATTGTTGTTGGCGGGAATAAAGCCCGGCGCGCCGTAGAGACTTTGCATACCGTTGATATCATCGGGCTCCGGGGTTTCCACGTTGCTCACCCGACTGTTCATAATCGCGCTCACGACCTGCGGCGGTTGGGCCTCATCCGGGTGCACGAGCCCGAGCACATGACCAAGCTCATGGATCGCGATCCGCTGGATGTCGCTTCGACCAGACCGCAGACTTCCGCGATAGGAATCCCAAGTGTAAGCTGTGTTGAAAATGATGTCGGCTTCCGTGCGGGTGTTGCCGAGCGAGTAGGACGTCGTCACCGCGAGGGTGTTCTCGCCAAAAGCTTCTCCGTCGACCTTGGTCGCCATCACGATCTCGTTGAGGCCATTGCCGCTCGTGTTGCGGCCGGAGGCCTGCACTTGGCTGCCAAGTTTGACCACGCCGGAAATATTATTCCATGACAGCATCGCGGTCTGCACCGGAGCCGAGTAGGAGGTGCTCCCGTCGATCAGTGGGCTGCTCGGGGTCGGCAGCTTGATCAGCATGTTGACGGTGCCCGGATCCCACACGACCACGTAGACCTTACTCTTGTCCTTGACCGTGTTGTAGGCCGAAGCGGTGGTGCCACCGACCGCCAAGGCCGCCGCAACCAGCACCCACTGGAAAAAGTTAAGGGGTCCGCGCACGGTAAGAATCGGGACGAAGGGCTGCTTTGATCTGGGAAGAGAATTCTTCCGGGGAAAGCCCCCGGGGGCGATATTTCGCGGCGACATAGTCCTGTTGGGCGTCCCACTCCATCATGGGTTCCGACACCTCAGTGACGGCTTGCAACGGCATCTGGTTATGCCGGGTCACATAGCGGCGCTTCGTGCCCGCCTCCTCCGCCACGGGATAAATTCCATAGCTCATCGCATAGAGCGGGCAGAGCGTGGTCCCGTTGCCCTTTACAAAAAACACGCCTTCGCCGCCGACTTGAAATCGGGGTGAGCCATCGACCACCAGCTCCTTATTCCCCACGCGGCCACCCAAAAATTGCAGCACGGGCTGAGCAGGCGGCTCACCGGCGATGACCTCGAGCACTTCCAGCGAAACCTTCGTAGATATCTTGGGCTGCAAGCCCTCGCCCTGCGCTTCGGCCATGGTCGCCACCACCCGCGCCCTCACGACATAATCCGATCGGTTGACCATTTCACTGAAGTCCGGCGGAAGCACCGTCGTCGCCCACCCAGGCGCGAAGCAACCCAGCGCTAAAACGCACCCGCAAAGAAACCGCCGCCAACTATAAAATAGAGGAGATTTCATATGTAATCAGGAGTGGACCGAAAGTTATGAGAGCGGGGCACCAAGGTAAGCCAGTCTTACAAAGACCTTCGACTACTTTTATAGTTCATTCTAATTAGAGCAATCCGGCAGGCCCTTGCGTTGGCAATCTCGGCCCAAAGAATCGGCACCCCACGATACTCCACCCTCGTCCGAATGCGATCGTGTTCTTCACTGATCAACAACGCCACGACCCGACCAGCGCGCATGGACCGACCCTCGGATTGACTCCAAATTTTGACCGTTTGACCACCCAAGGCACGCAGGTCGTCAACAGCTTCACCTGCCAACCGGTGTGCGGTCCTGCCCGTTCCTGCCTCCAGACGGGGATGCACGCGAGCACCACCGGCGGGTGGCACACCGGCTACATCGACGAGTGGCCCCTCGCGCCCGGCCACGTCGGCCCGGTGCCTCGAGAATTGCCGGACGGCTACCAATCTTGGCTCGCGGCCAACGCCCTCGAATTCACTTCCGACGCTTACAAAACCCACGTCTGGGATGGCGGTGGTCGCGAGCACACCCTCCCCGGATACCGGGTCGATCCGCTGACCGACGCCGCCATCCGGCACCTCGACGCGCGCAGCCGCAGCGATCAGCCCTTCTTCCTCTTCACGTCCTCGATCGAGCCTCACCACGAAAACCATCGTGATGACGACCCGGCGTCCGAAGGTTATGAAGAGTGCTACGTCGGCACGCGGTTGCCTCCGGACCTGCAAGCACGCGCCGGAAGCGACCCGCAGCCCTGGCCCGGCTACTGCGGCATGATCAAACGACTCGACGAAGCGCTCGGTCGACTCATCGACGCGCTGCGCAGTGTCGGCCAACTCGACAACCCCATCATCCTCTTCACCTCGGATCACAGGTGTCACTTCAAGACCCGCAACGACGAATCCAAACCCTCGTGGCACAACGCCTCCATTCGCGTGCCCACGGCGCTGCGCGCTCCGGGTTTCGATGGCGGCGGCGCGCTCCGGCAGTTGGTGAGTCTCGTCGATCTCCCCCCCCACTCTCCTCGATGCAGCAGGTATCCCTGTGCCGCCCGAGATGGAGGGCCGCTCCCTCCTGCTCCTCGCGCAAAAACAAACCCGGGAATGGCGTGACGATATGCTTGTGCAGATGAGTGAGGCGCAGACGGGACCCGCGATCCGCACCCACCGGTGAAAATACAGTGTGCGTTGCATAGACTCCGGTGAGAACGGCCAGCCCCTGATTGCCGCCAGTGCGGATATTTACCCTGAGGGATTTCTTGACGATTGGTTGGCTGATCCTTGGAAGCTGACGAACCTGATCGGTGGAGCGGCCTACGCCGATGTTACGGTGGACCTGCGCGCTCGTCTGCTCAAACGCATGGCCGATGCCAGCGAAGGACTCCGAAAATCTGGCCTGCCCCGCCTCCAGAATTGTCTGACCAAAGGCAGGTGGAATTATTTCCACTGGCTTGATTTCTAGCGGACTTCCGACTGACTGCGCTCATTCATGATAGCGTCGCCCCCACGGCCAGCTGGTTCGAGTTCGGTGCAAAAGAGTCTCTTCGTTGACTCCACTTCATTGCTGAACGACCCCAAGTCGTTGCGCGAACGTGCGGCGGAGGATGGTTATCTGTTTTTCAAAAATCGACTGCCCGCCAATGAGGTGCTGGCTTTACGGCTCGAACTGCTTACTGTGGTGCGCAAATACGGCTGGTTGCAGCCGGGACAAGACGCCTTGGGTGATTTGATCGATTTCAACGCCATCAACGCCCTGACTGACGAGGAAATGCACCGCACGGATATTGGAGTCAGTGCGGAAGCATATCACGATGTGCAGCGGCTCGAGTCTTTCCACCGCCTGCCCCATCATCCGAAACTGCTGGAGATTTATCGCGCACTTTTTGAAAACGAGGTGCTAGTGCATCCCCGCCATATTTGCAGGATGATCACTCCGCATAAGTTCATGGTGCCGACCCCGCCGCATCAGGACTTTCCTTACATCCAAGGTAGTGCCCACACGTGGACCTGCTGGTTTCCAGTCGGTGATTGCACCCGGGCCATGGGCGGTCTGACCGTGCTCAAGGGCTCCCACCGCCAAGGCTACCTGCCCGTGCAGCCCGCGAAGGGCGCGGGCGGTTTCGCCGTGCCGCTCTGTCCGCATGAAACGCACTGGGTCGAGGGCGACTACGAAATCGGCGACGTGCTCACTTTCCCCTGCCACACGATTCACAAGGCTCTGCGCAGCCAATCCAAGGACCGCATCCGTCTCTCGCTCGACGTGCGCTACCAGCCCGCCGACGAACCGGTCGATGAAAGCTCGCTCAACCCACATTGCCCGCTGAAGTGGGAAGCAATTTACGCGAACTGGAAGAGCCACGATCTGAAATACTATTGGCGGAAGCTCCCGCTAAATCGCAGCGCCTGGAATCACGATTTTCTAAAACCGGGGCGGCGCATCTGCTAAAAATTTCCGCCGGCGTCTCCCGTAAATCATCGCTATATTTATAGGCGATCGTTGTTGTAAACTTCCAATCTTACGCCCTTTATCCGATCCTGATTACCTCAATAATACCATGCATGAATGATACGATCATGACGAACGCTGACCGCCAGCGATGATGAATCGAAGTGGGGATCACCGCGCCCGGCTCAATGCGTCGCAGGATGGCAGTGCTGCGGACGAGGTCATGGTGGCCCCAGGCGCTTGGCACAATAATTACAAGGCCGAGTCTAACCTCCAAGTCGCGGAGGGGTTCCCATCTCCGCAAGGTGACGGGGTGCGCTCTTCGGCCGAAGTGATCACCGAGCTTCGAGGGAAGCTCGATTCCGGGGACATCGTTCAGTTCCAGGCTCGGACCGGAGAATGCCCGAGTGAGGTGGCTCAGGAGCTAACCCATAATGTTCAGTATGAAGCTGTATAATATAATTTCCAAACTACTAAAAGTTGCCGTGTCTCCGTTCACCAGAGAAGGGCGGAACTACCTGAGGGAGCGCACCCGGCCCCATCGCGAATACTTCTGGGTGCGCGTCGCTCGATGCACCTGGGCACGACACAAGCCGGGTGATTGTGGTGGTGGGGAGTTTTGGTAAGACGACGACGACCCGCGCCCTGCTGAGAGGCTTGGGCTATAATGAAGGGGGCGCGGCGGACAGCGGGAATTACGGACGCCTCGCCGCGTTGAAGTTTTTGCGCCAAGCATGGTCTCAGCGCGATATCGTAGTGGAAGTAGGCATTTCTGGGCCCGGTGAGATGCGTGATCGCGTGGGGGTGTTTCGGCCTGATGTCGTGGGGTTTCTCTGTGTGGGCTTGGAACACGTCCTTTCGTTCCGAGACAAGGCACACATCGCCGAAGAAAAGTCCCAAGCCCTGCGCATGATCAGACCGGGGGGGGTTGCCGTGATCAATTCCGATGACCCCCTCGTGAGCAAATTCGCCGCTGAGTCCGGGGTGCGGCTGGTGCGTTTCGGCTTTGAACCTGGGGCCGATTGCATGGGCATTGATTGGCAACTTGACTGGGACGTCGGGAGCCGGTTGCACTATCGGCTCGGTTCCATTGAAGGGAGGCTGGAAATTGGCCTGCTCAGCCGTGCGCCCAGCTATGCACTTCTGGCCACCTTGGCAACCTGCCACGCCTTGGGCGAAGATTTGGCTGAAGTGGACGCGAGGCTTCAAGGCTTTGCCGCGACTCCCGGGAGACTGGAGCCGCTGCGCGCTCTGGCGGGAGCACTGATCATCCGCGATGATTTTAAATCGACACTCGAAACAATCCATCTAGCGCTTGATCTCTTGGGCCAGTTTGAGGGACGCCGCTTTGTGATATTGAGCCGGATCGATGCTCCACCGAAGCCGCGTGGGCTAGCCTATCAGGCGGTGGCCGCGCATGTGGGGCGGGTAGCTGATGAAGTCATCTTGGTCCGGGGAGGTTGGCAAAATACGTATAAAGGCGAACTCAACCGGCATCTGGCCTCTGTTTCGCGTCTATCTAAAGTGACCGAGGTGTATTCCTCTGAGGAAGTGGTCACCTACCTACGTCCCCGGTTGCGGTCGGGAGATTGTGTGGTCGTAAAGAAATGTCGTGAGAGCACCAATAATTATGGCACCCAAGAGACCGTCGCTCTGGAGCTGGCGGGGTTGACTAATCAGCGAGTTGCCGACCCGGCGTCAGATCCGAGTTTCACCAAGGATACGATCCATGTTCGCCGCTTCCAGCGGTGCACGGCCGAACCGATCGAACCGGACTGATTGCAAGCCAATCGCGCCCCACAATAGGGGGATCACTTTGCAACGGCGACGGTTTCAATCCGCACCGGTGAGATGCTTCAGCCGGCGCGCCAACAATGTAACCATGGCCGGATGCGTGCCCAAGACTTCCGTGCGCGTGATCCGCAATCCGGGTGAAGCCGCGAGCGCTTGGGCACAGATTCCCGCAATATCGCCATCCGGCCCGGCGTGACGACCGGGCGCCAAAAATAGTTGCGCAACTATGACCGGTCCGGAATTCCAGCCGTCCCGAGCCAAGAGTCTTTCCAGCAAAGGTTCGTTGAAATCGTATTCCGGTCCCATGCGCCGTTCCATGCTGCAACCCGCAATTTCGGTGACTGCTGTTCCAAGCTCGAGCCCTAGTTGTTCGGCCAAGGCATTGCGCACCGCGGTGACTGCGGCCACGGGACTGCCATGATCCACCAACGCCACCCGCACGGTTTCGTCCTGGCTGAAATCAGCCTTTAGTTTCTCTCGCACCCGGTCAGCCACCATTTTCACCAGCGTGTCATCGCCACTCGAAAACAATGTCGGGGCAACGCGCACCGTGATTGACGGAAATTCACCGCGCAGTTTTTCCACCAAGCCCGGCAGGTATTCGGAAATCGCACGGCTCGGTCCAAAGAACAACGGCAACACGATAAACTCAGTTTCTCCCGCCGCCACCTGTGCGCTCAGAAAAGACTCCACTGTTTCCCCGGCGATTCCCTCCAATTGATCAAGCGCCACCTTGTTCGAGTGCAACAACGACACCGGCAAAATCTCGCGACCGGTCTGCGCGCTTAAACTCCGCGCAATCTGGCGCAGGGCCAGTGTCGCCGCCGGTTCCAGCGAGCCGTTATCAACGAGCAGAATTTTCACCCGGCGATTTGAAGGGACTGCATTGTCTGGGGCAACTCTGCCCAACGCACCACTTCGCCGACAATAATCAACGAGGGCTGTCCTTTCAGCGTCGCACTCAAAAGCGGTGCAAGCGCGAGCGTGGTCACATGCACGCTCTCCGTGGCGAGCGTCGCATTGGCGACCACCGCCACCGGCGTCTCGCCGGACAGGCCACCCTCTTCAAGTGCTTCGGCGATCTCTGGCAGGCGCCGCACGCCCATGTAAATGCACAAGGTCGCCCCAGTCTTTGCCAGCGCCGCCCAATTCACATGATTGCGGTTCTCTGATTTCCCCGCGCATTCGTGACCGGTCACAAAAACTACCGCCGACGCATGATCCCGATGCGTTAAGGGGATCCCCGCCCCCGCTCCGGCCGCAATCGCCGCCGTCACCCCTGGCACAATCGCGCAAGGAATCCCCGCCTCTGCCAACGCCTGCATCTCCTCTCCGCCACGACCAAAAACCAACGGATCGCCGCCTTTCAGCCGCACGACATGCTGCCCCAACTGCGCCTCTCGCACGAGAATCGCCGAGATCTCGGTCTGCGGTATGCAATGATTGCCCGCGCGTTTCCCCACATAAATGCGTTTAGCCGTTTCTGGGCAAAACCCTAACAGTTCAGCATTTGCCAAATCGTCGTAGACGACGACCTCGGCCGCCTGGAGCGCGCGTTGGCCCCGTAAAGTCATCAAGTCGACCGCCCCGGGCCCCGCCCCCACCAGGGTCACTCGACCCGGCGAAGCCGCTTCGTCATAATTAAACTTTTGTTCTTTACTCATCTACTTATTACTTTCTTTAGTTCTTCACTTAATTAATCAACTTTAATTTTTGCCATGCCTGTAATCGACTCCACCAAGCCCTCCCACAACGAAATTCTGAAGGAAAACGTTCCCACGTTGGCCGGCAATCTCGCCGCCACCATGGCCGATCCCGAAGCTGACCACTTCTCGGACGACGATACCCAGTTCCTCAAATTTCACGGAGCTTACCAGCAGGATGACCGCGACCTACGCAAGACCGGCAAGAAATACATGATGATGATCCGCGGGCGTATTCCCGGCGGCGTCATGACGGCCCAGCAGTGGATCACCTTTGACGACCTCGCGACCCGCTACGGCAACGACACCCTGCGCGTCACGACCCGCCAGAGCATCCAGTTTCACGGGGTCGTCCTCTCCGGCCTCCGGCCTTTGGTTGCGAAGATCAACGAATCGCTGCTCTCCACCCTCGCGGCCTGCGGTGATGTCAATCGCAACATAACCGCGTCGCCCACCCCCGCCCACACTCGGGCCCGCGAGTTGGTTTACCAAGACAGCGTGCTGCTGGCCGAAGCTCTCGCCCCGCAGACGGGGGCTTACCACTCCATTTGGATCGATGGTGTGCAGCTCGATCTCGAGGACGAAGCCAACAAGAACTTCGTCGATCCGCTCTACGGCAAGACCTACCTCCCGCGCAAATTTAAGGTCAGCTTCGTGATTCCGCCGGTCAACGACATGGACGTGTTCACCAACGACCTCGGTTTCATTGCCATCACCGATGGCGACGAACTGCTCGGCTACAACGTCGCCGTCGGCGGCGGCATGGGTCGCAGCCACAATCAGGTGCAGACCTTCCCGCGCTTGGCCGACGTCATCGGCTTCCTGCCCGCCGACCGCGCCGTCGACGTGGCCAAGGCCGTGCTCACCATCCACCGCGACTTCGGCGACCGAGCCAACCGCAAGCACGCCCGCCTGAAATACATCGTCGCCGAACGCGGCACCGAGTGGATACGCGACGAGGTCAACCGCCGGACAGGCTTCGAACTCGAGCCCGCGCGTCCCTACAAATTCACCACCACTGGCGATCTTTACGGCTGGCATCGCGCCGTCGACGGCAAGCTGTTCCTCACCCTCTTTGTCGAGACCGGCCGCATCAAGGACGTCGAAGGTCGCGCGCAGAAGAAAGCTTTCCGCGCCCTCGCTGAGAAATACCCACAAGTCGAATTCCGCCTCTCGGCGAACCAGAATGTCATCATCGCCAACGTCGTCGACCACGACCGCGCCGGCATCACCGCCGTCCTCGCGACGCACGGAGTGAAGGTCGACAACCAAGCCTCGATTCTTCACGCCGCGGCGATGGCCTGCCCGTCGCTGCCCACCTGCGGACTCGGTTTGGCGGAATCCGAACGCATGCTCCCCGGCCTAATTGATCGCATCGAAAAACTCGGAGCTGATCTCGGCCTCGCCAACGAGGAGATCATCATCCGCTCCACGGGCTGTCCCAACGGTTGCGCTCGACCCTACACGGCCGAAATCGCGTTCGTCGGCAAAGCGCCTGGCCGCTATCAACTCTGGTTCGGGGGCAACGCCGCGGGCACGCGCCTTAACCGCGTCTACAAAGAGGTCATCAAGGAGGTCGAGTTGGAAGCCGAGCTCGGTCCGGTTTTCCAGCGTTGGCAAAGCGAGCGCGAGCCCGCAGAACGCTTCGGCGATTTCGCCGCCCGCGTCTTCTGGCCGGAACAAGACGCCGCGGCCGCCGAGACGAGCTGAAATCAGGTAGGGCGGGTCCGCCGCAACCGCAACGGACGGCCCACCGGTCCGTCCCTACCTCCATCCTCACTTCCATCTTCCTCCAAAAATGACTCCTGAACAAATCACCGCATGGAACACCGAGCTGCGCACCAAAACTCCGTTCGAAATCGTGCAATGGGCCGTCGCGCAGGTGCCCGGCCACGCCATCGTCTCAACCAACTTCCGGCCCTACGAAGCGGCGATCCTCCATCTCGCCACCCAGGCCCAAAGCGACATGCCGGTCCTGTGGGTTGACCACGGCTACAACCGTCCCGCCACCTACCGCCACGCCGAGCAGTTGCGCGCGCAGTTGAAGCTCAACCTACATCCGTTTCTGCCCCACCTCTCGGCGGCCCATCGCGACGCCGTGTATGGCCCCATCCCCGACACGACGCAGGAAGACGCCCTCAAACTCTTCAGCGCCCAGATGAAGCTCGAGCCATTTCAACGCGGCATGAGCGAACTCGGTCCCAAGGTGTGGATCACCGCTCTGCGCAAGGTGCAGAATCCGAACCGCGCGGAACTCGGGATCGTCTCAACCGACGCCAACTTCGGTTCGCTTAAGGTGAGTCCGTTCTTCCATTGGGACGATGCCGCGATGGAGGCTTACTTGACCGAGCACGACTTGCCGAACGAGTGGGACTATTTTGATCCCGCCAAAGCCGACGAAAAACGTGAATGCGGGCTCCACGCCGCTTGGGGCGGACGCGCCGTGGCCGCGCAGGAGATCGGGACCCGCCGATAAGAAATCGACCGATTTCCAAACGCCCAACTCCGACCTCCCCAAAGCGAACACCGTGAGTAATTACCATCTCGATCATCTGCAGTATCTCGAAACCGAAGCCATCCACGTCATGCGGGAGGTGGCGAGCGAGTTCGAACGTCCGGCCATCCTCTTCTCTGGCGGTAAGGATTCGATCTGTCTGCTGCGTCTCGCCGAGAAAGCATTTCGGCCTTCGGACTTTCCGATGCCGTTGCTCAACGTCGACACCGGCCACCACTTTCCCGAGCTCAATGAGTTTCGCGATCGGCGCGCCGCCGAGCTCCGCGTCAAACTGATCGTGCGCAAAGTCGAGGACGCCATCACCAGCGGCATCGCCACCCCCGCCCCCGGCGAGGTCAGCCGCAACCGCCTCCAGATTCCCACCCTCCTTGCCGCTGCGGAAGAGTTTCGTTTTGACTGCCTCATCGGCGGAGCACGTCGCGACGAAGAAAAAGCCCGCGCCAAGGAGCGGTTCTTCAGCTTTCGCGACAGCTTCGGCCAATGGGATCCCAAGAACCAGCGGCCCGAGATCTGGAATCTCTACAACACCCACGTCAATCCGGGCGAGCACATGCGCGCGTTTCCGATCAGTAATTGGACCGAGATGGACGTGTGGGAATACATCAAGCGCGAGCAACTCGAAGTGCCCTCGATCTACTTCAGCCACAAGCGCCGGTGCTTCCGCCGCCAAGGACAGTGGTTGCCCGTAACCGACATCATGCCGCCGAAACCCTCCGAGGAAGTCCGCGACCTCGTCGTGCGTGTGCGCACGATCGGCGATATCATCAGCACCGGCATGATCGAGTCGCCCGCCGCCAATGAAGACGACATTCTCGCCGAAATCGCCGTCGCCCGGGTGACCGAGCGCGGTGGCCGCGCCGACGACCGCGCCTCCGAAGCCGCGATGGAAGATCGCAAAAAAGCGGGTTACTTCTAACCCGCTTTTTCGGAGATCGGAGATCGCTAATAATCCTAATTGATCGGGGAATGAGCACACCCAAAACATTTGAAGACTTTGCGGCATGGCAGGCCGCCCGTGAATTGACCAACGAGGTTTATGCACTTTGCCGTCATGCGCCGATCTCACGCGACTTCGGCCTCGTCGATCAGCTCCGTCGCGCCGCCGTTTCCGTGATGAACAACATCGCCGAGGGTGGGGAAACCTTCCACGTCGCCGAGAAGATTCAGTTTTACAATTTTGCCCGTCGTTCCTGGGGCGAGGTTCGCTCCCTGAATTATGTCCTGATCGACCATCACGATGTCAGTGCGGCCAAACACACCGCCTTCGGCGAACGTTGTGTCCGCCACGGTCGTCTCGTGAGCGGCCTGATGCGCTTCCTCAATCAATCCTGATTTTTCAGTCCTATGTCCTCCAGCACCGCCGATCTCATTTCCCCGTCTCCTATCTCCGAACTTCCCTCTCCGAGCGAAGCAGATCAACTGGCGCAACAGGCGCCAATTGATCTGCTTCGCTTCAATACGTGCGGCAGCGTCGACGACGGGAAGTCCACTCTGATCGGACGGCTGCTCTATGATTCTAAATCACTGATGGAGGATCAGCTCGAAGCGCTGGAGCGCTCGGCCGATCTCACCGGCGGCGGGCAGATCAACCTCGCCAACGTGACCGACGGCCTGCGCGCTGAGCGCGAGCAGGGTATCACCATCGATGTGGCCTACCGTTATTTCGCGACGCCCCGCCGCAAGTTCATTATCGCCGACACGCCGGGGCACGTGCAATACACGCGCAACATGGTCACTGGTGCATCGACCGCCAACCTGTCGATTGTGCTTGTCGACGCTCGGGCAGGCGTGATCGAGCAAAGCCGTCGCCACACTTGCATCGCTTCACTGTTGCGCATCCCACACCTCGTCGTCGCCGTTAACAAGATGGATCTCGTCGACTGGAGCGAAACCCGTTTCAACGAGATCCGCGCCGAGTTTGAAAAATTTCTCCCGCGTCTCGCGATCAAGGACGTCAAGTTCATCCCCCTCAGCGCGCTCAACGGCGACAACGTGGTGACGCTCTCCGACAAGACGCCGTGGTATTCGGGTCCGTCGTTGCTCGGGCATCTCGAGACCGTGCACATCGCGAGCGATTGGAACCTCGAGCGATTTCGTTTCCCAGTGCAATGGGTCAACCGGCCCAACGATCCGACCAATGCCGCTCTCCATGATTTCCGCGGCGTGAGCGGACAGATCGCCGGCGGTATCGTGCGTCCCGGTCAAACCGTCATGGTTCTCCCGAGCGGGATCACGACCACGGTGAAAGCAATCCACACGCTCGAGGGCCCGGTGCCTGAAGCTTTTTGTCCGCAGTCCGTGACGCTCCTACTCGAACACGATATCGACGTCAGCCGTGGTCAGATGATCATCGGCATGGACGATCTCCCGGGCGCCGGCAGCGATCTCCACGCCAAGATTTGCTGGATGCATCCCCGCGCGCTCACCCCCGGGCGCAAGTTTCTCCTCAAGCACACCACGCTCAACACGCAGGCTGTCGTCACCGAGATCACCCACCGCATCGACATCACCACGCTCGAGCCGGGACCTGCTCCTTCCGGATTAGAACTGAACGATCTCGGCGAAGTCCGCCTGCGCACCGCCCAACCGTTGGTCTACGACGGCTATCAACAGAATCGTTTAACCGGTTCGTTCATCTTGATCGAACCCGGCACTCATACGACGGTTGCGGCGGGAATGCTCCTGCCGCCCAAATCGGTCGTCAAACCCGACGACGCCGATTTCGTGATCTGACGATCGTCGTTCGGCGTCGCGATCGATGAGATCGAGAACAGGGTTTCCCTCGCGCTCGATTTCTGAGAAACCGGACGCATGAAGATCGTCGTTTTCCAGCCAGGCTACCCGGCAGCGGGCACGCTCGCCATCGCGGCCGAGTGCATGGCCTGGATGAGTGCAGAGTTGGCCCGACTCACTCCGGGCGAAGCGGATCTCGTGCTCCTGCCCGAGTATGCCAACACCCCGGGCCTCGACGACCCAACCCTGCTCCGCGCCTGCGCCGACGAGCTTGGGCGTTCGTTTCTCCTAACGGTCGCCGCCACCGCCGGCCGGCTCCAGTGTCTCGTGGCGGTCGGGGTCATTACCCACGAGCTAGGCCAATGGTTCAACCGCACCCTAGTGTTCAATCGGTCCGGACAAGCGGGGTGCCACTACGACAAAATCCATCTCACCGAAGTCGAGGAAACCCACCTCGGGCTAACCCCCGGTTCGGGCTCTGCGTTCCATCGCCATGGCGATCTTCGCCTCGGATTCGCCACCTGCTTCGATCAGTATTTTTCCGAACATTTCGCCGCGCTCGCCTCGCTCCGACCCGACTTAATTTTGTGCCCAAGCTACCAGCGCAGTGAATCCGCCGGGCGAATTCGCACTCTTGCCCAAGCGCGCGCCTTGGACACCGGGAGCTATCTGATTCGCAGCGCCTATGCCATGATCGGCGCGGCGACCGGGGGGCACTCTCTTGTCGCCGCCCCAAATGGGAGCGGGCTGATGGATACCGGGGAAACACCCGGCGGGTCGCATCTTGAGATCGACCTCGATCTCAAGTTCACCAAGCCGGCCTCCCACGGCCAGCCGCCTCTCGACCACCGCTCACTGATTGAAGCCCGGCGTCGGCCAGACACTTATCGCCGCGAAACAGGAAATAATGAGTGACCTTGTTTTCCGTCGTGTCCACGCCCTTGATTCGTGGTTAAATCTCCGGCATGAACCTCTACGTCGTCGGCGATAGCATCTCGATCCACTACGGGCCAGACCTGCAGCGTTATCTGGCGGGCGTCATGGGCTATGCGCGGAAGGAAGGAGAGGAAGAGGCTCTTCTCAATCTGGATAAACCCAGCGGGGCCAACGGCGGCGACTCGTCGATGGTGTTGTCGTTCTTGAAAGGTAAAGCCGCCGCCGGCGGGGTCGACGCCGATCTCGTGCTGGTCAATTGCGGACTCCACGACATCAAGACCGATCCGCAAACCCGTCGGCAACAGATCCCGATTGAAGACTACGCCACGAACCTCCGCGCCATCATCGAGGTGGTGGCCAAGATGGACTCTCAACTTATCTGGATTCGCACCACGCCCCTCGATGAAGCGGTGCATAACAAGTCTGCCGTCGGGTTTCATCGCTTTAGCACCGATCATGAAGCCTACCTCCGAGTCGCCGATGAAATCATGGCCGCGGCCCACGTGCCCGTGATCGATCTGCACACCTTCACCGCCAAGCTCGGCCCTGATCTCTTCTGTGATCACGTCCATTTTCACGAATCCATTCGCGAAAAACAGGCCGCCTACATCGCCGGTTGGCTGGATGCGTATCGGGGGAATTTAGCTATCAAGTAGAGAACCACGGAGGGACCCTGATGAACACGGATTCGATGAATCTGAACTTTCTGATCCGTGTCTATCGATGTCCATCCGAGGTTAAAGTCGGTGGTTCCGATTGGGATCTCCCACAGTTCGCACGCCGACTCATCGTTTTCATCCTCATGCTGGTCTCGTCCGCTAGCGCCCAGTCCCCAGAAGGTGTGATTCTCCTGCACGGCTAGGCTCGCACCAACGCCAGCATGACCACGCGGGAAGCTGTCTTGAAGATGCCCGGCCCAGACGACGGCAAGGTCGGTGTCGAACGCACCAAGGTCGCGGGAATGAAAGCCCATCTCGTCGTGCACACCACCCACCCCTTTCTGATGAAGAACCAGACCGCGATCCGTCAGACGGTCGCTTTCCTCAAGACGGGGATGTTTAGTCTAGATGAAACACTTCCCTGAGCGGGGAGGCTACCGGACTGCTGTCGGGATTGGACGGCATGATGTCACCCATGTGCACCCACCAGCGCTGGCACTCGGGAGTCTGCGCGATCGCGTTCCAGCGCGCCTCGTCCTCGACCTCGGCGTAGGCAAACAACTGACGCGTTTCCGCCAGCAGAAAGATGCTGTAGTTGTGCACGCCGTGCGCCTTGAGCACGCGTTCAAGGTCGGGCCAGATCGGATGGTGCCGTTTCACATAGTCGGCTTCGGCGCCGGCGTTGACGGTCATGACAAAGGCTTGGCGGATCATATTGGGGGATTTGGGAGTTGTAGATCGATATATCTGGAACTCAGAAAATACGGAAGAAGACTCCAGCCAATACCTTCACTCACCGTCCAGTCCGAACCGCCTATTGCCAGAGTTCCTGAGTTCCAGTTAAAGTCACAATCAGACGACGCGGATGGCTTCGAGCCCGAGCAGAGCCCCCAGTTTGTCTAGGCGCTCCCCGATGTGACCGACGCCCACGGCGCAGTGGTGCGCTGGGCCGTGCCGATTCCAACGGTTCACAAACTCGCGGGCACCGCAGGCAAACCGATAACGGCTGTTGGTGTTCCCGATTTCCATGATCGGACCCGCGACCGACTCCGCTTCGGCATAGAGCAGTGCGAGTTTACCGTCGGTTGTTTCGATGATCGAGAGCAGGGTCACGGGACCGTGCTTGACCGCCATTTCGACGGAAACCCCGCGGCCCACTTTGCCATGATAGACGTTGAGCGGACGCACCTTCGTCTTGCCTTCGGCGATCGCGATATGCCCCGGACCATCGTGTCCCATCAACACCACGTCGTCCTGAAAATCCATCGCATAGTATTCGGTGAACGAACCGCCCACACCGAACAGATCCATGATCTTCATGGCCTGCGCATTCTTCACCTCATATTCACCTGCGACCGGAATTCCCCGCGCGGTCAGCAACGATGTCCCGAGAATAATCGACGCCATCGTCGCCTCGTTTTCCGCCACGCCGGTGCCTTTGTAGAAATAGGCCATCGAACCGAGACGATAGTCTGCGACCAACCGGTCGAGCGCGACCGAAGTGCGCGCGGCCTCGGCCAAATCTTCCGCCGGACAATCGGGCTGCACGTCAAATGTCGCCGCAAACTCCGCGAGCTTCGTTTGGATCTGCGCCTCGGTGACCTCGCGGCGCAACGCCGAGAGCTCATCGACTTCGAGTTGTTCGATGTGCGTGCCGAAGGTTGCGCATTGGAGCGTGGTGTCGGAATAAATGTCGAGCATCCCGCCGTAGTAATGGCCCATCAACCCGAGGCGGTTGCCATACATCGCCGCACTCACGCGCGCCGCCTCGACCCACGCGTCCACCTCGCGCCAACAAGCTGGGTCGTCTTCCAGCATGCCAGTAATCTGGTGAAACGTGACTCCCGCCCGCTTAAAAACATTGGCGATTTCCGGCACGGGACAGGCCGCGCAGTGCGCCAGCCATTCCCCGGTCATTTTGGTGCGATCACCGATGCGGTTGAAGGCCGCATAATCAATCGCCGCCGTCGGTTGCAGGTTCAGAATGATCACCGGCACCTTCGCGCGAAGCACCACCGGTAAGACGGTGGAGGAGAGCGCATAGGTGGTGACGTGGAGAAAAATCACATCTACATCCGCCTGCCGGAACTCACGCCCCACTGCATAGGCCCGGTCCGGATTGTCCACCAAACCGACATTGACGACCTCCACCCCGTCGCGACCCAATTTCTCCGCGACCCGACCCACATAGCCCTCAAGCCTTTCCTTCAGTCCGGCAAATTGCGGCCAATACGCTTCGAGTCCGATACCAAAAAGACCAATTTTTAGGGGTGATGTCATCAGGGGATTGATTGAGGTAAAATTAGGAATGACCGCAGAGAAAGACGAAATCCAGTTCCCCATGAAACAATCAGCCGCAAATGTGATTGCGAGACCTCTGAATGCCTTTACTTTAGATCTTCAGTGAAGATTTCTGTTAAAGTCGATTACGCCTGCCGAGTGCTCGCTGAAATGGCCCAGATGTATGGCAGCGGGGATCTTGCGCAAATCGATCACCTCGCGCGAACCGAAGCGGTTCCCGCCAATTTTTTGGCGCAGATCCTCGGCGAGTTGCGCAATGGCGGTCTTATCACCAGCAAACGCGGCATCCAAGGAGGCTACGCCCTCGCCCGCGAGCCGGAACAGATCTCTCTCTACGACATTATGAAGGTAATCGATGGCGAGCTGATCGAGTTGAGTGGCAACCATGAAGGTGCCAGCGGCCCCCGCCTCCGCGAAATCTGGGTCGAGATTCGCGCGACCCTCGACCAGAAAGCGAAAAGTTACACCCTCGAGACCTTTATCGCCCAGCACACGGGCGAGATGTATCACATTTGACTCTCGCGGTGCCCCTCCCCGCCATCCTTGCGGACCAACCATGATGACAGGGAAACCGCTCGTCGAGCTTGACCCGAGCCCTTCCTTAATACTTAATATACTTCATGTCTTCACTCATCTTTAACGATATCGTCTCGACCATCGGCAACACGCCGCTTGTTAAACTCAACCGGATCGCCACCGGACTCGATGCGACGATCTACGTAAAGGCCGAGTTCTTCAACCCCCTCGCCAGCGTCAAGGATCGCATCGGCAAGGCCATGATTGAGGCCGGCGAAAAAGACGGCCTCATCAAGCCTGACACCGTCATTGTCGAGGCTACTTCGGGCAATACCGGCATCGCCCTCGCCTTCGTCTGCGCCTCCCGCGGCTACAAGCTGATCCTCACGATGCCCGAAACGATGTCGCAGGAACGCCGCGTGCTGCTGCGCATGCTGGGAGCCGAGATCGTGCTGACTCCCGGGGCCGAGGGCATGAAGGGCGCCATCAATCGCGCCGGGGAAATCCTCGCCCAACACGGCACCAAAGGCTTCATGCCCCAGCAATTTGAGAATC
>Ga0105055_10003176_pt1 | contig 25074 bp, 19 predicted proteins | sample BON03_FD_78090 | JGI IMG/M metagenome (GOLD analysis project Ga0105055, IMG submission 78090) | Freshwater microbial communities from Lake Bonney liftoff mats and glacier meltwater in Antarctica - BON-03 | ecosystem: Environmental > Aquatic > Freshwater > Ice > Glacier meltwater | place: Lake...
AATTAAAAACCAAGAAAGAAAAGCCACAAAAAGATACAATTCTGCATTGGCCGTAAATAAAGGTATTAGTAAACCTATTTTAGTAGCCGCTGCCACATAAGAAATAGATTTTACATGTTGTTTATTTGAAAGCTTGAATACTTTTAAACTATCTTTTATACCTTTAACCAACATTGATATATATATTAAAAGGCCTAAAAATCCAATTTGAACGCCATAAATTAAAAACTGATTTTCGCCGCCAATTTTTAAAGTTTGATCAACACCATTGGCATTACCACTCATGGCTAAACCAATACCCATTGGATTTTGCATCATCGAATTTACGCCTTCTAACCACTCTAGAAGATGTCCTAAACTTGAAGTATTTTGAAAATTCAAAGTATCTAAAACAAAATAGTATGTTTCTTTAGAAGAAAAGAAAGAAATATAAATCACCACCATAATAACTAAAACTAAAACGATTCGAAATAACTGGTATTTTTTTTCTAAAAACAACGTAAAAAACACGATAATTCCACCTGCAATGATTGACCCTCTTGAATAAGAAAAAAAGAAAGACAATGCCACAAGCAGCAACAAACCTAAGTAAGCCAAACGATTACTGTTGTATTTTGAGTGAAATAAATAATAAAGCCCCACAGATAAAAACAACAATAATGAAGCTGCAAATTCTAAAGGATTCGCAAAAAAGGCTGCTAACCGGGGCAATCCGCCCTGCCTTTCAAAAGTCCAACTCAAGCCATAATTACCTATCGGAAAAATATCATTCATTACTAAATTAAATCTTCCGTAATCCAAAATACTTTGTAAGTGCGTTCCTACTATTTTTTCTGACAATGCCAATAAAAAAGACCCAATTGTTAAATAGATTAGGGTTTTTACAATAAAACCCCACCTTTGTTTATCAATATTAGTGTGACGACCTAAAAAATAAACGATGCCTATTAAAAATGTATTTTTTGCATAAATTATTTTTGATAAAATAGGGGCTTCTCCTAAAGGCATGAGCATATAAATAAGGGTCAGAGTCATAAACCCCAAAAATAATTTATCTAATAAAGTAAATTGCCATTCGCGTTCAATAAACGACTCTTTTCTGCCAAAAATAAAGACGAAAAAACCTGTAAAAAAGACAAAATCCTTGCTATATTTTAAGATGTTAACCAAAGGTATTATGTCGAATCCTTTAAAAATAATAAGTTGAAAGGTAGCGTAAAAAGGGAGCGTAAATAAGATATATAATAAAAGATAATAGGCATCCCCTTCAAAGATTTTTTTTAATACAAAACCTATAAATCCAATATATAAAATCAATAATATTGTTGCAACTACAATCAAACTATGTGTTTTATGTTTTAATTTTTATACCGTCAAATACACCGCACCAGACCATTTTAAATTTACCAAACCGGCCTCTTAAAATAAAATAAATAGAGTAGGAAGTTATTTTGAAAATTTGATATGTCCAAGATCCTATACTATTAAAAAAAGAAGTGTGTTTTTTAATTAAATAAATGTGATTGCGCACATTTAAATAATGAGCATAAGGGGATAAGTTTCCTTCATTAGAAGTATTATTCTTTTTTGTACTTCCAGATGTATGATGGTAAATAACACTTTTGGGGACCACGCCCAATTTATAACCTTGATTTGTCATTCTAATAGACCAATCCACATCTTCAAAATAGGCGAAAAAACGATTGTCTAGTAAACCAACTTCTTTAATAACTGCTATATTTACCAAAATACAACAGCCACTAATCCATTCTGTGAATGTCTCAATTTTAAGTGTTGGTTTATAAATCATTCCTTTCTTTCTAGTTTTTGACAAGCCAAAAAAGGTGTTAAACGAACCACCGGCATTCCAGATAGTATTTTTATTTGGAAAATTCAATATCAGCGGTTGCGTTGCCGCTAAATTTTTATCAGAATCCATGCGTGCTACAAGAGGTGATAAAAAATCTGGCTTTACTTCTGTGTCGTTATTCAGTAATAAAACGTAGTCAAAATTTTGTTTTAAAATAACGTTTAAAGCTTTATTATTGGCCCCTGTAAAACCTTCATTTTTTTTATTTTTTATATAATTAATCTCAGGGAATTCTAAAGCTATTTTATCACCGGAACCATCATGTGAGCCATTATCAACAAAAAAAATTGATTTATTTGTATAAGTACATTGCTCTAAACTTTTAAGACAATTAAAAGTCAATTGATAGGTATTCCAATTAATAAGGATGATGGCTATTTTAGGCGCTTTCATGGTTGTTTTTTATCAAGAGTACCGAATATACAATAAAGCTCACAATTTCTGTAAGAACAAGTGCTATAGAAAGTCCGTAACCGCCATAATAATAACTGCCTAAAGTTGCTAAAATCAACATAAGAATAGCTGTTATCCAAGTAGCTTTGGTGAGCAAATGTTTTTTTTCGGCCACTAAAATTTTAATCATATTATTAAAGTTCAACATACTTAAAAAAGGTATAAAAGCTAGAATTTTTAAAATATTCTCACTGTAAATAACATAAGAGCCCGCCAATAAAAACAGTATCCATTTAGACAAAATGAGTGCCATCAGCCCCATCCCAAACGTAATTGACAATCCAATTATAAAAATGCGATTGACATAACTGTTAAATTCGATCTTATCTTTTTCAAATAGAATAGTTGCTTTTTGCAAGATAGCTTGTGTAAAAAAAACAGGTACCATACGCATTAAAAGGGCTATTTTTTGAGCCAATGCAAACTTTCCTAAAACAGTATTATTGACAAAACTCGCTAAAATAATTAAGCCACCGTGAATTGAAACATGACCTGCTATAGAAGATATAAAAAATTGAAAGTTTTCAACAAATCTCTTTTTTATATTATGAATACTTACCCAAACCCACTTGATTTTTTCTTTTTTATAAATAATAATCCAGAAAACGATGTAAACCATAAGAGCCGTAACCCCAAATAAAAAGTTGACATAGGTCGCGTCCTTTGGCGTTTTTATAAATAACACAATTAGTAGTAAGTAAGCTCCTTTTGCAAAAATATTGGCTAAAGAAAACCACGCTATTTTATCATTCCCTTGAAAATAAAACATCGGAAACAAAGCTTCACTAAACAATACTATTAATGCATAATATAGAAAGGTTGCATAAGATTTAAAAAATCCAAAAAAATAAGTCAAGCAAAATAAAATTACCGCCATGCCAATGGCTATTATTATTCTGGTTGTTATAATTTCATTGATTAAAGTTTGCTTTTTTGCAGGGTCACCTCTAAACAAAGCGATGCGTTTGGGGCCATTTAGATGATAGCCATAACTCACTGTGATACTAAATAATAACACAACTGAAAGGGCTAGATTAACAAGTCCATATTGTGCTTCACCTAATCTCTGAAATAAAATACGTGTTGCTAATAAAGCAATAACAATATTAATGCCTTGATTAATAATTAAATTGAAAAAATTCTTAATAAAAATGCCTTTAAACAATAGTATTTTATTTTAGTGGTATTTTATGATTTAAATAATTACTGTTTTTAAATCTTGATTATTACTCTTCCAATGCTTGTCTGACAATACGTTGTAACGACAATGACAAGACCATTAACATGCCACCACCAAATATTCCTAAAATAAGTGTGTTTAACAATTTCCAACGGCTATTTTCTAATGGGAATGAGGGTTTATCAATAATTTGAATAAGAGGTGTCTTATTTCTATGGGCAACTTTTGCCAATTCTAATTGTTTTACAACTTCCAGATAAATAGCATTGTTGGCTTGCAGATTGACCATTGCTTTTTGATAAGGGACTTTCGCTGTTTTTACCAGAGGATTTGGATTTGGAATATTTTGGTCTATTTCGGCAAGCGCTAATAATGACATATCTAAAAGGCGTTTAACACTAACGGTTTGAACTTGTAATACTTTTAAATTGATAGCTGTTTTTTTAGTTTCGGTTTTGTAATAAAACCTGTTGACCTTATTAACCAAAACTTCATTAAAAATTTTAGCAAAAACCTCATCCTTATGTTTAAAACCAACATTTAAAATGGATGTATTTCTATTGGGCTTTTCTACAATTAAAAAATCTTTTTTAATCAATTTTATAGCTTCTTTTACAACACTATCTTGTGCTCTACTATACAGTTTTTTATCTTTATAAAAATCTTTTAGATAGACCTTTTCCTTGGCCATTTCTTTTCTAATTTTTGTGCTTTAGCGAAGTAATCAATCAATATTTGAGATTTTCCATTTATAGTAACTTTCTCTAATAAAGTTTGCCTTAACATATTGTTTGATCTATAAAGCTCTTGTATATTGTCAATTTGAAATAAATTACTAGCACTCATAAGGCTTGAGGTATTAATCCCAGACAAAGATGCCAAAGAAAATAAACCGCCTAAACTAGCTGAAGCATCATTTTCTAACACAAAAGACGTATTGGCATAATATACTGGTGATTTTAAATAATTGTAAGAAAGGGCTAATGCTAAAATTATTAAAGTGCCATATACTATTTTTTTGCGTTGATCCATTATAAACACCAACCACTCCTTAAAACCTTGAAACACGTTCTTCAAAGAAATTTTTTCTGCTTCTGGCATATTGTTTTCTGATTGCATTTTAAATTATTTATTTTAGCTATACCTTAAAATTTGATTTGACTATTTGATTTGACTAATGGCTAAAACCAACGTGGCTAAGCCTGAAGCAACACCTGCAATCTCTGCAATCCCTACCGAAGAATTTTTAGGTTTAGGGGGCACAATAATCTCAGAACCGGCTACTACTTTAGGATAAAAGTTAAAAAATAAAAACTTTTTTGTTGTACGTGTTTCTCCATTGGGATAAATTATATACGTTTTACTTTTTTTAGCGTGACCTTCAAAACCACCAGCATTGTTTATATAATATTTTAACGATTTGTTTTTTTGGTATCTCACCGTTGTTGGATGTAACAAATTCCCTCTTAAACGCACGGTTTCTAATTTTTTAGGAATATATAAAGTATCACCAGACTGAATGAGTAAATCTGAAATGGAACCTGGATGTTTTATAATCTCGGTTAAATCTACACCAATAGATTCAGTCATATTGAATCCCTCTTCTTTTGATAATAAATAGTTACTTTCTACTTCTTTATTAGAGTCGTTTAACTTAACACTTCCCAATTTTCCTATAGAATCATTCTTTTTAGAGATATCCAAATAAGTTGTGGCGTTAACGTATTTAAGCAACTTTTTATTCTTAGGATAAGTAATAACTAACTTATCTAAATCTCTTTTTATTCTTTTTAATAAACCCGAATCAAATTCAGACAAAGAATCTTTATCATTTGTTAAATTATCTTTAAGCGCTAATAAAGTTGTCACCTGCTTATCGACTTCTGTTTGTTTTTTATAGTATTCTGTTTTCCGTATCAAAGTTGCCCCTTTAACATAAGCGAACTCGTTTATACCACCTGCTCGTTTTAATAAATCTGATATTCTTTCGTTTTTTGATTTGATAGCATATTGACCCGGATAATTAATCTGTCCGTCAACATAAGCAAATTCCTTTTCATGAAAATTTGGATTAGTCCTTACAGTAATGTGATCAAAAGGATTTAATACGATATTATTTTTATTTTCTAAAATATCAAACTCTTTAGATAAATCAACTACAATTACTTGTGCTAATTTAGAATTATCACCATTATTACCTTTTAGTTTTCTAGCAATTTCAACTCTAGCCCCTGTCGCAGTTTTATTAAAACCTCTAGCCTTTAAAATTAAATCTTTTAATTTCATCCCTTTAGAATAAGGATAAGTTCCAGGCTGATTGATGGCTCCAGACACTTCTACATAATAATCTTCTTTAATTTCATTTTTTGATAAAATAGTGAGTACGTCTTCTTTTTGTAGCAAAATGTCTTGCTCTTTTCCTGACAAAACATCACTTAAATTAAAGCTTATAGAACTGGTTGACAAATCTTCATTTGTTCTAATAATATACGCTATTGTTGTTAAGGCATCTTGTTTTAATCCTGCTGTCTTGGCGAGTAAACCTTTTATTCCTAAACCTTTTGTTATAGCATAAACACCCGGTCTGTACACAGCACCATTTACAATCACACGGTTTTTATAGCGGTCTAATACTTTATCTACTTCATAAACATCCCCAGATTCTGGAGTGAATATTTCAAATTGATCTTTATTGATGTCTGCGACAATATATTCACCATCTACTACACGTGTTACTTTTATAGTTTTAGTATAGGCTTCTTCGGTAAAGCCACTTGCATAATTTAACAAGTCTTGTAAACTTTCATTTTTATGCAATTCAAAACGACCTTTTATTTTAACAGCGCCATTTAAAGTGACGCGGTTAGTATAGGGTTTTACCAAAATAAGATCATTGTTTTCTAAGGGTACATCCGCAGAAGCGTCACCCGCCGTTAAATATTTATAAATATCAACTTTACTTATGAGTTTATTGTTTCTATAAACTTTAATATCTCTTAAAGTCGCATTTTCTGTGATGCCGCCCGCAACATACAAGGCGTTATAAACGGTGTTAAAAGCACTTAAAGTATAAGAGCCTGGTACAGCCACTTCGCCAACAATATTTACTTTAATTGTCCGTGATTTTCCAACAGAAACGTTGACAAATGTATTTTTTTTATCCCCATTAATGCCTAAATATACTTTAGACAATCTATTTTCAATGCGTTTAGTCGCATTTTCAACTGTAAGACCAGATAGGTGAATTGGGCCAAAATTTTCTAAAATTATCGTTCCTTCTGGACTAATTTCTGGTTGATAATAAGCTTCCGATTGGCCATAAATATCAATAAATAATTTATCTCCGGGGCCTAAAATATAACCTAGAGGTGTCGGGATGTTTAAATTAGATTGAAATGTAAGTAAGCCATTTCCTTTAAAAACCTCAAAACCAAAAACATCACTTTTCTTTTTTATTAGATATTCTACCCCGTCTTTATAAGAGCTGCTTAATTGTGAACCTTGTAGCGTAGTATTGCTATCATTAGTATTTCGCAATCTTGATTCTTGATCTGGAACATTGCTGTTTTTTGATGCTCTTAATGTATTTACCGTATTAAAACGCTTATCAAGTGTCGCAATTTCTTCTGCAGAAAGTCCTTGTGCTTTGGCTGCTTTTAAAATATCATTATAATTATACCCTTTTGAAGCAGCCTGTTGAAATAACAGTTGTAATTGTGTGTTAGTCATATCGGTATAATTTACCGATGACAAATCAAAAACTTTTTGAGCTTGGATACTTAACAAGGAAAATAATGTGATTGTAATAATAACAATCGGTTGTTTAAATTTTAATAACATAGCTGATTAATTAATAAGCGAATATATGAAATTTATACTATTGCTAAAAGGATTTATATTGGAAATAATCAGCTGGGTTAGATCATGCTGAGCTACGTCTTATCATTTCGTTGGAATAATTAATAGAATATTTTCTTTCAATTAAGAACCAATTTTTAAATTTTTCAAGTAAAACTAAATTAAGTGTTTTAAACAATAACTTTTGATTAATATACTTTTCAAACTCAATTATAACTTTAATGAATACGTAATAAAATTTTATTGTATTTGGCTTTAATCGAGATGAGTTATTTTCGATCCATAGTTTTGACTGAAAAACAACTGTATTTTCTTCTGAAAATAATTTTCCTCCATTAAATACATTTATAACTAATTTCAACCACCGTAAATCCAAATCGTCTTTTGGATCATCAGTTAATTTTTCTAGAACAAAATTTTTTAATTCAAATAATTTTTGATTGTTTTTTTATAGTTCGGAGATTCATGACGTATTTGTTGAAGTTTTTTATTCCAAAATTTACTATGAACTTTAATTCCTTTAGAAGCCTCTAATCTTATAGATTTTGGAGCATATAAATAAATTTTGATAAAAACAGGAGAATCATTCTTTGTTCTAATTCTAAATCCTACTGTTGCCAATTTTAAAGGTTTTGGCTAATATATAGCAGTGCCATTAAATGGCCATTAATTAGCCATTAAAAAGTTTTTTAGGACAATTTCCAAAACATCAACTATTGTCCTCTCATGACCTCAGAAGATCCTTTGCAACAAATCATTATGGAAAAATACCCACTCCAATTCTCATGAAACTTACAGGGCACTCAAGGGAAAGTACGTTTTTGGAATATGTTGGTAAAAATGCAAATATGGATATATACGCTGATATATTGATGGATGTACTGTCAAAAAAACAATAATAAATAGTAGATTAGCGCTCGGACTGTAGTCTCTAATTCTCACTTAAGTTACTGATGGTTAATTGATTAATTTTTTCAAACACTAGAATTGCCATAGATTTAGCCATGAGATTTTAAGATTTACAGGTTTCTGAAGCAACGTAAAGACCTATCCTCCCTCATTTCCTAATTTCCGCAATCGTTCCATAAACACATCTGAAATAGCGTCTTTATTTCAGATTTAACCTGTAACACTTAATTCGGGTTTAGTACTGTCGAAAAATTTTTTACAAATTAGAATTGTTTTCTTTTAGAAAACTTCTTATATTTGTATATGTTTAATATCATACAAAGGCGGACGTTGCTCACTTATATACGACTGTATCCTGAAGCAGCTATATCTCTTCAAGAATGGTATCGTGAACTAGAAATATCTGAATTTAAGAATTTCAATGAATTAAAAGAAGTTTATAAAAACGCTAGTATTTTAGGAGACGATAGCGTTGTCTTTAATATAAAAGGAAATTCAGATAGATTAGTTGTTCGATTTGTATTTACATATAAAGCAATACAAATTAAATGGTTTGGAACTCACAAAGAGTATGATGCTATTGATGTAGAAACGGTTCAATTTAAAACTAAAAGAAACAAATGAAACTAAGAATTATAAAATCCGAAAAACAATATGATGCATATTTAGATTGGGTAGATACCCTATTTGAACAAAACATTGACCCCAACTCAGCAGAAGGTGAAAAACTTCAGATAGCATTACTGTTAATCAAACAATATGAAGATATTCATTATGAAATACCATTTCCTGATCCCATTGAAGTAATCAAATTAAAAATGGAAGAATCTGGTATTAGAAATAAAGATCTAGTAACCAAAAATTATGGATCAAAAGGTCACATCTCGTCATTATTAAACAAAAGAAAACCATTAACATTAGATTTAGCTAAAAGATTCCATAAAGAATTTGGAATTCCAGCTGCTGTTTTGTTGGCATAAAAAGAATATTCTAATGGCTGTTTAGTACTGAAAGTTAAAGATTAAATATGTTAATTAATTAACCATCAGTAGTACTCAAGATAAATTCCAAGAAACAAAAATCTAGACTTATTTTATTTTTCTTAAATTCTACAAGATATTTCACTGTCGCGTCCAGACTTATTATTTGGTTCCCCAATCAATACTTAATCATATATCCTGAATTTAGTTCAGGAAGTTCAGCACAAGGTTGAGGACATGCTTTGGATTCTTGCCGTTTCATAGAAATCGAATTATTACAAAAAATAAAATAGGTAGGCTTTAGATTCTGACTTTATTTTATAACTTTTATTTTTAAATTAAAACTAAATGTCATTTTGATAGAGAGAAGTATGAGTGACGAGAAACCTTATGATTTAGAGTTCGTTAACAATGAGATTCCTCAATCGCCTAAAAGCTCATTTCGGAATGACACACTACACGTTTGTCAAAGCAGCACTTGTGTCCGTTTGAGCGTTGCTGAAATCAAAATATTTAAGAACGAAAACGATTGAAGTTTTCTAAACTATTGTATAAGAATATAACTTATAATATATTTGGATAAAATATATTGAATTATGATATTAATTGCAGATGGTGGCTCTACGAAAGCAGATTGGATTGCTTTGGACACAAATAAACAAGAAGTTTTTAGAACCCGAACCTTAGGGTTAAACCCTGCAGTTGTATCTGAACCTGAATTAAGAAATAGAATTATTAACATGTTTGAGTTAATGCAAGTGAAGGAAACTGTAGATGAAATTCATTTTTATGGGGCAGGTTGCGGAACTCCTAAACCTGTAGAAATTTTAAAAAACATTTTAGAATCTATTTTTATAAACGCTAAAATTATTGTTGCTGAAGATTTGTTAGCGGCAGTATATGCTTCTTCTGGAAATACAGAAGCAATTGTGTGTATTTTAGGAACAGGTTCTAATAGCTGTTATTTTGATGGCGAAAATATACATGTAAACACACCTTCTTTGGGGTATACAATTATGGATGAGGCTTCTGGAAATTATTTTGGTAAAATACTATTGAGAGATTTTTATTATAAAAAAATGCCTAAAGCGATAGCAGAAAAATTTAGTGAGCAATTTGAATTAGATATAGATACTGTAAAATTTAATTTGTACCGACAGCAAAACCCAAATATGTATTTAGCTACTTTTGCGAAGTTTATGTTTGAATTTAAAAGTGAAAAATACATTAAAAGAATTATAAAGAAAGGGCTTCAGACTTTTTTTAAATATCGGATTTTGCCATTTCAGAAAGACGCGAAAACCCCAATTTACTTTATAGGTTCTATTGCTTTTTATTTTAGAGATATTTTAGATAAAGTAGCTTCAAAACACAATTTAAAAATTACGGATGTGATTCAAAGACCTATTGATAATCTGTTGGAGTATCATAAAGAGAATATTAGTTAGAAACGTTTATCGTTTCTCGAACAATGAATAATGAAAAACTAAGACGAAAACAAAGTCAAAGTCATTTCGACAGAACGAAGAATGAGTGACGAGAAATATCATGATTTAGAACACCTAAGAATGAGATTCCTCAACCGCCTAAAAGGCTCATTTCAGAATGACAAAGGTTCTTTTTTTATAATTCTAATACTTTTTTGCTTGATCAACCCTTCGATAGCTTCACTAGATACTTTCAATGAAAATATATTTTCTAAATCTCTTTTCATTTTGCCTTTATGCATACTGAATCACTGAAATACTGAATCACTGAACCAAGTTCAGCGTAAACAAGTTCAGCATAAATAAATTCAGCGTAAACAAGTTCAGTACAGGCTTCAACAAAAAATCAAGACTTAGATTTTCAGCGGTCAATTACGTTTTTAATACCTAAAAGAAAAGAATTGTTCGTGTTGTTCTTATTTCTTTTTAAAGGAACTCACGAATCTTCGATTTCACTACGTTCAAACAGCTTTTCTTTTTACGGCATCTTCAAACTATTGACACTCGCCTCCAAATCTTATGTCAGGTTTAAATTCTGACTTCATTTATGCTATGCTACTTTATAAATTAAACATCAATCGTCAATCGTCAATCGTTTCTCGAATATCGAATAACGGTCAACTAATTATATCTAGAAGTCTTTCTAAACGCATTCCTCTAGAGCCTTTAATCAGAATTGATTGAGATTTGAGAGGATTGTTTTTTAGGTGTAGAACTAAGTCCTCAAACGTTTTAAATAACGTGTTCTTTGTTTTCGTTTGATAAAAGTGTTCTCCTACAAAATAAGCCGTATTAAAATGTAATTTTCCAACGAGATCCGCAATGAGTTGATGCTCTTTATTACTTTCTTTACCGAGCTCAAACATATCACCAAGTATGGCAATTTTTTCTTCAGACTTAATTGTGCTAAAACTTTCTAAAGCAGCTTTCATACTCGTTGGATTTGCATTATAAGCATCTAAAACAATTGTATTGTTGTTCTTGGTTTTAATTATCTGCGATCGATTGTTTGTTGATTTATAGTTCTCTAGCCCTTTCTTAATATTTTTGGTACTAATTTTAAAATATTGCCCGATTGTAATTGCTGCAGAAATATTACTAAAGTTATAGCTGCCAATTAAATTAGTAGCAACAACTTCATTTTCAAAGGTTACTTTTACAGATGGATTTGTTTCAAGTAGTGCAATTGAAGTATTAAAAAATGCAGTTGTCATTTCAGTCGTTTTACGAACTTGAATTTCATCATCAGGATTCACAAAAACAGTTTCATTGTGTTCTTTTAAATAGGTATATAATTCTGATTTTGCTTCAATGACACCTTCAATACTCCCAAAACCTTCTAAATGTGCTTTCCCGAAATTAGTGATATAACCAAAATCTGGATTTGCAATAGAACATAAAAAGGCAATTTCTTTTTTATGATTTGCACCCATTTCTACAATACCAATTTCTGTTTTTGGAGTCATAGATAATAACGTTAACGGAACACCTATGTGGTTATTTAAATTACCAACAGTTGCTGTCGTTTTAAATTGAGTTTCTAAAACAGCATTGATTAATTCTTTTGTTGTCGTTTTACCATTACTACCCGTTAAACCAATGATTGGAACAGTTAAAATTTTTCTATGATGTGCTGCTAATTTTTGTAAGGTACTAAGAACGTCGTCAACAAGAATGATTCTTGAAGAAGTTACATATTCCTTTTCGTCAACAACACTAAATATAGCGCCTTTAGAGAGTGCTTCTTCAGCAAACCTATTTCCATTAAAATTTTCTCCTTTTAAGGCAAAATAAATAGTATTCTTCCTGATTTTTCTAGAATCAGTATCCACAAGAAAATGTTGAGAATAGATGTTATATAAAGCTTCAATATTCATTTTTTAAATATAAAAAACCTCATTGTAATATTGTACAATGAGGCGGTATTATTTTTTTAGAAAAAGAAAGAATTATCTTTTTGCGTTTCTTGCTGTTCTTTTGGTATACGTCATTGGACCAACTGCATCAGTAACACATCTAAAACCGATAAAATTTGTAGACATGTATTCTGGTAAATATCTTCTTTGAGCGGGATCTAACCAATATGCTCTATCGCTCCAAGAACCACCTTTATAGACTCTTGTGTGATTACTAATTAAAGTAGAACGGAACTTTGTGTCATATTTTTTCGTAATATTCCCAATACTATCTCTTTCGTCTCTAGGAGTTTTTGGAGAATTATACATTACTTTATCTGAAAAATCGTCTTGATAAAACGTTGAAGAATTCCGATCTCCATCACCTAAGTTTGTGTTATTGGCAGCAGAATAGTTTTTTCTCATGTAAGCCTCATCTTTTGTAATAGGAGCATATTTAATGCTACCTGGTAAATATAACGGGATAACTTTGCCGTTTTCTAAGGTGTCATATTCAATTGAATTTTCATCAACAATAACAACTTTACCATCTTTGCTTATCATTTTTTTAGTAAAAATGTTTCCTCTAAAATAATTAAAGTCGTTTGCCTCAGCATCTATATCTGGTCTGTAAACATCAGCAACCCATTCAGCTACATTACCAGACATATCATAGAGTCCAAAAGCATTTGTAGGATACGATTTTACTTTAATAGGAATATCAGACCCATCACTGCTCCAACCTGCTATACCGCTGTAATCTCCTTTAGATTGTTTGAAGTTTGCTAATTGATCTCCTTTATACCTTTTAGATTTATCTCTGGTGTATTTTCCTTCCCAAGCGTATTTTTTTCTACCTCTTAAATTGTTATACTCTCTAGTCTCAATAATAGATTTAGCAGCATATTCCCATTCAGCCTCTGTTGGTAAACGATATTTTTGAGCTAAGATTCCATCAGAATAGGTTACTTGTCTTCCAGTAAATGAACCTTTTGGCGGTTTAGATTCTCCTTTTTTTCTCTTAATATTGGTAGGTAACCCTTTCTTGTAAATTGTAGAATCACCTTCAAATAAAGCAGTTGGGTTTTCTAAATAAACGTCTGTATCAAAAACATTTTTTCCTTTAAAATCTAAAGAATCCATTTTCCAGATGTTTTTAATAACCCCTTTATCCATTAAAATTTTTAAGTTCACAGCATTTGTTCTCCATTTACAATATTGTGTTGCTTGTAACCAACTAACACCAACAACAGGGTAATCTACATATGCCGGATGGCGTAAATAGCTTTCTGATAATAAATCTGTATTTCCTAATCCTTTTCTCCAAACAAGAGTGTCTGGCAAAACAGAAGGATAAATATGTTTAAATTTTGGGTCAGATGGAGGGTAAACACTTTTTGTGTATTGCATAAATAATGAATACTCTGCATTTGTTACTTCAGCTTCATCCATGTAAAAAGAACGGATGTGCATTTTTTTAGGAGTTGTATTCCAATCAAACATTACATCGTCTTGTACTTGTCCCATTGTAAAAGTTCCTCCTTCAACAGCAACCATTCCACTTGGTGGTTTAGAGCCTTCAAAAGATTTTCCTTTTAAGTAATTTCCGTAATCTGGGTTGTTAAATTTCCAGCCAGTTAACGTTGAGGTATTACCTGTAGAAGTCTTACATTGAGTAAAAGTTAAACTAACTAGTACTAATAAAGAAAATTTCAATACGCTTTTCATGTATCTTAATTTAAATTTATTTAGTGTTTTTATTTAGCGTTGCAATTTACAATAATTATGTTTTCTACCAAGATAATTAACTTTTTTTACAGGCTATATTAATTATTCAAACTTATAAACGATTGTTTTTTAGCTTTATTATAAGTATTCTTGCAATTCCTTAAAATATCGTACTCAATATAACGTTATTTTGATTAAGAAATGAGAAAAACACAATTCCTTTTTTTAGTACTTATTGGTTTTAGTGCCTTAAGTTTTTCGCAAACAACAAACTCTGTATTGTCTAATGGCAATTGGTATAAGTTTTCTGTGGATACAACGGGTGTTTTTAAGATCGATATCTCATTACTGCAAAAAATGGGAATAAATACAACAAATTGAAACCCAAGAAATATTCAAATTTATGGGAATGGTGGAGCAATGTTACCACAAAGAAATAGCGATGTTAGATATTCTGACGTACAAGAAAATGCTATTTATATAGAAGGAGAAGATGATGGCGTTTTTAATTCTGAAGATTTTATTCTTTTTTATGCAAAAGGGCCACACGATTGGATTCTGAATCCAAATTTAGAAACAGCAAGTCATCGTCAAAATATTTTTTCTGACAAAGCCTATTATTTTTTAACGGTTGCACAAACAAACGGAAAAAGAATTTTATCAGCATCAAATAATACAAATTCAGCTTCGAAAACAATTACTTCTTTTGATGATTTTGTATTTTATGAAAAAGAAACAAGAAACTTATTTGCTATAGGAACTCAATGGTTTGGAGAAGATTTTAGTGTAGAAAATATTCAGAGTTTTCAGTTAGATTTTAATGCAATCGACACCAGCTCGCCAATACATGTAAAAGTAGGCGGTGTAGCAATTTCGGCACTTTCATCAACTATGGAGGTAAAAGTAAATACTCAAAATGCGTTTTCTATTAACTATCCACCTGTTACAAATGGTTCGCTTACCTTGGGGTATCCTAATTTTAATTCATCAACGGTTAATGTAAATTCTTCTAAACTAGATGTTTTTATTACATATAATAATAATGGGAATCCTGGAGCAAAAGCGTATTTAGATTATATAGAAATCGTTGGAAAAAAACAATTAATTGCTGGTGGAAAACAATTTTCTTTCAGAAGCTTTGAAGCTTTTAAAACAAACGGAGTGATTGAATACCAAATACAAAATGCAACGAATATTTCTCAGCTTTGGGATGTAACTGATTTTATCAATCCAAAGAAAATTTTAAATTTATCAAACGGAAATAACTTTGTATTCAAAACAAATGGCGGAATTTTAAACGAATATATAGCGCTAAATCAATCAGATTATTATACTCCAAAAGTAGAAGATAATTCATTCGTAAAAAATCAAAATTTACACGGTTTAACCGATGTTAATTATATTGTAATTACAAACCAGGAGCTTTCTTCACAAGCACAAAGAGTAGCCGATTATCATCAAACCAATTCTGGCTTAACAACGAAAGTGGTTCAGCTTTCAGAAATTTATAACGAGTTTGGCTCAGGTTCTCCTGATGTTACTGCAGTTAGAGATTTTATAAAACAGGTATATTATTCAAATTCAAGTGTTTCAGGAAAACTAGAATATGTTTGCTTTTTTGGTGATGGTTCTTATGATTATAAAGACAGAATTACGGGTAATAACAATATCGTTCCGGTTTTTGAATCCAATGAGAGTTTTAATTTGGCAACTTCTTATGTTACTGATGATTATTTTGTAATGTTAGATCCTACAGAGGGATTAATGTTAACTACAGATACCATTGATGTTGCTTCTGGTAGAATTCCTGTTTCTACAGTTCAACAAGCGACAGAAGTGGTAGATAAAATTTTAAGGTATTACCATACTGCATCTTTTGGAGATTGGAGAAACACCATCACGTTGGTTGCAGATGATATTGATGTAGTTGGAGAAGAATCATTACAATCTGGTTTAGACAGAATTGCAGATTTAATTAAAAAACACAAACCTATTTTTAATATCAATAAAATTTATGCAGATGCCTTTAAACAAGAAACTTCTTCTGGTGGCGAACGGTATCCACAAGTAAATTTAGCATTATCAAATGCTATAGAAAAAGGAACGTTGATCATGGATTATTTTGGACATGGAGGAGAAGATGGTTTTGCAAGCGAAAGAATATTAGAAGTTCCGCAAATTCAATCTTTACAGAACAGTAAAACATTGCCCTTATTTATTACCGTTACCTGCGAGTTTTCTAGATTTGATAACCCATTAAGAACCACTGCTGGCGAATTGGTTTTTTGGAATAAAAATGGGGGCGCAGCAAGTTTAATTACTACGACAAGAGAAATTTTTATTTCTACAGGACAAAATTTTAACGAACGCTTATTAAAAATTTTATTGCAATTTAACAATGAAGATTTAACCATTGCAGAATCTTTAATGGCAGCAAAAAATGGTTTTTCTAGTTCTCAGAAATTCTTTATTTATTATGTAGGTGATCCAGCAATGAAACTGGCAATTCCAAAACCAAACATTCAAATAACCAAAATGAATGGCGTATATAGTACCCAATCTTTAGATACGTTAAAAGCATTATCTAAAGTGAGTTTTGAAGGAGTTGTTACCGATACTTCAAATCAAATTTTAACCAATTTCAATGGTACTTTATCTACAACAGTTTTTGATAAGCCAATACAAAAAACCACCTTAGATAATAATAATTTCGGAATTAAAATGAAGTTTGATTCTAGTGAAAGTAAATTATTTAGAGGAAAATCTAGTGTTACAAATGGTGTTTTTAAATTCGATTTTATTGTTCCAAAAGATATTAAAGTTGCTTTTGGAAAAGGGAAGTTAAGTTTTTATGCTTCTGATGAGAAAGAAGATAAATCTGGAGCAAATTTTGATGTTGTTGTTGGAGGAATAAATCCGAATGCAACAAGTGATGCAGTGGGTCCGGAACTGTCAATTTTTATGAATGATGAGTCTTTTCTGGAAGGCGGAAATACAAATACGTCTCCAAATCTAATCGTTTCATTGTCAGATGTAAGCGGAATAAATACGTCAATTACGTCGATAGATCATGATATTGTTGCAATTATAGATGGCGATCAAGCAAATCCAATTATCTTAAATGACTATTACGAAACAGAATTAAACGATTTTACAAGAGGTAAAGTGGTGTATCAATTAAGAGGTTTATCTGTTGGAATGCATACCGTAAAAATAAAAGCTTGGGATACATATAATAATTCATCAGAAGCAACGTTAAATTTCTTGGTTGTTAGCGATAGCGGACTTGTGTTAGAGAATGTGCTAAACTATCCAAATCCGTTTGTAAATTATACAGAGTTTTGGTTCAATCATAACAAACCAAATGAACCATTGGAAGTACAAGTTCAGATCTTTACCATTTCAGGTAAAATTATAAAAACAATAAATCAAACAATCCAAACTACAGGAAACGTATCTCGCAGTATAAATTGGAATGGTTTAGATGATTTTGGTAACCGATTAGGAAAAGGAGTTTATATATATAAATTAAAAGTAAAATCAACTATTAGTAATCAATATTCAGAAAAGTATGAAAAATTAGTCATACTTTAGTTTTCATATTAATTACAATAAAAGCTAAAAATAAAAAATGAAGAAAAGGTATTTACTTTCTACAATAGTATTCTGTTTTATGGTTATTAGCACCGTAAAAAGTCAATCTAATTCGATAACAACAGCAGCACCCTTTTTGTTAATTACTCCAGATGCAAGAGCAGGAGGAATGGCAGATATTGGCGTTGCAACATCATCAGATGCATTTTCATTATTCCACAATCCATCTAAAATAGCGTTTAACACAAACCAAATTAGTATTGGCGTAAATTATACGCCTTGGTTACGTAATTTGGTTGATGATATTTTTGTTGGTGGTTTGTCTTATGTAAATAGATTTAGCGAAAATGCGGCTTGGGCAGTAGATTTTAAATATTTCTCTTTGGGTAAAATAGAACTTACAGAATCTAGTGGAAATTCAACCGGAACAGAAAATCCAAACGAATTAGCGGTGTCTGGAACCTATGCTTTAAAATTAAGTGAAACATTTTCTATGGGTGTTGGTTTACGTTACATTCATTCAAATTATAAGTTGAGTGTTCAGAATCCAAATATCAAAGCAATCAATTCTTTTTCTGTAGATGTTTCTGGTTATTACAAATCTCCGGAAGAAAATTACGGAAATTTTAATGGTAGATATCGTTTAGGATTTAATATTTCTAATATAGGACCTATAGTTTCTTACGTTCCTGGAAAAGAAGATTTTATTCCAACAAACCTGAAATTAGGAGGAGGTTTTGATTTTATTTTAGACGATTATAATAGTATTGGAATCAATTTAGAAACTACAAAATTATTAGTGCCAACTCCACAACCAGATAATTCTGATAAAGATAAAGGTTGGATTTCTGGAATGTTCTCGTCTTTTGGTGATGCTCCAGGCGGATTTAGCGAAGAGTTAAAAGAATTTACCTATGCTTTAGGTGCAGAATATTTGTACAATAATGCGTTTGCATTACGAACGGGATATTATCATGAAAGTGAAATCAAAGGAAACAGACAATATTTTACAATGGGAGGCGGATTTAAAGCAAAATCTTTTGCGTTAGATTTATCTTATTTAATGAATGCTTCTAACGTAAATCATCCATTAGAAAACACACTGCGTTTCTCTTTATCATTTGATTTAGGAGAAATTTATGAAGATTATTAGTATCTTCGTTCTTTCACAAGTTAAGTATCTTTATGAAAAAAATTGATGTAGTAGCTTCTGCAACTGTTTACGATGATGTTTCAGAATTACCTCCAGATGTTCAAGTATTAATGCACAAAGCAATTGAAGCTCGTAAAAAAGCCTATGCTCCGTATTCTAAATTTAGTGTTGGAGCTGTGTTATTATTAGAAAACAATCAAATTATTTTAGGAAATAATCAAGAAAGTGCTGCATATCCTTCAGGTATGTGTGCAGAAAGAGTAGCAATTTGGAAAGCTGCTTCAGATTTTCCTGGAGTTAAAGTAAAACAATTAGTGATTACGGCAAGTTCCTCTAACTCTAAAGTTGATAGACCCGTTGGTCCTTGTGGAGCGTGTAGACAAACATTATCTGAATACGAAATCAACCAAAAAGAACCAATAGAAATATATTTTATGGGTGAAGTTGGTGAAGTTGTAAAAACAGCATCTTTGTTGTCTTTATTGCCATTTTCATTTGATAGCACGTATTTATAATGAAAAAAGATATTTCTTCTAGAGAAGATATTCATTTTTTAATTACAGAATTTTATAAAAAGTTAATTTCTGATTCAGAAATGCTTCCTTTTTTTGATGAAATAGTGAAACAAAATCACCTAGAAAATCACCTAGATATTATTTCAGATTTTTGGCAAGATATTTTATTACATACAAACACTTACAAGAATAATGTTTTACAGAAACATTTAGATTTTGATAAAAAAATTAAATTTAAAAAAGAACATTTCAATAAATGGTTGTTGTATTTAACCACCACAATTGATACTTCTTTCGAAGGGCAAGTTGCTCAGAACATGAAAGACAGCGCAAATTCTATAGCAATGGTAATGCAAGTAAAATTTAAACTTTACGATTAGCTTAAATTATTGCTTCTAGAATTTGTTTTTAATAAAAAATAATTATCAATTTTAGAGAATTAATAAAGATCGATAAAAGTGATAAAAGTAGAGTTCATTTTTAATAGTTACCATTAAAAAAATTGTTACCTTGTTTAAGTTTAAGGTAAAATAATTCATAAACAATTAATGTATAATGGTTAATTCAAAAATTACAGGAACAGGTTGTTATGAACCAACAATTATTCAAGGAAATGAAAATTTTTTGGAACATGAATTTTTAAAAGAAGATGGCTCAAAATTTGAAACGAGTAACGAAGTAATTATTGAAAAATTTAAATCTATTACCGGCATAGAAGAAAGAAGATATGCTTCTAGTGACTATTCAACTTCAGACTTGGGTTATTTTGCAGCTCAAAAAGCAATAGAAACCTCAGGAGTAAATCCAGAAGAATTAGATTACATTATTTTAGCGCATAACTTTGGAGACGTTGCTAAACCAGCTGGTCAAAGCGATATTTTACCAAGTTTAGCAACAAGAGTAAAACATAGTTTAGGAATCGAAAACCCTAACTGTGTAGCGTATGATATTTTATTTGGATGTCCAGGTTGGATAGAAGGTGTAATCCAAGCCCATGCATTTATAAAAGCAGGTATGGCAAAAAAAGTATTGGTTATCGGCGCAGAAACATTGTCTAGAGTTGTCGATAAATCAGATAGAGATTCTATGATTTTTAGTGATGGAGCTGGAGCTTGTGTTGTTGAGGCAACGGAAGAGCATACTATTGGAATTTTAAGTCACGCTACACAAACCTTTGCAAAAGAAGAAGCATATTATTTGTATTTCGGAAAGTCAAACGCTACAGGTTCTAGTGATGATGAGAAATACATTAAAATGAATGGACGTAAGATTTACGAATTTTCGTTAAATCATGTTCCAAATGCGATGAAATCTGCTTTAGATAAAAGTGGAGTTGATATATGCGCTATAAAAAAAGTATTCATTCATCAAGCAAATGAAAAAATGGATGAAGCTATTATCAAGCGATTTTACAGATTGTATAAGCAACAAGTTCCAGATGGAGTTATGCCAATGAACATTCATAAATACGGTAATAGTTCAGTTGCTACAGTTCCAACGTTGTTAGATTTAGTTTTAAAAGGACAGATAGAAAATCAAGAAGTTAAAAAAGGCGACGCAGTTATTTTTGCTTCTGTAGGATCTGGAATGAATATCAACGCAATTGTATATCAGTTTTAAAGAGAAATAATACCCTTATTCTTGCATTTGTCTTACATTTAAAAAAAATGAAAGTAGTTGTAAAAAAATCTAAATTCTTATAGTATTTTTGCACATGCAACAACACAACGTACTTATATTAGATTTCGGTTCGCAATACACTCAACTTATTGCGCGTAGAGTTAGAGAATTAAACATTTATTGTGAAATTCATCCCTATAATAACCCACCAAAAGACATATCAAACTTTAAAGCGGTTATTCTTTCAGGAAGTCCATCTTCAGTTCGTTCAGAAAACCCACTACATATAGATTTATCAGAAATAAGAGGTAAAAAACCTTTGTTGGCTGTTTGTTATGGAGCACAATATGTAGCACATTTTTCTGGTGGATTAGTTGGTCAATCTAATACAAGAGAATATGGAAGAGCAAATTTATCATATGTAAAAGAGAATGAACTTTTCTTTGAAAATATTTCTACGGGTAGTCAAGTTTGGATGAGTCATTCAGATACTATTAAAGAATTGCCAACAAATGGTTTGTGCTTAGCAAGCACACATGATGTAAAAAATGCTGCTTATAAAATTGAAGGAGAACAAACGTTTGCAATTCAGTTTCACCCAGAAGTATATCATTCTACAGATGGAAAACAACTCTTAGAAAACTTTTTAGTGAAAATTGCTGGAGTTGCTCAAACTTGGACGCCAGATTCTTTTGTAGAAAGTACCGTTGAAAAAATACAAGCAAAAGTTGGAACAGAAAAAGTAGTGTTGGGACTTTCTGGCGGAGTAGATTCTACCGTTGCAGCTGTTTTATTACACAAAGCAATTGGAGAAAATTTGTATTGTATTTTTGTAAATAATGGGTTGCTTCGTAAAAATGAGTTTACAGATGTATTGAAGCAATACGAAGGAATGGGTTTAAACGTAAAAGGTGTAGATGCATCTGATCGTTTTATGGATGCCTTAAAGGGGTTAACAGATCCAGAAGCTAAAAGAAAAGCAATCGGAAGAGCTTTTATAGAAGTTTTTGATAATGAATCACATAAAATAGAAGATGTAAAATGGCTGGCACAAGGAACTATTTATCCAGATGTTATTGAATCTGTTTCAGTAAATGGGGGTCCATCAGCAACCATAAAAAGTCATCATAATGTTGGGGGTTTACCAGATTTCATGAAATTAAAAATAGTGGAACCTTTACGTATGATTTTTAAAGATGAGGTTAGAAGAGTTGGAGCATCAATGGGAATTGACAAAGAATTGTTAGGAAGACATCCTTTTCCTGGTCCTGGTTTAGGAATTCGTATTTTAGGAGATATTACAAAAGAAAAAGTTAGAATTTTACAAGAAGTTGATGCTATTTTTATAAACGGATTAAAAGAAAGCGGTTTGTATAATAGTGTTTGGCAAGCGGGAGCAATGTTATTGCCGGTAAATTCTGTTGGAGTAATGGGCGATGAAAGAACCTATGAAAAAGTGGTTGCTTTAAGAGCTGTAGAAAGCACAGATGGAATGACCGCAGACTGGGTAAATTTACCGTATGAATTCTTACAAAAAATATCTAACGATATTATTAATAAAGTAAAAGGAGTAAATAGAGACGTGTACGATATCAGCTCAAAACCACCAGCTACAATTGAGTGGGAATAATATACTAAGTTGGCATATTTTATGTTATAATAAATGAAATTGTTAGCTAGAGAAAACGTTTTCTAAAAGCAGAAAAATAAATTACATGAAGCACTTTAAAATATTAGTTATCCTTTTCGTTTTTACGATTGCTTGTGGACAGCAAAAAAAATACATTACCTATAAAGTAAAGAAAGGTGAAACAATGCGAATTATCGCTAAAAAATTAGAGATTGATACTAAATATTTATTAAGCTTAAATCCTAATGTTGGTAGAAGACCAAAACCAGATGCGGAAATTTTTATTCCGAGTAAAAATTCAACCAAACTTCTAGCGATAAAAGAGACACCTGAAGATATTACTGTAAAAGAGAGCATAAAAAATCAAAATATTTTTAAAGATTTAAGCAAAGATTATATCATACATACTGTACATAAAGGAGATACATTTTACAGTTTAACTAGATATTACAATGTTTTAAAATCAGATTTATTAGCGTTAAATCCAACGTTATCTGAAGGGTTAAAACTTGGCACACTACTAAAAATTAAAAAGCGTATTAATGGTGAAAAACTGGATATAATTTACAAAGACACCATTGCAGATAATACGTCTATAAAAATTGCATTATTGCTGCCATTTAGAGCGAAGTTATTTGACACCATTGCTCCACAAGAAATTTTTCACAAAGATCACGTATTAAATAATATTGTTACAGATTTTTATCTTGGAGCAGAATTGGCAGTTGACTCCTTAAGAAATCAAGGAATTAAAATCAATTTTTCTGTTTTTGACACAGAAGATAGAAACACAAAAATTAACGAAATGATTACAGATAAATCTCTAGAAGATAAAGATGTAATTATTGGTTCTATTTATTCTGATGAAACAGTAAAGTTAGCAAATAGCGTAAAAGTACCATTAATTTTTCCTATTTTTTCTAAAGCACAAACTTCTTTTACATCTCCTATAATTGTAAAAACAGCGCCGGATAAAAATTTGTATAAAGAGAAATTGTTATTGTATATGTCTAAACAATACAAAAACGAAAACATTATTATAGTTGGAGATTCTACAGCAGCATCTAATGCGGAAATTAATCAGATTGCAACTATTTTAAAACAACACGATTCTATTAAAGAGGTTCATAAAATTATCCCTCATTATGGATACATTGCACAAGAACGTTTCTTAAAAATAATGAAATCAGGTTCTACTAAAATTAATAATTGGGTACTAATTGCAACAAGTAACGATGTAATTGCCTCTAATGCGATTAATAGTTTGATTAGCTTTCCTGATCCACCAAAACCAAAAGAAGGAAAAGAACCACAAAAAAAAATTAATTACAACGTTAAATTATTTGGTTTTGATAAGTACGATTATGTAGCGTACAACAAACTTGCACAATTAGAATTTGTGTATGTTTCTGATACGTATGTAGATGAAAGTTCTTTAGAAGTAAGAGTTTTTAATGGGCAATATTTACAAAAAAACAAAGCATTACCTTCTTATTACGCAACGCGTGGCTTTGATGTTACGTATGATGTAATTATGCGTTTGGCCTCTGGAAAAGACCTGTATGACACTTTTAAAAATGGTGTTTCTTATCGCGTAGAAAGTAAATTTGATTTTAACAAAAGACACTTTAGTATTTCAGAAAATAGAGGATTGTATTTGTTAGAATTTCAACCAGATTTAAGTCTAAAGAGAATTGAATAAACTTTTTTTGATGATAATAATCTTTAAAAAGAAAAAAGCTCTTGAAAAATTCAAGAGCTTTTTTATAAAATATTTTCTTGAAACTAGATTTTTTTCATTTGTTGTTTCATCATTTTAATTTGATCATTTAGCATCCCTTGTTTGTCTAGCTTTTTAGCTTCGTTCATTAACATCGTTGCTTCACGTTTTCTTCTTTTTGTCATTGCAATTCCCGCTAACTGCAGTTTAGCCATTGCTAAATCATGACTCATAGATAAACCTAGTTTCACAGCTTTTTTTAAATACTTTTCTGCCTGAGAAATATTTGTTTGTGATAACATAATTCCGTGTAAAAAATTATAATATCCTTCTTGTTTTTTGGTTAAGGCAGCACTCGGATTTTTAATATAGTTTAACCATTTTTGGGCTCCAGAAAAATTTTGTTTACGTAATTGTAAAAATGAAAGTAAAATAAATTCGTTTTTAAAATATAATAAGATGAACATTCCTGCTAAGAATAA